>Ga0197142_1000040_pt1 | contig 99388 bp, 82 predicted proteins | sample GBS60_MetaG_FD_148614 | JGI IMG/M metagenome (GOLD analysis project Ga0197142, IMG submission 148614) | Sediment microbial communities from Great Boiling Springs, Gerlach, Nevada, United States - GBS 60_MetaG | ecosystem: Environmental > Aquatic > Thermal springs > Hot (42-90C) > Sediment... | reverse complement strand
GGAAGATCTACGCCCGCGAATTCAACAAGTACTGAGAGCAAAATGGACACGCTTGGGGAAGGTGTAACTTGAACGGATATATGAAACTCGAGGGTGGGGTGAAGGTCCTGGGCGAGCCGACGCTGAAGCAGATCGCTCAGGAGCTCGTAGAAACCGTGCGCCGCAACATGACCATTGACTGGGCGGAGCGGGAGAACGTGCGGGCACATCTGCGTCGCCTCGTGAAACGGGTGTTGCGGAAGCACGGCTACCCACCGGACAAGCAGGAGAAGGCGACGCAGACGGTGCTGGAGCAGGCGGAGGTTCTGTCAGAACAATGGGCCCAACAGGCGTAGCTCTACATACTTCCAGGCTCTCTCCTGAAGTAGCCTTGACGCCTGGGAGAAGCTCCAGCGGGCGCTGAGAGCCACTATCCCTGAGGAAGTTTTTGAGAAGCTGCGGGGCACTGTGTCGTTCCCTTTCCAGCCCGGCGAGCACAACATTGCCGTCAGGGTGGTTGACCTTTGGGGGAATGATGTAATGCGGGCGACGAGTCTCACTGTATAATTTAAGGAGCGTGATGCGGGTGGCGAATCTCACATAGGGGACGCCCATGAATAAGAACGAGGTTCACATAGCCTTTGAGATCCTCCTTGAGGAGATCGAGGCGGTGGCGAACAGCGTCAATGCAGCAGGCTCTCAAGCATTCCAACGGGGCTCTTATGATGAGGCCCGCCAGATGATCGAAGTGGCGACACGATTGGCAGACTTCCGCGAGAGGGTAAAAGCACTTCAAAGAGAATGGGGAGCCCTCTTTGCTCAGCATACCCCTAAGAGGCAAGGGAGGGGGGAACGCCGCAAGCTTGGGAAACTTCCGCGCGGATGGAGGACCCCCGAGGAAGCATTCCGGCGTCCCATTCTCGAAGCGCTGATCGAGTTAGGAGGACGCGCTCCGATGGGTGACGTTTTGCACATGGTAGAGGAAAAAATGAAGGGCGTGTTGAATCCCTATGACCTGCAGCCCCTCCCTTCGAATCCGCGCACTATTCGTTGGCAAAACACGGCGCAGTGGTGTCGCCACACATTAGTACGAGAAGGGCTTTTAAAGAGCGATTCCCCTTGGGGTGTTTGGGAGATCTCGGAGCAGGGACGGCAGGCATTACGGAAAGGGGAAGTTTGATCCTTCCTTTCCGGTGACTTCGTCCTTGGTTCTCTTTTCGGAGAGGCGGCTGGCTTGTTCTACAAGCTGAGTCCGGCCGTAGGTGCCGTGTCGTATTAGCCAGGGCCATTGTCGTCGCTCTCAGCACACGGCTTTTGAGGGGGGAGGGTCAGATCGCGTCTCGGTGAAGTGGTAGAGGCGGAGCGTGCTCCTGCCGGGAGCGCATTCTCGGAGCGGTCCTCCGGTACGTCCCCTTCACTCGTTCAGCATATAACGTCCTGCTTGGATGAGGGCATCGGCGATGCGGCGACGGGCGGCAATCGTATTCGCCGGGGTGAACTTGGACAGGCGACGCAGGGCCGCCAGATGCAGCCGCAACTCATCGCCTTCGGCGAGGGCGCTCACGGCCTGACGGGCGAGCACCTCGATCCTGCCCATGGCATCATGGATATACGTACGGGCGATGTCTTGTTGAATGGCGCTCGCTTCCACGCCGCGTCGCGCGCTCAACTTCAGTGCGCGCAGCAGGGCGCTCTCCATGAGGAAGATTTCGATGACCATATCGCTGATGGCGCCGACGATCTCCTGCTCCTCGGTCAATTGTTCCCGATATTTCTGCGCAGCGACTCCAGCGACCAAGAGCGCGATCTTCTTCGCCTGTGCGACGAGATGCTGCTCACGCCCCAAAGGCCTCTCATCTTCCATCTCCGGCATCGAGGGCGCGAGCACCTCTTGCACTGTGCGCTGGATGGCCGGCAGAAGCGGCAGATGGCCCGAGAGCGCGCGCCGCATGAGCATTCCGGTGATGAGCAGCCGGTTAATCTCGTTTGTCCCTTCGAAGATGCGATTGATGCGCGCATCGCGATAGTAGCGTTCGACGGGATATTCAGCACTGTAGCCGTTCCCGCCGAAGATTTGAACGGTTTCATCGGCGACGTAATCCACGAACTCGCTGCCGACGACCTTATTGATAGCGCACTCGATGGCGTATTCCTCGACAGCTTGCATGCGCGCCGGTTGGTCGTCCTCGTCAAGTCCAGAGAGGGCAGCATCAATGAGGCCCGCTGTGCGATAGACGGCGCTCTCGGCCACCCATGTTCGAATAGCCATCTCGGCGAGCTTGTGCTTGATCAAGCCGAATTCGCAGATGGGGCGACCGAACTGACGGCGCTGCTTCGCGTATTGAAGAGCTGCCGTCAGACCGATCTTGCATCCCCCCACGCAACTGGCGCCCAGCCGCAGTCGGCCGAGGTTCAAGACGTTGAAGGCAATCTTGTGTCCTTTGCCGATTTCTCCGAGCACATTCTCAACCGGCACGCGCGCGTTCTCAAACAGGAGCGCTCGTGTGGAAGAGCCCTTGATGCCCATCTTCTTCTCTTCTTGGCCGATGGTGAGGCCCGGCGTATCCCGATGAACGATGAAACACGAGAAGTGTTCGCCCCCGACTTTCGCAAAGGTGATGAAAAGGTGGGCGAACCCGGCGTTGGTGATCCACATCTTCGAGCCGTTCAGCAGATAGTGGCGCCCGTCAGGAGCGAGATCGGCGCGCGTCTTTCCAGCCAATGCATCCGAGCCAGCCTCGGCCTCGGTGAGGGCATAGGCCGAGAACCATTCTCCGCTGGCAAGCTTAGGGAGATACTTCCGCTTCTGCTCCGCGGTGCCGAAGAGGACGATGGGCAGTGTCCCGATTCCCGTGTGCCCGCCGTGAGAGACGGCGAAGGAGCTGTTCGCCGCGAGCTTCTCAGAGATGAGCATCGAGCTCACTTTATCCAAGCCCAACCCCCCGTAGCGTTCGGGGATATCGGCGGCGAGCAATCCCACATCAGCAGCGCGTCGCAGCAGCTCGACCATCAGCTCCAGATCCTGATGCTCGATCCGTTCAGCTTGAGGGACGACCTCGCGCTCCATGAACTCTTCAGCTGTGCGCGCGATCATTCGCTGCTCTTCGGTGAAATCCTCCGGCGTGAATACATCCTCGGGCGAGGTCTCATGGATCAAAAAGCTTCCGCCTCTGATGCGCGCGTCTTCCGATCTCGTCATACGCACGATCCTCCGTTTGAATGATCTCACTCCACGCGTTCGAAGATCCCGGCAGCTCCCATGCCGCCGCCGATGCACATGGTGACCATGCCGTAGCGAACGCCTTGGCGCTGCATCTCATAGAGCAGCGTCGCTGTCAGCTTCGCTCCCGTGCAGCCGAGCGGATGTCCGAGAGCGATCGCGCCTCCATTGACGTTGACCTTCTGAAGGTCCAGCTCCAGGAGCTTGATAACAGCCAGAGCTTGGGCGGCGAAGGCTTCGTTGAGCTCGATGAGGTCCACATCGTCCAGGTGCAATCCGGCCATGCGCAATGCCTTGGGAATCGCCTCGACAGGCCCGATGCCCATCTCCTCAGGAGGAACACCCGCGACGGCGTAGGCGATGAGCCTCCCCAAGGGTCGGATGCCCAACGCATCCGCCTTCTCGCGCGACATGACGACGACAGCCGCTGCACCATCGCTCATCTGCGAGGCATTTCCCGCTGTGATCGTTCCGTCCACGTGAAACACCGGTTTCAGCCTCGCCAGCGCTTCAAGCGAGGTGTCGCGGCGCGGTCCTTCGTCCGTATCGAAGAGGATCTCCCGCACGCGCGGGCGGCCGCGTTCATCCAGCTCTTCGATGGGAACGCGAAGCGGGACGATCTCGTCTCGGAACTTCCCCGCATCTATGGCGGCGATGGCGCGCTCGTGACTCCGCAAGGCGAATCGGTCTTGCTCGTCGCGAGAGATGCCGTATTTCCGCGCGAGATTCTCCGCTGTCAGACCCATGCTCAGGTAGACGTCCGGGTAGTGCTCCACGAGGTACGGATTGGGCGCGATCTTGTACCCCCCCATCGGGATGAGCGACATGGACTCCGTCCCTCCGGCAAGGATCACGTCGGCGAATCCCGCCGCGATGCGCTCTGTCGCGAGCGCGATCGTCTGCAAACCTGAGGAGCAGAAGCGGTTCACGGTCATCGCCGGCACCGTGTAGGGGAAACCGGCGCGTAAGGCAGCGATCCGCGCGACGTTCATGCCTTGTTCGCCTTCGGGCATCGCGCAGCCGAGGATGACGTCGTCGATCTCCTCGGGGCGCAATCCGGGGACGCGACGCACGGCTTCGGCGAGCACACAAGCGGCCATGTCATCCGGGCGCATGTGGCGCAGCGTCCCCTTATGCGCTTTCCCGACGGCTGTTCGCACTGCGGCGACGATCACAGCCTCTCGCATGGTGCCCTCCCATCTCCCTCAATTCCTGAGGGGTTTGCCTTCGGTGAGCATGTGGCGAATGCGTTCGCGCGTCTTCGGCTCGCCCAAGAGCGAGAGGAAGGCCTCGCGTTCGAGATCGAGCAGATATGCTTCGGTCACCGAGCACGGCGCTCGTCGGTCGCCGCCGCAGAGCACCCAGGCGAGTTTGCGCCCGATATGCGCTTCGTACTCGGTGATCTGTCCGGCGCGCCAGGCCAGGTGAATGCCGAGCTTGAGCGCCGCCAGCCCCGGCTCGCCGAGCACGGGGATCTCTGCCGGTGGAATTGGCCGCTCGTACCCTTCGCGCGCGAGCGCGAGCACAGTCGCTTTGGCGTCGGCGATGAGCCGATCGCGATTCATCGTGATGGCATCGGTCGGGCGGAGCAGGCCCATCCGCTTTGCCTCGTGCGCGCTGCTGGAGACCTTCGCCCGAGCGATGGTCTCAAATGCCTGTCGGACATAAGGGAATAGATCCACCGAGTCACCCTGCGGCGCGCGCTCGAGCATTCGCAGAAGCAGCTCTTTCGTCCCCCCTCCGGCCGGGATCAATCCGACACTCGTTTCGACCAATCCGATATACGTCTCGGCCGCCGCCCGCACCTTCGGCGCATGGAGCGTGATCTCGCATCCTCCGCCGAGTGTCAATCCAAATGGGGCGACGACGACCGGTCGCTCCGCGTATTTCACAGCCAGGTTGGCCTGCTGGAACGCGCGAATCATCTGATCCAGCTCGTCCCATTCCCCCTCTTCGGCGGCGAGCAGAAGCAGCATCAGGTTCGCCCCGGCCGAGAAGTGCTCGCCCTGGTTCCCGATGACCAATCCCTCGAACTCCTCGCGCGTGCGTTCGAGAGCGTCGCGCAGCATCTGAACCGCATCGGCGCCGATCGTGTTCATCTTCGAGTGGAATTCCAGGCACGCGACGCCGTCGCCGAGATCAATGAGACTCGCTCCCGGGTTGGAACGGATGACGCGGTTCTGGGCCTTCAGCGAAGCCAGAAGCAGAAGGCCTGGCGGCTGTTCCTCTTCGCGGTATGCGGCGTGCGCCGCATCGAAGTAGAACCGGCGTCCCGCCTCCTCGCGGTAGAACGTCTCAGCTCCCGCACTGAGCAGCGCGCGTACCAGAGGCGGGATCGCACGCCCCTCGCGCTCCAGGCGTTGGACGACCGTCCGCACGCCCAATGCGTCCCAGGTCTCGAAGGGGCCGAGTTCCCAATTGAACCCCCATTTCATTGCGCGGTCCACCTGGACGATGTCTTCGGCGATCTCCGGGAGGCAATGGGCGGCGTACAGCAACGTCTCCCTCACGACCGTCCAGAGGAATTGCCCGGCGCGATCCGAGCTGCGCAGGAGCGTCCGAAGCCGCTCGCCCACGTCTTCGATGGGGCGGACCAGATCGAGAGCAGGAAAGCGCGCTTTCTGGCGCGGTCGGTACTCCAGCGTTCGGTAATCCAGGGCGAAGATCTCTCCGGTGGTCGGATCCCGGCGGTAGAAGCCTTGTCCGGCTTTCTCCCCAATCCAGCCGCGGCGGATCATCTCTCGGACGAAATCAGGAAGGACGAAGACCGCCCGCCACTCGTCCTCCGGGGCATTCGCCGCGATGTTCTCGACCACGCGCGCGAGGATGTCCACGCCCGCCAGATCCGCCGTCCGAAAGGTCGCGCTCTTCGGATGGCCGATGACCGGACCCGTCAGCGCGTCCACCTCTTCGAGAGTGAGCTCGTGTTCCAGCATCGCGCGGAGCGTGATGAGGAAGGAGAAGACGCCGATCCGGTTGGCGATGAAGTTGGGCGTGTCCTTGGCGAAGACGACACCCTTGCCGAGCACGCGATCGCAGAAGTCAGCGATCGTGCGCACGACATCCGGGGATGTCTCCGGAGTCGGGATGAGCTCCACGAGCTTCATGTACCGAGGAGGATTGAAAAAGTGCGTGCCGAGAAAGTGGCGACGGAACTCGTTTGAGAGGCCCTCTTGCAAGCGAGAGATCGGGATGCCAGAGGTGTTCGAGCTGACGATCGCATCGGGCCGGCGATAGGGCTCCAGGCGACGGAAGAGCGCGCGCTTGACCTCGAAATCCTCGACGACGGCCTCGATGATCCAATCCGCCCTCGCGAGTTTCGGAAGGTCGTCTTCCAGATTCCCCACCGCGATGAGGCGAGCGCGATCCGGGTCGAAGAAGGCGGGCGGCTTGAGCTGTTTCACGCGTTCGAGTCCCAGACGGGCGAGACGATTGCGCACGTCGGGACTCTCCAAGGTCAAGCCTCGTGCTCGTTCTTCTTCCGTGAGCGAAGACGGGACGATGTCCAGAAGCACGACCTCAATTCCGGCATTCGCCAGATGCGCGGCGATCTGCGCTCCCATCACTCCTGCGCCGAGGACAGCGGCTCTCTGGATCGTCCTCGTTGGCATCGTGCTCCTCCTGCTCATTCGGCGTACAGGCGTTCGATGACATCGCGATACTTCTCCTCGACGATGCGGCGACGGACCTTCAGCGTCGGCGTCAGTTCGCCTTCCGCAATCGTCAGCTCGCGCTCGAGCAAGGCGATCTTCTTCACCTGCTCGTAGGGCGAGAAATCGGCCATCAGGCGTTCCACCTCCGCTTCGTACAGGCGTTGGATCTCCGGATGGGCGCAGAGCTGACGGACATCAGGGACCGAGATCCCGCGTTCTTCGGCATATCGTCGGAGCGCGTCAAACTGAGGGACGATGAGCGCGACGGGGAACTTCCGTTGATCGCCCACGACGACGGCTTGCGCAATAAGCGGACTGGCCACGAGCCGGTTCTCCAGCGCCTGTGGCGCCACGTATTTCCCCCCACTCGTCTTGATCAGGTCTTTCTTCCGATCTGTGATCACCAGATAGCCATCGGCGTCGAGCGCGCCCACATCGCCCGTGCGCAGCCATCCGTCCGCGGTGAACACTGCGGCCGTTTCCTCAGGACGCTGATAGTAGCCGAGCATGACATTAGGCCCGCGCACGAGAATCTCGCCATCTTCGGCGATCATGACCTCGACGCCGGGGATCGGGCGGCCAACTGTTCCAATCTTGTTCGCCCCCGGAGGGTTCACTGTCACAACGGGCGAGGTCTCCGTGAGTCCGTACCCTTGCAGGATCTCCAACCCCAAGCCGAGGAAGAAGTAGGCAATATCCGGAGCGAGCGCAGCTCCGCCGGAGATGAGCGAGCGCGCACGGTCCAACCCCATCTGTTCGCGAATTCGCGAGAGGACCAAGCGGTCGGCTATCTCGTAGGACCATCGGAGTCGAGTCGGGACGATGCCCGTCGTTCGCTGCGCGCGGTGGTAACGCTCACCCGTTTGGAGTCCCCAGCGAACGAGTCGTCGCCGGACGGCAGGCAGCTCGAGGCTCGCTGTCAGAATGCGCTCGCGCATCTTCTCGAAGAGGCGGGGCACGCCGACCAGGACTGTCGGACGAACATCGCGCAAGTTCTCGGCGACCTTGTCGAAGGCTTCGGCATAGTAGATGCTCAATCCTCCGTGCAGATAACAATAGAAGGCCATGCGCTCGAAACTGTGCGAAAGAGGAAGAATCGAGAGGACGACATCGCGCGAGGAGTACCCGAGGACCCGCATCGCCGCCGTGACGTTCGAGGTGATGTTCGCGTGCGTGAGCATCACACCTTTGGGATCGCCCGTCGTCCCCGAGGTGTAGAGCAGCGTCGCCAGATCGCTTGGGCGCACCGCGCGGCGGAGGCGATCATAGAGGTCCGGCTCATGAGAAGCCCACTGTCGCCCGGCTTCGAAGAGCTGCGCGAACGGGAGCACGCGAGCGTCCGCATCCGCGATTGCCTCGAAGGTGATGATCTTCTCCACCGATTCCACAGAGGAGATGACATCGCGTATGCGCCGCCACTGCTCCCCGGTCGAAAGCAGAAGCACGCGCGCACCCGAATCGCGCAGAATGTGCGCCACCTGTGCGGGCGCTTGCGTCGCATGAATCGGGACATCTACAGCTCCAAGAGCCAAAAGCGCGAGGTCCGAAAGCGTCCACTCCAGACGATTCTCCGAAAGCAGGGCGACATGATCGCGCGGGCGAACGCCATGCGCGTAGAACCCGAAGGCGAGCGTCCGCACCCATTCCGCGAGCGTTTCGGCCGAAACAGCCACCCAGCGGCCTTCTGACCGGTAGTTGAGCACATCCGGCCTCGATCCGTACCGCTCCAGGGCGAGGGCGAAAAGCTCGTTGAGCGTCGTAGGCTCAGCGGACATCATCTCCCCGGCTCGCTCCGTCGGATGGACTCTCATGGTGTGCGCTCTACTATATCGGCTTCGACCATTGGGAGGCAAGTCGAGGAGAGCGCCATCAGGAGGACACCCCTGAGCACCTCAGAGACTGCAGGCGTGTGGAGGGCGAATCCTCGGCCGAGTATCGGAGGCCGTTGCTCGAAATCCGCCGCGTGGTGTACTATTGTCGTGCATGAGGTCGGGAATGCTGAGATGTGAGCATGGGGCGTTCGTATGGCCATGAGATTCAAAGTGAGCGTCCTGATCGTCTCCGTCGTCATCGCCCTCTATGTGGTGATCGGCGGACTGCTTCCGCGGAGTGGGGTGATCGCGAGCTATAACGACCCCTATTCCCAGCTGACGATCTTCCAGGAAGTCCTCGCGCGCATCATCAACGACTATGTGGATGAGCCGGATCTGGAGAAAGTGCGCGTGGGCGCCTTGCGCGGGTTGGCCGAGGGATTGGATCCTTACAGCGCCTATCTGACGCCGGAGCAAGTCCGACGCTTGAACGGAGGGCGATCGAGCGCTGAAGCCGAGAGCGGCATCATTCTCTCGAAGGTCGCAGGCTATGCTTATGTGGTCTCGGTCATGAAGGGATCGCCGGCCGAGATCGCCGGCATTCGTCCGGGTGACCTCATCGAGTATATCGGGACGCGAGCGACGCGCGATATGAGCCTTTATGAGGCGCGCGAGCTGTTGGTCGGGCCGCGAGGCACAGAGGTCGAGGTGAAGGTCTTTCGAGAAGGACGATCGGAGACTTTCAAGTTCAAGCTCGAGCGCTTTGCGCGTCCGAAGCCTGAGGCGAAGATCCTCGAGCGCGGACTCGGCTATCTGAAGCTGGCGACCCTCGAGGAGGGAGAGGCTGCCCGCATCCGCGCGGAGTTGGAGAATCTGATCGCTCAGGGAGTGAATCGGTTGATCCTGGATGTGCGGGGCGTCGCCACGGGGACGGTGACGGAGGCCGTTACCGTCGCGAACTATCTCATCGGCTCGGGCACATTGGCGAAGACGATCGGACGCGAGGGGCGCGTGCTGCGGACCTTCACGGCAACCCCCCACCAACAGATCTACCACGGTGATGTGGTCGTGCTCATTGACCGAAGCACGGCCGGAGCCGCTGAGATCCTCGCTGCCGCCATCGGAGAGAACAAACGCGGTGAATTGGTCGGTGAGCGGACATTCGGGGCCGGGGGCGAACAGAAGCTCTTCCCCATGCGCAACGGAGGCGGGCTCTATATCACCGTCGTGAAGTACGCGACGCCCTCGGGCAGACCCATCATGGGGAGCACCTCGGCGACCAGTGGAATTGTCCCGACTGTAGAAGTCCCACGGCCTGATCGCGGACTGACGCCAGAAGAGCTCGAGGAACGGGAGGAGTTGCTGCCGGAGGAGCCTGTGGCGCATCCGCCCGCTCAGCCGCCTTCGGAAGATCTCCCGTTGAAGAAAGCCATCGAGATCCTTCGGAAGACGTGAACAGTCTCGGGGCAGGAGGTGCCCGGGAGCGAGCTTTCACCGGGACGCAGAGGCATGAAGATGCCGGAGGAGGAATGTCTTGAACGCTTCGGCATCTTCCACGCGCGCTTCAATTCGAGCGACGTAGAGCGGAGGGGCCGCAGGGAGTGCGAGCGGTTCCAGACGCATCCAATCCTTCTCCGTGGTCACGAGGAATTCGACTCCCGTGGTCTCTGCGTCTCGAAAGAGGCGCGCGAGATCTCGCTCCGTGTACCAATGATGATCGCGGAAGGATCGGAAGAACGCGATCCGAGCGCGATAGTGGGCGAGGTCGTTCTTGAAGAGCTCAGGGTCTCCTACGGCGCAAAAGGCGCCGATCCTTCTCCCGTAGAGTTTCTGGGGGGCGAGCCGATGGCCGCTGCGAGGAGCGAAGAGTTCGACGAGCTCATGGTAGCTGTAAAAGATCGGAATCGAGCCGGCCAGATCCCGGAGTCGCGCTTCCAGCGCGGGGTGAGCGAAGGGATGATCTGCGCGCGTGATGATGATCGCCGAAGCGCGCGCGATCTCGCTCAGGGGTTCGCGCAAGCGTCCCAAGGGGAACAGAGCGTCATCTCCGAAAGGATCCCGAGCGTCAATCAGCACCAGGTCCAGATCGCGTTCTAGGGCGAGGTGTTGGAATCCATCATCGAGCACGTGGACGTCCGGTCGGAAGCGTTCCTCGATCTGACGGGCGACGGCGTAGCGGCGCGCCCCGACAGCGACGATGACGCCGGGAAGGCGCCGCGCGAGGAGGAGGGGTTCGTCACCGGCGTCCGAAACGGTGGCCAGCACTTGGACTCCGTCGGAAACAAGTTGGAGAGGGGTATGGGATCTCCTCCCATACCCACGACTGATAACGGAGGGACGGTATCCCTCCCGCAGGAGCAGCCGGGCAATGTATTCGACAAGGGGCGTCTTTCCCGTTCCTCCGAGGGTGAGATTCCCCACGCTGATGGTGAAGGCGTTAGCGCGCCGAGGCTTCACATATCCTGCCTTGTATAGTGCCAGGCGAAAGGCTACGCCGAGTTTGAACAATAGGGCCAAACCCTTTCGGATCAGCCGGGGCAGTCGAAAGAGCCACGTGTTCATACGTTCCTCGTCATCGCCTCGATGAGAAAGGGCTCAAGATGCCGACGGACGCGCTCGGCGGCCCCTCGGTGGCGTGCGAGGAACGCGCGCGCCGCTTCGTAGAAGCGTGCTCGGAGTTCGGCATTCAACAGGAGTTGGCCGAGCGCATGGGCGAGCGCGCGAGCCAGAGCCTCTCGTGCATCCTCGGCGAGTGGTTGAGGCACAGGAGCTGAAATCCTCCACACGCAGGCAGCGTATGCCGGGAAATTCGGATCGCTGTATCGGGGGCCGACGATAACGCAGGCGCCGCGCATCAAGGGCTCGATGACGTTGTGAGCAAGAGAGGCGAAGAAGCTTCCCCCGATGACGACCACGTGAGCCCATCGGTAGACGGCCGCCAGCTCCCCGATGGTATCCAGCAAGATGACGTCCGCGGGCGCTGCCGTCTCAGGATCAGTCGCGCGCGTGCGGCGGAGGAATCGCCATCCCGAGGCGCGCAGCAGGTTCTCCACGTCATCGAAGCGTTCCGGGCGTCGGGGAGCGATGAGCAAGCGCGTCGCGCGCAGCTCCGCGTGGTCTGTTCGAAGGATCTCGAAGGCGCGCAGAATCAACGCCTCTTCGCCCGGGGCCGTACTGCCAGCGACGATCAGTGGTCTCTCTGTCGAGAAGCCGAGATATCGGGCCAACTCTTCGGCCTTCGCGGCCTCGTCTGCTGGAGGGCGCGCGTCCCATTTCACATTACCGACGACATGGATACGCGCGGCGGAAGCGCCCAGTTCGCGGATCCGGCGCGCATCTTCTTCGCTTTGCATGAGCAGAAGGCGGAAGTTTTCGAGGACGCGCTTCATGAACGGGCGAATCCAGCGGTATCGGCGGAACGAGCGTTCCGAGAGGCGCCCGTTCACAAGCAGGACGGGGATACCTCGGCGGGAGCACTCGCGGAGGAAATTGGGCCAGATCTCCGTCTCCAGGATGAGGACGAGGCTCGGATGCAGCCGCTCGAGAGCGCGCGCCACTGAGAAGCACAAATCCACGGGAAAGCGCACGATCACGGCTGTGGACCCATAGCGCTGGCGTGCAATCTGTTGTCCGGTTTCGGTCACCGTGGAGAGCACCAGTCGGAACGGACGTTCGCGCGTCGCGGGCGCGGACGGGACCTCTCGGACGATCTGTGGATCGCGAGGGGATTCCATAAGGGCTTCGATCACCGGCTGAGCGGCGAGGATCTCCCCGACCGAGACTCCGTGGATCCACACGACGGGGCGCTCTCGAGGGAGTTTGGGCAGGAAGCCGAAGCGTTCGCGCCATCCGTGGTGCCGACTCTTGGCGATGGTCATGACGGCGACATAGGGGAGGAGCACAGCGGTCACGAGGAGGAGAGCGAGGTTATAGAGCACGTACCCCATGAGCACTGCGATGGACAGGAAGCTCCTGCTACGGGCGCGCGGGAGCTTCCCGATTCATTCCAGGACGGCGGCCAGTTCTGTGACGGCCGCTTGCGCGGCGGCGAGGATGGCGATGGGCACGCGATAGGGAGAGCAACTGACGTAATCCAGCCCGATGCGGTGGCAGAATTCGACGGAGCTCGGTTCGCCGCCGTGCTCGCCGCAGATGCCGACCTTCAGGTGGGGACGAACCGCGCGCCCGCGTTCAACGCCGATCTTCATGAGTTCGCCGACGCCTGCGCGATCGAGGATGAGGAAGGGATCGGTCTCCAGGATCCCCTGGCTCAGATAGGCCTCGATGACCGCTACCGTATCGTCGCGCGAGAAGCCGAAGGTCGTCTGCGTCAGATCGTTCGTACCGAAGCTGAAGAACTCCGCCGAGCGGGCGATCTCTCCCGCGGTGAGAGCGGCACGAGGCAGCTCGATCATCGTCCCGACCAGGTAGGAGATGGTGACGCCCGTCTCGCGCATGACCTCGCGAGCCACGCGATCAATGATCTCGCGTTGTGCCTCGAACTCACGCGCGGTGCCGACAAGAGGAACCATGATCTCCGGCAACACGCGCACGCCTTCCCGAGCGACCTGGCACGCCGCTTCGAAAATGGCGCGCGCTTGCATCTCGGTGATCTCCGGATAGAGGATTCCGAGTCGGCAGCCGCGGAACCCGAGCATGGGATTGAATTCGTGCAACTCCTCGACGCGCTCAAGCAGCCGCTCCTTCTCTTCTAGCCCTTCGGTCTCCCCCTTCGCCTTCATGACGGCGATCTCCACCATGAGCTGCTCGCGCTTGGGGAGAAATTCGTGCAGCGGCGGATCGAGCAATCGGATCGTGACCGGATAACCGTCCATGGCGCGGAAGATCGCCGCGAAGTCCTCTCGTTGCATGGGGAGCAGGCGCGCGAGCGCATCGCGTCGCTGTTGCTCTGTCGAAGCGAGGATCATCGCCTGCATGTGAGGAAGACGGTCCGGCGCGAAAAACATGTGTTCGGTACGCGCCAGACCGATTCCTTCGGCCCCAAAGGCGCGAGCCAAGCGCGCATCCTCCGGCGTATCGGCATTAGCGCGAACGCCGAGTCGTTTGACCTCGCGGGCCGTATCCATCACGCGCTTGAAATAGCGGTAGAGGTTCGACTGCTCGGGCTCGAGTTCTCCGGCGAGAACGCGCAGGACCTCCGACTCGACCTTGGGGACGTCACCGAGCAGGATCTCGCCCGTCGTCCCATCAATGGAGATGAAGTCGCCTTCGTGAAGGAGGACATCGCCGATTCGCGCTACACCCGCATCCTCGTCCAGAATGAGGGCGCTGCATCCGACGACGGCTGGCTTGCCCATCTGGCGCCCGACGACGGCCGCGTGTGACGTGGCCCCGCCGCGAGCCGTGAGGAATCCTTCGGAGGCTTGCATGCCGGCGATGTCATCGGGCGACGTCTCCATCCGCACGAGTACGACCCGCTCCCCTTGTCGCCGCATCTCAACGGCGCGCTGGGCTGTGAACGCAATCCGTCCGGCCGCTGCGCCTGGGGACGAAGCAAGTCCTCGGCCGATGACGCGGAACTTCCTACGCTTCACCGGATCGAACATGGGATGGAGGAGTTGATTCAACGTGGGTGCCTCGATGAGGCGCAGCGATTCTTCCGGCGTCACCAACCCTTCGTCCACCATGTCGCAGGCGATCTTGATCGCCGCCAAGCCCGTTCGCTTGGCGCTCCGCGTCTGGAGCATGAACAGCTTCCCCTCTTGAACGGTGAACTCGAAATCCTGCACGTCGCGGTAATGGCGTTCGAGCCGATCCGCGATCTCTTCCAGTTGGTGGTAGACATCCGGCAGAATCTCGCGGAGCTTTTGCAAGGGCAGAGGCGTTCGAATCCCCGCGACGACGTCCTCGCCTTGGGCGTTGGGGAGGAACTCCCCGAATAATTCCTTCTCTCCGGTCGCCGGATTGCGCGTGAATCCCACGCCGGAGCCGCTTGTCTCGCCCATGTTGCCGAAGACCATCGCTTGGACATTCACAGCCGTTCCGAGATCATGCGGGATATTGTGAATCTGCCGGTACGTGATCGCACGCTCGTTATTCCATGAGCGAAAGACAGCGTCGCGAGCCTGAAGGAGCTGCTCGTGCGGATCCTCAGGGAAATCCGCTCCTGTCTCCTCTTTGATGAGTCGTTTGAACTCGCGTACCAACTCTTGGAGATCCTCCGCCGTCAGCTCGGTATCCTGGTGGATACCGCGTTCTTTCTTCTTCGCCTCGATCACGTTCTCGAACGCTCGCTTCTCGACGCCGAGGACGACGTTGCCGAACATCTGAACGAATCGGCGATAGCAATCATAAGCGAAGCGAGGATTGCGCGTGCGGCGCGCCAAGGCTTCAACAGTCACGTCGTTCAGACCAAGGTTCAAAATCGTATCCATCATCCCCGGCATGCTGAACTTCGCACCGGAGCGGACCGAGACCAAAAGCGGTCGCTCAGGATCTCCCAATCGTTCGCCGCGCAGCTCCTCCAGTCGCCGAAGAGCGCGCCGGATCTCCTCCTCGATCTCCGCTGGCAGACGGCCGCCGTTCTCGTAGAAGAGGCGACAGGCTTCCGTCGTTATCGTGAATCCCGGGGGGACCGGCAAGCCCGCGTTCGTCATCTCCGCGAGACCAGCCCCCTTTCCTCCCAATAAGTCCTTCAACTGCGCGGATCCTTCCGCGTGGCCGTCTCCAAAGAAGTACACGTATTTTTTGCCCATACGATCTCCCTCTCCGCAGAACTCTTCTTTCGGTTTCGAGGACGTGCGTCTTTCGCCCTTTTTGTCTCCGCATCCTCGAAACTTTTAAACACTCCATGATAGCCCAGTCTTCAACTCACGTTCAAGGATATCGCGGAGGAATCGGTTGAGGAGGCGGCGCAAGCGAGCGGTGTCCGACGGGGGAGGGAGAGAGACCCATTCCATCGGGGGACGCCGGAGCATTTCGGCGAAAAGGCGGCGCAAGGGGGGCGAGACCTCGTAGCTGCTTGCGGTCGGACCACACCGGTGGCATCGTGGGGTTCCATCGCGAGCGATCCATGCGGACTCGTCCTCGCGCAAGGTTCTTCCGCAGGCCGCACAGGCATCCAAGGGAGCGAGGAATCCGCTCAGCTTCAACATCCACGTCTCGACATAAGCGGCCAAAGCCGAAAGCGGAGCGTCCTGAAGGAAGGCGTCGCGCGTCGCTCGAAGCAGCCGATACACCATCGGATGTGGCTCTGCCAGAGGATGGAAGACGTCTACGAGTTCGGCCACGTGGTGGAGGAAGGCCTCGCCCTCAGGCGTCGCCGCGCGTTCAAAGGGAGAACACAGCAGCTCGCATCTCTTCAAGGAGACGAGCTCCCGCGATTCTTTCTCGTAGACAGAGGCGACGATCTCCGACAGCGGTTCCAGGCATGCGCCGAACCGGCTCTTCGGCCGGCGCGCTCCGCGAGCAACGGCCCGCATCTTTCCATAGAGATGGGTGAAGAGGACGACAATCTTATCCGCTTCTGCGAGCGGATACGTCATCAAGACGAAGGCCTCACTCTCTTTGATCGCCATCGTCGGCCGTCGTCCTCTTTCTTGGATTCCGGTGTCGCGTTCGAACCGGTGCGCCTTTCTTCATCGGTTACTTCGTACGAGTAGGGATCGCGCGGGAGATCCTCATGAGTTGACAATCCGGACGCCCTCCGAGTAAGCTATAGCGGCGAGTGGCCAGGTAGCTCAGTCGGTAGAGCAGGGGACTGAAAATCCCTGTGTCGGCGGTTCGATTCCGTCCCTGGCCACCATATTCGTTTCGACAGTGCGGGATACGTTTCATTCGCTCCCCTTTGGCGCTCTCTCGCTGGATTCTTCGGAAGACTTACGGGCCGAGATATTCGGGAAGGACGTTGTCCCAAATGGCCTCCAGCTCGCGGACCGGGGCATTAATAACTCGCTTCCCATCAATGGTGATGCGGAAATGAGTGCCTCCCACGAGCCCCAGGACGGTGTACGGGATGTGGAACTCTCGGGCGATGCGCTCCAGTGCGGGGAGATCCTCGGGCGCGATCGTCACGAGGATGCGCGACGGAGTTTCGCTGAAAAGGAGCGAGATCGGAGACTGAACGCCGTCCGTCGTGAGGACGAGGTCCGCACCGATGGCCTCCCGTCGGTGGCTGGAGAAGCAGCATTCGACGAGCGCGATGGCCAGACCGCCATCGGAACAATCGTGAGCGGATTTGATGATCCCCTCGGCAATGGCGGCCAAGCACGCGTGCTGGACCGCGCGTTCTCGACGCAGATCGAGGGCTGGGACGTCCCCCCCGACGATTCCGTGAATCCACGCCAGATATTCGCTGCCGCCGAGGTCGTCACTTGTGCGGCCGAGTAGGACAATGAGATCGCCTTCGGATTTGAACCAAGGTGTGACCGGCAGAGGACTTCCCGAACAGGGCCGTCGCTCGGCGTTCCCGTGAGGGATCGGGAAGTAGTTCAAGCCCTCGATCACGCCGAGCATGCCGATGACGGGCGTCGGATAGACGCCGCGCCCCTCCGTCTCGTTGTAGAAACTCACGTTGCCGCCGGTCACTGGCGTCTCGAAGATCGTACACGCTTCGGCCATTCCGTCAATGACTTCGCTGAAGGCCCACATGACCTCAGGATGCTCGGGCGAGGCGAAGTTCAGGCAGTTCGTGCACGCGATCGGCAAGGCTCCGGTCACGACGAGATTGCGACAGGCTTCGGCGACAGCCAATCGAGCGCCCGCGCGGGGATTCAGGTGACAATAACGTCCGTTGCCGTCGAGCGTCAGGGCAATGGCGCGGCGCGTCTCTTTGACCCTCAAGACGGCGGCATCGGCTCCGGGAAGCAGGATCGTATTCGTTCGCACCATGTGGTCATACTGGCGATACACCCAGCGTTTCGACGCCAGATTCGGGGAACGCAACATCTGGCGCAGTACATCTTCCAGCGGAGCCGGCTCGGCGTGAACTCTATCCCAATCCACCTCGTCTCCGGTCTCTGCTTTTCGCATGGGCCGGGTGTAGACGGGCGCCTCCTCGGTCAAAAGCCGCGCCGGGAGATCGGCGACGAGTCGTCCCCGATGGAACACGCGCAATCGGCCGTCTTCGGTCACGCGACCGATCTCGGCGGCATCGAGGCCCCACTTGGCGAAGATCTCCTTCACCTCTCGCTCGTGTCCGGCGCGGACGACGAGCAACATGCGCTCCTGCGATTCCGAGAGAAGAATCTCGTAGGCGGACATATCCGCTTCGCGTTGAGGCACGCGATCCAGATCGAGCTCGATTCCCGTTCCGGCGCGCGCTCCCATCTCGCTACTGGCACAGGTGAGGCCGGCCGCGCCCATATCTTGAAGACCCACGATCGCCTGCGTGCGCAGCGCTTCCAAGCACGCTTCCAGGAGCAGCTTCTCCACAAAAGGGTCCCCCACCTGAACAGCCGGGCGCTGCTCGAACGCCGAGTGGTCGAACTGCGCCGAAGCCATGCGCGCACCGTGAATTCCATCGCGCCCGGTCTTTGCGCCGACATAGAGGACGGTGTTGCCCGGACCCTCAGCGCGCGCCCGGAAGATATGATCGTGGCGCGCCAGGCCAACAGCCATGGCATTCACCAGGGGATTCTGCGTGTAACAGTCCGCGAAGAAGACCTCGCCCCCGACCGTCGGAACCCCGAAGCAGTTCCCGTAGTCCGCGATGCCGCGCACGACGCCATCCATGATCGCCCGATTGCGCGGCTCCGTGAGCGGGCCGAAGCGCAGCGAGTCCAGGACAGCGATAGGACGCGCTCCCATTGCGAAGACATCCCGCAGAATCCCTCCGACGCCTGTCGCGGCTCCTTGGTACGGTTCGATGAAACTCGGATGGTTGTGCGACTCGATCTTGAAGACAACGCACCATCCGTCGCCGATGTCCACAACTCCCGCATTCTCACCCGGCCCTTGCCGGATGCGTGCTCCCGACGTCGGCAATCGTCGGAGATGGACCCTCGAGGATTTGTACGAACAATGCTCGGACCACATGGCCGCGAGCATTCCGAGCTCCACGGGATTCGGTTCTCGACCCAATCGCTCGACGATCTGCTGATACTCTTCCGGCGTGAGATCGCTCATACGGTTCGCACCACGATCCGATCGTGATGATCGCTCTAAAGGCAGGATTATATCGGAAATCTTGACCCGGACAAAGGGGCGCGCTAATTTTGACTCCTTCGGAGACGGTTCCCGAGTTCGGAGGACATGCGATGATACAGGCGACGCGGATTCGGCGCGGCATGATCATCGTTCACGAGGGAGATCCCTGTTTGGTCCTTGACTTTCGGCATGTGACGCCGGGGAATTGGCGGGCGATGGTGCAGACGAAGCTGCGCAATTTGCGAACGGGCGTGTCGTTCGAACATCGCTTTCGTTCGACAGATACAGTGGAGAAGGCGGTCCTCGAGGAGCAGGAGTTCGAATATCTCTACACCGACGGGACGAGCTACTATTTCATGAACACGGAGACGTTTGAGCAGATCGCCTTGGATGAGGAGGTCTTAGGGGATGCCGTGAAGTTCCTCATCCCCAACCTTCGCCTCAAGGTCGCTTTCTATCAGGGGAGACCGATCGGCATTGAATTGCCTCCGACCGTTGACCTGCGTGTGGTTGAGACGGAGCCCGGGCTAAAGGGAGCGACGGTGACGGCCGTCAATAAACCGGCGACGTTGGAGACCGGCTTGGTCATTCAGGTCCCCCCTTTTGTGGAGCCGGGTGACATCGTCCGCGTAGACACGACAGAAGGGGTGTATATCGAGCGCGTGAAGTGACTCCCTCAGCTTCGCACCCGGAGCAGGAGAAAGAGGCCGAGCGCTGCAAGCAACCCATTGGGGCTCCATGCGGCCACCCGTGGGGAGAGGTATTCGTACCGTCCTAATTGTTCGAAGAATCCGAGCGCGAGCCAGTAGAGGAGGCCGATAGCGAGACCGAGGCCGATAGCCTGGCGCGCACCCTTTCGTCCGAAAGTCAGACCGAAGGGGATGCCGAAAAGCGCCAGCACGATGACGGCAACGGCATTGGCCGGACGCCTCTCCAGAACGATCCGGAAATCCATCGCATCGAGTCCGCGTTCGGCCAGCGCGCGGATATGCGCGCGAAGCTCTTGCGAAGTCATGGCCTCGGGTTTTCGCGGACGCCGTGCGAAAAGCTCGGGACCGCTCTCGTCCGGGAGCCAGAAATGATCGAGGTGCTGTTGGGATCGAAGGTGAGCCCCCTCGAATTCCCAGATGGAAGCGCGCACAAGATGCCAAGCCGCACGCGACGCCTCCCATCGCGCTTCCTCGGCTTCGATGCGGCGACGGAGGAAGAACGGCTTTGGTGCAAACTCGAGAATCAAAGGGGCGATCGCGCGACCGGTCGCTCCGTCAAGCGAAGCGAAGCGAACAATGCGTCGGGGGAGGCGCGCAGGAGAGTCGGCCGGGGACATCGGGGAGCCAGGGGAAGTCGGTTCGGCCATCGGCCCCCACGCCATCCACTGTGCCGCTGAGGATATCGGCGCGAGTTCGACATCCGAGGGGAAGCGTCCCTTTTTGATGTAAAAGCGCAAATGCTCCTGTCGAGCGTTCGCCTCCGGCATGATGTGCTCCTGCCAGAGGGCGACGGCCAGAGCCAGGAACGCACTCGCCACGACAACGGGCATCGAAGCGCGATAGATCGAGACTCCAGCCGCCCGCAGGGCCGTGAGTTCTCCCGATCTGCTCAGTATGCTCATGCTCACCAAGGCGGCCATCAGCGCCGAGGGAGGGGCGAGGTAGCTGAGCACCGAGGGGGTGAGGAAGACAAGGTATTCGGCCACGAAGCGGGCCGGGATCCGGTTAGTGAGGATGTCCGATGAGAGCTCAAAGACCGTGAAGATGACAAAGAGCGTCCACAGGCCGACGAGCACCGTCAGGTAGATGCTGAGAAACTGAGACGCGATATAGCGATCGCCAATCGGGAGACCGCTTCGCACGCGGTGTTCGGAATCCGGGGAAGGGAACGGCAAAATGCGCGCGCGGGGCTTGAGGCGACGAGAGAGAGAGACGAGCGTCTCCCGCTTGATCTGGCGCACGCGCATCCGGAAGCGATCCCATTGAGCGAAAAGGCGCGCGCGAAGCGGAGGTGAGGTGGCCGGCGTCACTCCGAGTCGCTCGGCCATTCGTTCGAGGAGGGAGATCACCGAGAGGCGTTCCGAGAGCTTCACGGCGCTATAGCCGAGCAGGAAGACGTTCGCCACCCAGAGCGCAAGAAAGGGCGGCAGGCGCCCGGCGCGGGCGAGATTCTCGCCACCCAGCAGCAGCAGATAGTAGATGGCCGCCAGCACGATGCTGAGCCAGAAGCCATAGCCGCGTCCTCCCCGCTTTCGGGTCGTCCCCAGGGCGACACCGACACTGACGAGAGCGAAGGGGGAGAAGCTCACTGCCAGACGCTTGTGGAATTCCGTGAGGGCTCGCCGAGCCAACGTCGGATCGCGCCGTGCCGCCCAGAGTTCAGGGAGCGTCATCTCCTGAATTCGCCCCTTAGGTGAGGGTGCACCGGTCTCCAGCTCCGCTTGGAGGCGCACCGCTTCTCGCGATTGGGCATCGAAGCGGAGTGCCGCGCGCTCGAAGGCCTCCACATCGTAGCGCACTCCACCGTCTGTCACCCCCTGCGCTCTGAAGATCGCGCGAGAACCTCGGTGAATGACGCCCTCATACAGCTCCAAGTGTGCGCTCTCGGGCCTTCGGCCGAGGCGCAACTGGCCGCGCGCGGCAGTGATCAGTATGAGCTCGGGGGAGGCATCCGAGTGGGGCGCCCCCGACCTCCCCTCAATGGCGAGAAAGATGTCCTGCCACAGGTCCGCGTGCCGATCGATCTCCCCGATGTACAGGACCGTGCCGGCGAAGCGATCGTCAAATACGCGCGGCTTCACGTGAACGCGAATTCCTTGCAGAATCAGCTCCGCGCGGGTCGCCCTCAGGCGCCGGATCGAGCGGGGCATGTCGAAGGCCGCCAGATAGAACGTCAGCGCGCTCGTCGGAAGAGCGAGCAGCAGAAGCGGAACGAGAAGGCGATGCCGACCCACCCCGCTGGTCAGGAGGACGATCAGCTCGTGATCGCCGTGCAAACGTCCGAGTCCGGTCATCACGGCCACCAAGAGCGAGAGCGGAAGCGTCAGCACAAGGATTCGGGGGATGAGCGAAAGCACCAGCGTTCGCACGAGCTCCGACGGAACCTGCTTCTTGATGAACAGCTCCGCGAATTCCGCCATTTGACTCGCGAGCACGAGGACTGTGAGGACGAGAAAGGCCAGCAAAAAATAGGGGATGATCTCCGCGAGCAAGTATCGTTCAATGCGCCACGTCATACGCGCGAGCGGACCGTGAGGAGAGCGCTCGATTTACGCTCTTCCGTCCGTGTCATCCACAGACGCTCGCTCAAGATCAGTGCTCGACGATTCCCCTTCCATCGCACGAGCGAGAGGGCCGTTGCCACGTCCTCGAATCGGAACGCTTCGTGCTCGGACGGATTCACACGGATCAAGGAAGAGGTTGGGATCATCGCGAGGAAGGAATACTCGCGAACGAAGAAGGGGAGGGCATTGTGAGGTTCACCCGAAGAGAGCGCGAAGGCGTGAACGTAGGGAAGGGCGAGCAACGGCAGGGATCCTCCGACCTCAACACCTTCCTCGCGTGCGCACCCTTCGAGGGTGAGACCGTCGCGGATGAGATCCAGTCCCGTTTCTTCTCGAACCTCGCGAAGGGCAGCGTGAACGGGCGATTCGCCAGGCTCGATGAACCCCGTGACGGGTTGCCAGAATCCTCCCTCGCGCTCGGTGCGTTTCAAGAGGAGATATGTTCCCTCTGGCGTGCGAAGGAGCACCTGGATGGACTCGGCCTCGATGGGACGTTCGATGATGTGACGCTCGAAGACTTCTTGGAAGCGGACGATCACGCATTCCTGCACTCGTTCCATAGGGACAGGCGATCCGAGTACCCGCTCCATTGACGTCATGCGCACGTCCGGCAATCCGCACGGGACGATGAGCTCGAAGAAGCGCATGTCGGTGTTCACGTTGAGAGCGAGCCCGTGCGTGGTGACCCACTGGGAGAGATGCACACCGATGGAGGCAATCTTCTCTTCTCCCACCCAGACGCCTGTTTGTCCGGAGCGACGCCCAGCAGCGATTCCGAAGTCGCTGAGCACGCGGATGATGACGTCCTCCAGGTCGCGCAGGTATCGGTGGACGTCGCGGCGACGACCGGTGAGTTTCATGATCGGATAGACGACGAGTTGTCCTGGCCCGTGGTAGGTGACGGCTCCCCCTCGGTCCGTCTCATGCAGTTCCACATCGAGACGGGCGAGGGCTTCTGGAGCGACGCGAAGATGGGCGCTCACATCCGCGCTCAGGTGGCGCGTCCTTCGACCGATCGTCACCACATGCGGATGCTCGAGCAGAAGGAGCTGGTCCGGAAGGCGATCCGCTTTTCGAGCAGCAGCTAAAAGCCGTTGAGCCTCCACTCCGTCTTCGTACTCGACGAGCCCCAGGCGTCGGACGTGACACACGGGCGCTTCCGTCCGATCCCACGGCTCGGACGCCCGCCCTCGCTCTTCGGAAGCCATCGTGACCGGATCTGACCATGAGAGAGCGAGCATGGGTCCTCACAGTCCCATCACTTCGAACGATTCGAGCGTTTGCTTGACATGGGCCATGAACTGGTCGGCCACGGCTCCATCAATGAGCCGATGATCGAAGGAGAGGGAGAAATAGGCCATCGCGCGAATGGCGATGGCATCGTCCTCGACGACGACGGGACGCTTGGTGATCCGTCCGACGCCGAGAATGGCGACCTGGGGCTGGTGGATCACCGGAGTTCCGAAGAGCGAGCCGAAGACGCCGGGATTCGTGATCGTGAATGTCCCCCCTTGGACCTCTTCCGGTTTCAATTGCTTGTTCCGGGCGCGCGTGGCCAAGTCCTGAACGGCTTTGGCCAATCCGACCAGGCTCAATGTGTCCGCGTTCTTGATGACGGGGACGATGAGCCCCCAGTCCAAGGCGACAGCGACGCCGATATTGATGTCCTTTTTGTAAACGATCTTATCGCCGGCGAGAGACGCGTTAAGGACCGGAAAGGCCTTCAACGCGCTCACGCAGGCTTGGATGATGAAGGGCAGGTAGGTGAGCTTGACACCATGTCGCTGCTCGAAGTCCGCCTGCAGTTGCTCCCGCAATCGGCTGACGCGCGTCATGTCGATTTCGAAGAAGGTCGTCACATGAGGAGCGACGCGCTTGCTGTAGGCCATGTGCTCGGCGATCTTCTTCCGCATGATCGTCATGGGGACGATCTCGATGCGCTCCCCGGGGAGATAGGGAGGATAGAGCGGCGTCTCCGGTTCGGGCATCTCCGAAGGCGGAGCTTCGACAGGATGCGGACGCTCGGCCGCTGCGCGCTCTTCCAGATACCGCAGGACGTCGCGTTTGGTGACGCGCCCGCCGCGTCCCGTCCCTTCGATCTGCGTGAGATCGAGACCGTACTCCTGCGCGAGCTTCTCGACGACGGGGGAAGAGCGGACCGCCTTTCGCTCGGTCACGACGCGTTCGGCTGGGATAGTGAGACGAATTTCTCGCTTCTCTTTCTCCCACGGATGGGGGGGGATGACGACTTCGCGCAGGGGCGATGGGCCCTCCTCCGGAGGCGGTGGAGCTACCGGCGCAGATTCACGCGCCGATTCTTTCGGTGCCGCGCGCTCCTGAGGCGGGCGTGGCGTGGGTTCGGCGACCACTCGTTCGGCGGCTTCAGCATCCGTCTCGATATAGGCGACGACCGTCTGAATGGGTACTGTTTCGCCCTCGGAGACGAGAATCTCAGAGAGAGTGCCCTCGGCGGGCGAGGGGATCTCCGCATCCACCTTATCGGTGGAGATTTCAAAGAGCGGTTCATCGCGGCGGACGTAGTCGCCCGGCTTCTTAAGCCATTTCGTGACGGTTCCCTCGGCGATGCTCTCACCCATCTGTGGCATGATGACTTCGACTTTCATGGACACCTCCTTCGGAACGCGCGATCGCGCTCCCTTTGGCGATCCTGGCCGATGGTCAGTAGTTGGCGACCCATCGGATGGCTTGAACGATCTCTTCAACCTGGGGGAGGAAGAACTCCTCCAGCGGTGGGCTGAATGGGATCGGCGTGTCCGGAGCCGTGACGCGAACGACGGGCGCTTCCAAGTACTCGAAGATGCGCTCGTTGATGCGCATGGCGATCTCCCCGGCGATCCCGCCCGTGCGCGTATCCTCGTGCACGATGACGGCGCGACCGGTCTTCGCGACCGAGCTGAGGATCGTTTCATCATCCAGAGGCAGAAGTGTACGCAGGTCCACGACTTCGACCTCGATGCCCTCGGAGGCGACAACTTCGGCGGCTTCGAGCGACTTATGAAGCATCCATCCATAGGTCAGGATGGTGACATCTCGACCCGGTCGCTTCACATCCGCTTTCCCAATCGGAACGATATAGTCGCCCTCGGGGACCTCTCCCCGGATGCGGCGGTAGAGGTATTTGTGCTCGAAGTAGAGCACGGGATCCTCGTCTCGAATGGCCGCCTTGATCAATCCCTTGGCATCATAGGGCGTGGCCGGCTCCACGATTTTCAATCCGGGCGTGTGGAAGAAATATGCCTCGACATTCTGCGAATGGAAGGGGCCACCGTGCACGCCTCCGCCGCAGGGGCCACGCACGACAATAGGAACGGCTGCCCCCCATCGGTATCGGCACTTGGCGGCGAAGTTCGTGAGCTGATCGAAGGCGATGGAGATGAAGTCAATGAACTGCATCTCAGCAACGGGGCGCAATCCGACCAGAGCGGCTCCGATCGCCGCGCCCACGATGGCGGCTTCCGAGATGGGCGTATCAATGACGCGCTCCTCGCCGAAGCGTTCGAGGAATCCTTCGGTGACTTTGAAAGCGCCGCCGTAGACGCCGATGTCTTCTCCCAAGAGAAAAACGCGCTCGTCGCGCTCCATCTCTTCCCAGAGTCCCTGACGAATGGCCTCCAGATATGTCAGAACGGGCATATGCGAATGCGCCTCCTAAGATCGGATGCTCACTTCCGGGGAGAGTGCGGCAGCACGGGTCGAAACAGGCTGAGCATAAACGTCCTCCAGTGCGATCTGCGGATCGGGCATCGGCGACTCCTCTGCGTATCGAAGATCGGCTTCGATCTCCTGCTCGATCCGGTGCGTGAGGGCTTCGAAATCGGTCTCGTCGGCCAAGCCGTTCTCTTTCAAGTAGGTCTCCAATCGCAGAATCGGATCTCGCTTCTGCCAATACTCAAGGAGATCTCGCGGGACGTACCAGGCATCGTCGTGTTCGGCGTGACCGCGCATGCGGAAGGTCTTGACTTCGAGCAGCGTTGGCCCCAGCCCTTCGCGAGCGCGCTGGACAGCGCGACGCGTGGCCTGATATACGGCGATGACGTCGTTGCCGTCTACCGTCTCCCCGAAGATGCCGTATCCGATCGCGCGATCGGCGATATTCTCGATAGCCATCTGCTTATGCTTGGGCGTCGAGTAGGCGTAGCCGTTATCCTCGGCGATGACGATCAGAGGGAGCTTCAGGACGGCGGCGAAGTTCATGCCTTCGTGAAAAACTCCTGTGCTCGTTCCTCCATCGCCGATATAGGTCAAGGCGACCGATCGCTTCCGCTGCATCTTCGAGGCGAGGGCGATGCCGGCCATCACCGGGATGAGGTCGCCCAGGTGACTGATGGGAGGGATGATACCGCGCTCCACGCTCCCGAAGTGGACGATATTGTCTTTGCCGCGCGTCGGGCTCGTCGCTTTGCCCATGTATTGCGTGAAGATCTCCCAAGGGCGAACCCCGCGCACAAAGAGCGCACCGAGGTTCCGGATCATGACGGCCAGGAAGTCGCCTGCTTCAAGGGCGTATGCGCTCGCGACAGACTCGCCCTCTTGTCCAAGGCTCCGGTAGAGGCCGCCCACGATCTTCCCCTGCCGGTAGAGGCGCTGGAGGCGCTCTTCCACCATCCGGGTGAGCTTCATGTAATAGTACATCTCCAGGAGTTGCTCGCGGGTCAGGGTCTCGTCCATAGGTCGCCCTCTCCAGAGGGACAGGCATACGCGCGCTGCCCCCCACAGATGCCTTTCGCCGTGGCGTTGACAGGCTTTTTGTTCATCCTCGCGCTTCCTAACTATAGCGGAACCAGCGCGGAGACGACAAGCGATGTCCGCAGCTCTTGGGCGGCCGAGTTGTCCCCTTGAATTTCCGCGCGAGCCGACTATACTTAAGGTGAAAGACCAGCAGGGGAGGGACAGACGTGCTCGCAAGGTTAAGAGAACGGCTGGAGGCGGAACTGCGCGCCTTGGAGAACGAGTTGAAATTCGAACTGCCGAAGGAGTTGCAAAAGGCCTTGGCGCATGGCGACCTGCGGGAGAACGCCGAGTATCAGGCGGCGCTTCAGCGCCAAGAGTTCGTCCGCGCGCGCATCGCGCAGATTCGGAAGCAGCTCTCTGACCTCTCCCTGCTCAATGTGAGCGCGCTGCCCAGAGATCGCGTGGCCTACGGGTCTACGGTCACGCTCTTGGACCTGGATACTGGGGAAGAGGTGACGTATCGCTTGGCGCTCGGAGATGAGGTGGATCCCGAACGGGGTATCATCTCGGTCTCCTCTCCCATTGGATCCAGCCTCTTAGGGAAGCGCGAGGGCGATGAGGTGATCGTTCAGACGCCCGCGCGACGACGCCGATTCGAGATCCTCAGGCTTGTCACTCTTCCTCAGGAATTGGACGAACAGGAGAACACGTAAGCGGCGCGCCGCCTCGCTCGTGAGGCGGCGCGCCGTCGCGTCCTCAGGGCGCCAGGTAGAGCCTTGATCCCTGGCGGCGGAACTCCTCGGCTTTCTCCCGCAATCCGGCCTCTCGTGCCTCCTCTACGGAGATCCCTTTCTGCGCGGCGTAGTCGCGCAACTCTTGCGTGATGCGCATGGCGCAGAACTGCGGTCCGCACATCGAGCAGAAGTGGGCGAGCTTCGCTCCCTCGGCCGGGAGCGTCTCGTCGTGGTACGCGCGCGCCGTCTCTGGATCGAGCGAGAGGTTGAACTGATCCTCCCAGCGGAACTCGAAGCGCGCTTTCGAGAGGACGTCATCTCGCAATTGCGCACCGGGATGTCCGCGCGCGAGATCGGCAGCGTGAGCGGCGATCCGATAAGCGATCACACCCTCTTTGACATCTTGCTTGTTGGGAAGGCCCAAGTGCTCCTTCGGCGTGACGTAGCAGAGCATCGAGGCGCCATACCAACCAATGAGGGCCGCGCCAATGGCGCTGGCGATGTGATCGTATCCGGGGGCGATGTCAGTCACCAATGGACCTAAGGTGTAGAACGGAGCCTCCTGGCAGAGGGCGATCTCCTTCTCCACGTTCTCGCGGATGAGCTGCATGGGGATATGCCCTGGCCCCTCGATCATGACCTGGCAGTCCATCTCCCACGCGATTCGCGTCAGTTCGCCCAACGTCTCCAACTCCGCCATCTGCGCGTCATCGTTGGCATCGGCGATCGAGCCGGGACGCAGGCCATCTCCGAGAGAGAAGGCCACGTCATAGGCGGCCATGATCTCGCAGATCTCTCGGAAGTGCGTATAGAGGAAATTCTCCTGATGATGGGCCAGGCACCACTTGGCGATGATGGACCCGCCGCGCGAGACGATCCCGGTCACCCGATTCGCCGTCAGCGGAATATGGTGCAACCGCACGCCCGCGTGAATGGTGAAGTAGTCTACGCCCTGTTCCGCCTGCTCAATGAGCGTGTCGCGGAAGATCTCCCAGGTCAGCTCCTCCGGCTTCCCGCCAACCTTTTCCAGGGCTTCATAGATGGGGACAGTTCCCACGGGGACCGGGGAATTCCGAATAATCCATTCGCGCGTTTCGTAAATCCTCTTTCCCGTCGAGAGGTCCATGACTGTGTCAGCTCCCCAGCGAATCGCCCAGAGCATCTTCTCGACTTCATCCTCGATAGACGAGGTGACGGCGGACGTCCCGATGTTGGCGTTGATCTTCACCAAGAAGTTCCGGCCGATGATCATCGGCTCCAGCTCCGGGTGGTTGATGTTGGCGGGGATGATGGCCCGGCCGCGGGCGACTTCCTGTCGGACGAATTCCGGAGTGATCTCTCGAGGACAGGCGGCCCCGAAGGCCTCGCCGCGGTGGGGCGGACGCGCGTGGGGATACTCTCGGGCGAGTTCTCGCAAGATGTTCTCGCGCAACGCGACGAATTCCATTTCCGGCGTGATGATGCCTCGGCGGGCATAGTACATCTGAGTGACGCGACGACCAGGCTTAGCGCGCAAACGCGGACGCTGAGAGGAGAGCGGAAGGTGAGCCAAACACGCCCTCCGCGTGGGGGAGTCCTCAACGATCTCGACATCCCCGCGCTCATGAATCCACGCTTGGCGAATCGGAGGCAGCCCTTTGTGCACAGCCGTTTCGATCGTCGGATCCGTGTACGGACCCGTTGTGTCGTAGAGGTAGATCGGCGGATTTTCCTCGAGGGCGCCGTCTCGGCTCAGAGTCGGCGTAAGCCGTACTTCACGCACAGGGACGCGGACATCCGGGCGCGTCCCCTGAACGTACACCTTTCGCGAAGCCGGGAAGGGGGGGATTCGCTGGGATTCGCCACTCGACTCGAGGGCAATGGGTATGTCCTTCTTCGTCCTCGACATGTTCGATCTCTCCTATAAGAGGCTTTCGGAAAAGAAAGAGTATACTCGGGAATGGGATCGTGGAGCAAGACGCTGCGTCTTTTAGCGCAAAAGTGCGGGAAATCTCGCACTCTCGGTCCTCTCCCTCGCGAAGCTCGAGCGGAGCGATAAGCTGCTCATGATCTTGAGCTTCGTGGGATCTCACCGGAGAAGGTGACCGCTTCGGACCGAAGTTTGCTTCAAAGAAGGGCGTCAAGGGGTTTTTTCATCCTGGAGCCATATGGGAGGAGGCCTATGGGAAAGCTCGTGAGGCGAAAAGGACCGCAGGTGGTCTCTGGCTGCGGGATGCCCGTTGCTCCGTTAGCTAAGGGGCTTCCGAAAATCGTGGCGTCGCTGTGTCCAGAATGTTGTCAGATCATCCCCGCGCGCATCTTCGAGCGCGAGGGGGAAGTATGGATGGAAAAGCGTTGCCCCGAACATGGCGAGTTTCAAGATATCGTGTGGTCCGATGTCCGGCTCTACAGGAAAGCCGAAGAATGGGCCTTCGGCGGTGGGAGCGGAGTCTCTAATCCCGCCGTGCCGAATGCTGTGTCGTGTCCGCACGATTGCGGCCTGTGTCAGATGCACCTGAGTCACACAGGGCTGGCCAATATTGACCTGACGAATCGGTGCAATCTGACCTGTCCCGTGTGCTTCGCCAATGCGAACGCTGCGGGGTACGTCTATGAACCCTCGCTCGAAGACGTGTATCGGATGCTTCGTCAGCTCCGTGAGATGCGCCCCGTTGCTGCCCGCGTCATCCAGTTCTCCGGCGGGGAGCCGACGATCTATCCCCATTTCATCGAGGCCGTACGGATGGCGCGCGATTTGGGATTCTCGCACATTCAAGTGGCCACTAACGGCCTTCGGTTCGCTACCGATCCCGAGTTCGCCGAGCGATGCGCCGAAGCCGGCCTACATACCCTCTATCTGCAGTTTGACGGGGTAAGCGATGAGGTTTACCGCAAGACGCGAGGACAAGCGCTGTGGGAGCTGAAACAACGCGCTGTCGAAGCAGCGCGTCGAGCGGGATTGAAAATTGTCTTCGTCCCTACGGTGGCGCGCGGCGTGAACGATCACGAGGTCGGTCGCATTCTCCGCTTCGCCCTCGAAAACATTGACGTTGCGTCGGGGATCACCTATCAACCGGTGACCTTCACCGGACGCATCTCCCAGAAGAAGCGTCAACACATGCGCTATACGCTCACCGACCTGGTGAGAGATTTGGCCGAGCAGACCGGGATCGTGGATACGTATCACGATTGGTACCCCACGCCCTGTACCGTCTCATTCTCGCAGTTCCTGAGCGCTCTGCAAGGGGAGGAGACTATTGCCCTCACGTGTCATCCCCATTGTTCGTTGGCGACCTATCTCTTTGTGGACGCGCGGACGAAGACGGCGATTCCCGCCACGCGCTTTGTGGATGTCGAGGGGATGCTGCGGGCTTTTCAAGAGTGGGCGCCGAGGATCCAGCGGCTTCCGTCCCGAAGACTCCGAGCCCTTACGGCGTATGCCGTCCTCCGACAGTTCTTCCATCCGGAGGCCGCACCTCCCGGATTGACCTATCCGAAGTTCCTGAGAACGTTAGAGGGGTTGGTGGACAAGCGCATCGGGCGTGGGGAGAACGAAGAACGCCTCACCTATCGAACACTCCTGGTCTCCGGGATGCATTTCATGGACGCCTATAATTATCAGCTCGATCGCGTCATGCGATGCGTGATCCACTACGCGGCACCGGATGGGCGCATCTACCCCTTCTGCGCGTATAACTCCGGGATCACGTTCCGGGAGAAGATCGAACGCCGCTTCTCCGTTCCTTTGGACGTGTATTTTGCGGAAAATAAGGCGCAGGTGCTCGGGCACGTGTGAGCGCGTGCGGAGCCGCTTGCCGGAGGCCGTCGCACTCGGACAGAATATGTCGTTATTTTTGAGTCGGGGAGGAGGGTATGGAGTTGAAGATCGTTCCCTTGGAGATTCCATCCGGATGCAACATCATCGTCGGGCATGCGCATTTCATCAAGACGGTTGAAGATCTCTACGAGGCGATGGTCACCAGCTCGCCGCACCTCAAGTTTGGATTGGCGTTTTGCGAGGCCTCTGGGCCGTGCTTGATCCGTCATGAAGGAAACGATGCGGAGCTGAGGGAGGCAGCCATTCGGAATGCGCAGCAGTTGAGCGCCGGGCACACGTTCGTGCTTCTGTTGCGAGACGGATACCCCATCAATGTGCTCAATGCGATCAAGTCGTGTCAGGAGGTCTGTACGATCCACTGTGCCACGGCCAATCCCACCCAGGTCATTGTTGTGGAGACGGATCAGGGGCGAGGGATTCTCGGCGTGGTGGATGGGCTAGCATCTAAAGGGGTAGAGGGGGAGCAGGAGCGGGTGAAGCGGAAGGACCTTTTGCGGCAGATCGGATACAAGCTCTAACTGAAACTCGCGTCTGATAACGCATACTGAACTTCCGGACTCGGGGGAGGGAATGGATCAGGAAGCCCCATTGCGGCTAGTTCCCTTGGAGTCCCTTTGGTATTCGGCGAGAGCGTGTATTTCTCTCTCACTGGGAACGTGGGAGGGTGGGGAAACGAGGAAAGTGCTGGGAGGCCAAGCGACTTATGAGGGTGGCTCCGCGCGCCAGGTAAGGTGATGTTCGACTCTCCTGTAGCAGATCGGGGCGCCAGGGGAAGACGCTCAGTGCCAGGTAGAAAACGGAGCAGAGTGCCCATCCGCGCAGGAATCCGAAGAGGCCACCCATGCCATGATCGAACCAATTCAGATGGGCTCTTCGCAGACCTGAGTGGAGGACGTGCGCGAGCAAAAGGCCGGTAGCGAGAGTGAGCAGATACATGCCGAGGAAGGCGAGCAGTTGGGCCATGATCTCCGACTCGACGAAGGGGTGGACCAAGGGGACGACTCCTCGATAGGAAGAGCTGGCCAGGGAGAATCCCGCGATAGCGGCCGTCGTTGTGATCACACTTCGCACAAGCCCGCGCGCCATACCTCTGAGCGTCGAGAGGCCGACGACGAAGAGGACCATACCATCGAGGATCGTCATGGCATCAACTCTCTTCCGGTCAGGAGACGATAAGCGTCACGGTATCGCTTGGCCGTTTGCTCGATGATCGGTGGCGGAAGGTGGGGGGCGGGGGGCGTTTTGTCCCATCCGATGGCGTTCAGATAATCACGAAGGAACTGCTTATCGAATGAAGGCTGGGAGCGTCCGGGTTCGTATTCAGCTGCGATCCAAAAGCGCGAGGAATCCGGCGTCAAGGCCTCGTCAATCCACAAGAGCGTGTCGTCCCGCCAACCGAATTCGAACTTCGTATCGGCGATGATGAGGCCTCGCGCCTCAGCGTATGCTGCGGCGCGCGCATAGAGGGTCACGCTGAGGTCCTTGAGCCGGCGGGTCACCTCAGTCCCGATACGATTGGCCATTTCGGCTTCCGTGATATTGACATCATGTCCCTCGGCGACCTTAATCGCGGGGGTGAAGATCGGCTCCGAGAGTTTCTCCGCTTCGACCAGTCCCCGAGGCAGGCGAAGACCGCCGACAGTCCCCGTCTGTCGGTATTCGCTCCAGGCCGATCCGGTCAGATAGCCTCGGACGACGCATTCGATAGGGATCGGGCGGGTGCGATAGACGAGCATGCTGCGCGAGCGGAGTGTCTCGCGCTCCATTTCAGTGAGGCCCTCGAGCGTCTCGATCTCCGTCGTGATCATATGGTGAGGAGCAATGGACTCCAGCAGGCGGAACCAGAAGGCCGAGAGTTGAGTGAGGACGATTCCTTTACCTGGAATTCCGTTCGGGAGGACGACATCAAAGGCCGAGACACGATCCGTCGTGACGAGAAGCAGGCGGTCCTCGCCGACGACATAGAGATCGCGGACCTTTCCCCGGCGCAGAAGGGGGTAAGCGGTGAGGTTCGTCTTCAGCACGACGGGGAGCGCGCTCATGGCTTGAGCAGAGCATTCAAAGTCTTGGTCAATTCGTTCACATAGCTCTCCGGATCGGAGAATCCGACGTGGGGCGGGCCGATGGGCTCACCATTGGGATCGAGGATCAGAAGGGCCGGCACACCATCAGTCTTGAATCTCTGGAGGATGCTTGCCTCCGGATCGCGAAGCACGGGGAGGCGCACGCCCAGTCGCGCGACGAATTGTCGCAGTTGTTGGTTGGAGACCTCAGGCTCATCAATGCTGACCCAGAAGAAGGCGACAGAGCGTCCCGCGTACTGGTCGGCGACTTTTTGGAGGATGGGGAGCTCCTCACGACACGGAGGGCACCAGGTCGCACCAAAGGAGAGGACGACGACGCGTCCCCGATATTGAGTCAAGTCCACCGTGCGCCCATCGAGAGAGGCGAGTTTGAAGAGCGATCGCCTTTGCGCCAAACCGTCGCCGATCCAGAGGGCGATCACGGCCATCAGGATGAAAGGAAGTCTCTTCATAGGCATCTGCTCCTTATTGCAAAGAGCATACTGTAGCACACTGGGGGCAGCGTGCAAAGGGACTCCCGAGGGCCTTATGTGATCTTCAAGTCGTGGGAAGGTCCATGCAGATAGGCAGCCAGGAATCGTCCCGTATGCGACTCAGGGACGCGCACGATCTCCTCCGGCGGTCCCTGGGCGACGACGTATCCGCCACGTTCCCCTCCTTCGGGGCCGAGGTCAATGATCCAATCGGCGCATTTGATGACGTCCAGATTATGTTCGATGATGATGACCGAACCGCCGGCGGCGATCAATCGGCGGAAGGCGGCGATCAGTTTCTGCACGTCGTCGAGGTGCAGGCCCGTTGTGGGCTCATCGAAGAGATAGAGGGCGCGCGAGCTCGTCTCTTTCGCTAGGTGTGCGGCGAGCTTGAGGCGTTGCGCCTCTCCTCCGGAGAGCGTCGTCGCCGATTGTCCCAAGCGGATGTAGCCGAGGCCGATCTGATCGAGGATCTCCAATCGTCGTGTGATCTTCGGCACATCGGCGAAGAAATGGAGCGCCTCGCGAACCGTCATGGTGAGGACCTCGTGGATATTCTTCCCGCGATATCGGATGTCCAGAAGGGAAGGGTGGAAGCGCGTCCCTTGGCACTGCTCGCAGACCAGCTCGACGTCGGCTAGGAATTGCATCTCCACGGTCACACTGCCGTTGCCCTCGCAGGCTTCGCAGCGGCCTCCGGGGACATTGAAGGAGAAATGGGCGGGGGTGAGGCCGCGCGCTTGAGCCTCACGCGTGGACGCGAAGAGTTCGCGGATGGTATCGAAGACCTTCATGTACGTGGCGGGGTTCGAGCGCGGCGTGCGCCCAATGGGGGACTGATCCACAAGGATGATGTCGTCGAGCCACTGCCCTCCCTCGATCTTTCGGACGGGGCCAACAGGGTGAGTCCATTCTCCGCGTTGCTTCTTGAGGTTGGCGTAGATGACGTCGTAGAGGAGCGTGGACTTCCCGGAGCCGGAGACGCCCGTGATGCAGACCATCATCTCCAAGGGGATATCCACGTCAATGTTCTTGAGATTGTGCGCGCGGGCCCCGCGAATGGAGAGGCGGTGCGCTGTAGGCTGAAGGCGCTTGTGGGGAACTGGGACCGTGAGTTCGCCGCGCAGATATTTTCCCGTCAGCGAGGAGGAGGCGCGCACCAGTTCTGCGGGAGGACCCTGGAAGATGACCTCTCCTCCCTGCTCACCAGCTCCTGGGCCGAGATCAATGATGTGATCGGCGGCCAGAATCATCTCGCGGTCATGTTCGACGACGAGTACCGTGTTGCCGATATCGCGCAGGTGTTTGAGGAGGCGGATGAGACGGTGGGTATCGCGCGGATGCAGCCCAATGCTCGGTTCGTCCAAGACGTAAAGGGTTCCCACCAAAGAAGCGCCGAGGTTCGTGGCGAGCTGGATGCGTTGGGCTTCTCCTCCGGAGAGGCTCGAGGAGAGCCGATCGAGCGTGATGTAATCGAGACCGACATCGACCAGGAATGTCAAGCGCTGTCGGATCTCTTGAAGGAGTCGGCTGGCGATGGCCTCCTGCTCCGGAGTGAGGGTGAGGGTGTTGAAGAAGGCGGCGCATTCGCCGATGCTCATGGCACAGATGTCGGGGAGCGTCTTTCCGCCGACGCGCACGGCCAAGGCCTCGGGTTTCAGACGGGTGCCCTTGCACGTCGGGCAGGTCGTATATCCGCGATACTTGCTCAGGAAAACGCGCACGTGCACCTTGTATTTCTTCGTCTCCAGCCATTCGAAGAATCCACGAATGCCGGGGAAGTCTTCTCTCCCCTGGATGATCCAGTCTTGATGTTCTCGGGAGAGCTGTGCGAAGGGGACATCGGTGGGGATCTTCGCGCGTCGGCAGAAGGCGAGCAATTCGGCATGAGCCCACTCGAATTGAGGCTTGGTCCACGGCTCGATCGCGCCCTCTCGCAGGGAGCGCTGGCGATCCGGGATGACCAGATCCAGATCGAGCCCGATGAGGTTGCCGAAGCCCTGGCAGCTCGGGCAAGCGCCGTAGGCGCTGTTGAAGCTGAAGAGCTGGGGGTCGGGCTCCGCATAGCGAGTTTGGCAGGTGGAGCAGCTCAGATGCTCCGTGAATGTGAACTTCTGCGGGGGATCGCTGAAGAGCACGATCTCGGCGACGCCGTTCCCTTCTCGGTAGCAGAGTTCCAGGGAATCGATCAAGCGCGATCGGATGTCGGGTCGGACGACGAGACGGTCCACGAGGACGCTGGCGGCCTCCAAGGGGGGGAGGGCATCGGGGTCGGTGATCTCCCAGACGCGATCGTGCACGTAGAGGCGCGTGAAGCCGCGCTGTCGTAGCGAGAGCAGGCGTGCTTTCGAGGAGAGGGCATTTTTCCGTCGAGAGCGTCCATTTCCCGAGAAAAGGGGGAAGAGAACGTAAAATCGGAGACCTTCGGGGAATTGCAGGAGGCGATCGGCGATTGTCTCCGGCGTCTGGCGCGTGACTTCGCTTTCGCAGTTCAGACAAAAGATGCGCCCGATCCGGGCGAAAAGCAGTCGGAGGTAGTCGTAGATCTCCGTTTGTGTGGCGACGGTCGAACGGGGATTCCGGCTGAGGGGCTTTTGCTGGATGGCGATCGTCGGACAGAGGCCGGAGATCTCCTCCACATCGGGTTTCCGCATGCGCTCCAGGAACTGGCGGGCATAGGCCGAGAGCGATTCCACGTATCGGCGCTGTCCTTCGGCATAGATGGTATCGAAGGCCAGGCTCGATTTCCCCGATCCGGAGACACCGGTGATAACCGTCAGGCTCCCGTGCGGGATCGCGCATGTGATGTTCTTGAGATTGTGCATGCGCGCGCCGCGCACGATGAGCGCCGCCCTCTCGCCCATCAATGAAGAAGTATACGGGGATATGAAGGGGGAGGGCAAGGAAGTCGTTCGCCAACCAAGCAGGCTCATTGTCTCCGAAGGCGCGTGTGCTAAAATCTCGCCTGAAGGGTGATCTTCCGTACCGCAGGGGGTGACAATGAGAGAATTCGAGAGAGTCGAGGAGATCAAGGAGGAGAATCCGCTCGATTCCATGCTGTATTATTTCGATCAGGCGGCGCGCCTCCTCCGTTTGGAGCCGGACCTCTATACGTTCTTGCGGTATCCCAGCTTGGAGGTGACCGTCTACATTCCCGTGGTCATGGACGACGGGCATCTGCAGGTATTCGTCGGATATCGCGTGCAGCATAACTTCGCGCGCGGCCCGGCCAAAGGAGGAATTCGCTTTGCGCCGGACGTCACGTTAGATGAGATTCGGGCTCTGGCGGCGTGGATGACGTGGAAATGCGCTGTTGTGAACATTCCTTTTGGTGGGGCCAAAGGGGGAGTCGTGTGCAATCCGGCCGAACTCTCCCGAGGGGAATTGGAGCGACTGACGCGTCGCTATACGGCGCAGTTGCTTGACATTCTGGGACCGGAGCGGGATGTCCCGGCGCCGGATCTGAATACGGACGAGCAAGTCATGGCGTGGATCATGGACACCTACTCGATGCACGCGCGTCATGTCGTGACGGCTTCGGTGACGGGCAAGCCGATCGGTTTGGGAGGATCGCACGGACGGCGCGAGGCGACCGGACGCGGCCTTCTGGTCGTAGCGACGGAAGCCTGTCGGTATCTGAAGCTCTCGCCCAAGGGAGCGCGGGTTGTCATCCAGGGGGCGGGGAACGTGGGTGGGGTTGCGGCTCGGCTTCTGCATGAGGCGGGGTACCGCGTGATCGCTCTTTCGGATATACAGGGCGGTGTTTTCCATCCTGAGGGTTTGAACATCCCCGAGGTCTTGGAGTATCATCGTCAGCACAAGAGCTTCCGCGGGTATCCGCATGCAGAGCCGATCACCAATGCGGAGCTGCTCGAACTGGAGTGCGAGCTGTTGATCCCGGCAGCGGTCGAGAACCAGATCACGTCGCGCAATGCTGAGCGAATCAAATGTCGAATCCTCTGCGAGGGGGCTAATGGGCCGACGACGGCGCAAGCCGATCGCATTCTTCAGGAGCGGGGGATCTTCGTCGTGCCGGATATTTTGGCCAATGCGGGTGGTGTGACGGTGAGTTACTTCGAATGGGTGCAAGACCGGATGGGGTATTTCTGGAGCGAGCGCGTCGTGAATCACCGACTGAAAGAGGTCATGACCAACAGCTTTCGCGATGTGCTCGCGTATGCCGAGCGGTATGGGGTGAGCATGCGGACGGCGGCTTATATGCTGGCCATTGATCGCGTCGCCTATGATGTGCGCATGCGTGGGATCTATGCGTGATCTCCGAGCGCGGGGGGAATGATGGGACGAGGGGTGATCGGAGGAGTGTTGGGGATTCTCTTGGTGAGTGGGGGAGCGTGGGCGGATGCGGAGGAGCGAGACCGCTCGTGGCGATGGATTCTGACGGGGCCCTTTGGGGGGGAGGCGCGGCGCCTCGCTGTTGATCCTCGCGATCCGCGTCGGATTTTTGTCGGGACCTGTGATGGACAGCTCTACCTCTCCGAGGATGGTGGGGCGAGTTGGAAGAGGATCTCGGAATTTCATCATCCGGGATTCTGCATCTCGCGCATTCTGATTGATGCGGAGGATTCGCAAACGATATATGTCGCCGGATGGTCGGTGTTCGCCGAAAGCGGTGGGGGGATTTACCGAAGTCGCGATGCCGGGAGGACATGGGTGCTTTTGCTGGGGACGGAAGGGCGTGCGGTGCGGGCTTTGGCTCAAGCGCCGAGTAATCCCCACGTGCTCGTCTTCGCAGCCCTGGATGGAGTCTTCCGAAGTGAGGATCGGGGAGAGACGTGGCGACGCATCTCTCCAGAGGGTGATCCGGAGATTCGGAACGTTGAATCGGTGGCCATTCATCCGCGGTCGGACCAAATCCTTTACGTTGGGACGTGGCATTTGCCGTGGAAGACGAGCGATGGAGGAAAGACATGGGTGAGAGCGGGGAGCCGAGAGACAGGGATCCTCGATGATTCGGAGATCTTCAGCATTCTCATTGAGGAGAGGGAGCCGGAGATTCTATGGGCGAGTGCGTGCACGGGCGTTTATCGTTCGACGAACGGGGGGCGGACGTGGACGCGGATGACAGGGATACCCTCTCGGAGTCGTCGAGTTTTGGCTTTGGCGCGGGCTGGGGACAAGACCATTTTTGCGGGGACGACCGAAGGGTTATGGCGGAGTGGAGATGGCGGGGCGACATGGCGTCTGATAACTAATAGAAGGTTAACCGTGCAGGACATCGCCGTGCATCCTCAAGAACCTCAGCGGGTACTCATTGCCACAGAGGAAGACGGTATTTGGATCAGCCACGATGCCGGTATGACCTTTCAGCCCTCGAATCACGGATTTGCCAGTTGGGTGATTACGAGTCTTCTCCCCGATCGAGAGACACCGAAGCGCATCTACTGCGGGGTGATGAGGGGAGGGATCGAGGGAAGCTTCTTCGTGAGCGAAGACGGAGGCTTGAGCTGGCGGGTTGGTGGACGTGTTCCCGGTGGGGTGAGGGCAATTCTGCAATCGCGGCGTGATGGACGACGACTCTTTGCCCTCACCGATTCGGGGATCTTCATCTCCGATGACCGAGGAGAGCGGTGGCGGAAGGGACCCTCATTGGAGACGGAGATTCGGCAATTAGCCGAGGCGCAGGATGGGAGACTTCTGGCGCTCACGGCCAGTGGGCTTTTTCGCTATGAAGAGGCGCTGGGACGGTGGAAACGCCTGTTATCGGGGACTGACATGAGAGTGCTGCACGTTGGTCCGGGGGGGCGGATTTGGATTGGGGCGGAGGGGCGTCTGCTCGTGAGCACTGATGGAGGGGACTCATGGGAGGAGCGGCCAATCTCTGAGCGTTTAGGGAAGGTTCAGGTTTTACTTGAACATCCGAGAGAACCTGACCTTCTCTGGATCGGGACATCGTGGGGGCTCTATCGATCTCGAAATGGTGGAAGGGATTGGGAGCGCCGCGCTTATGGACTTCCTTATGCCGATGTCACGGCGATTGCCGTCCGTTGGGATGATCCGCGCGAGCTGTTGGTGACGGACTATCGAACAGGGGCCATCTATTTCTCATCCGATCATGGGGAGACATGGACGTGCGTTAATGGGGTGAGGTCTCGGGCATGGAGAGCCATCTTCGATCCTCACGATGGGGGAAAGGTATTTGTGGCGTCGGCGGGTGGAGGAGTCTACGTGGGCGTGCGTCCGTCGCACGATGGAGCGCGAAAGATGTCGCTTGACTTTTTGATGGAGTTATGTCAAGATGCTGCGGGACATGCGAAAGCAGAAGCGACAGTGGATTCTGACGTGGTCACGGAGGAGCGACTATGCGCCTGCGACGTTTTGTGCTTGTCGTTGTGGGAGGAGCTGTGTTGGTGAGCGCGGTTCGATTTTCGGGGGTCTCGGGGATCTTGTGGGAAGGGCTTCGACTTCCGAGTGCTCGATCTTCTTCTGAGTCCCTCGTACCGCCTGAGCGCGGGATTCCAGCGATTCGCTCTTCGGCTTCGGCGATGGATCTTGGAGAGGTCCCCTGTGGTGAGGCAAAGGAGGGCTCACTCGTTCTGACCAATGTGGGGACAGCGCCTTTGAAGATCTCCGAGATTCGAACCGACGGTCCCTTCTCGCTGGTGAGGACTCCACTTCTTCCGGCGCGCATCGGCCCTGGAGTGAGCGTACGGGTGAGCGTGGCAGTGGCTCCTGAAAGGCCAGGGGTGGTATCGGATTGGCTTCGGATCACGAGCGATGCCCCATCGGGCGTCCTTATGGTTCCGCTTCGGGCAGTAGCTCGTGGCATTCTTCATGATGAGGTGGCTCGGGGGCACAGCGTACAGCTGAGGGAGAGAGACCGATCGCCGAAGCGACCGATTGGTGTGGTCGAGGCACGGGCAGTTGCAGCAGTAGTAGAGCGTGCTGAATCACGTGAGGTTCAGCTTCCTCTTCCGGCACCTGATGCTCACGTGCTTCCTGTCGTTCACTCTCTTTCTGAGTTGACGTCGTTTCTCCAAGTAGAAACTATCGGGGGGCTTCCCCTTGTTCAAGCGTCTCCAGATGAGACGTCATCTCAGGGTGGAGGGAACGGACAATAAGCAAAAGCTCACGTCGGAGATGAAGAGATTTCTGCATGTTACGGAGAAGAGGGGGACTTAGCCATCCGTTTGCTCACCCTCTCCTCCTACGCACTTGCGAGGTCGTGCGTGAAGTCCTCACGTCGTGTCTTGTGTGAGAGCCTCGTTGGAGTCTCCCATGAGGTCTAGAACGGGACGTCTTCCTCGCCTGTCTCCAGACCGGAGATCGGGCTCATAGGTTCTTCAGCTCCGCCTTCCTCGAGAACATCCGCCGGTCTCCGATCGAGGAAGCGCACGTCGGAAGCTTCGATGCGAAGCTGCGCACGGGGGACTCCGTCTCGATCGGTATATTCATCCAGGTAGAGTCGTCCTTCAACGTAAACGAGGCTACCTTTCCTCAGGTACTGATGGGTGAGTTCGGCGAGTCGGCGCCAGGCCGTCACGCGGAACCAGAGAGTGCGTTCTTGGAGCTCGCCAGCGCTATCGCGCCTTCGTTCATTGGTCGCGACGGAGAAGGTACAGACGGGAACGCCCTGTGGCGTATAGCGGAGCTCCGGATCGCGTCCCAGGTTACCGACGATGATGATCTTGTTGAAAGACATAAGCCTCTCTCCATGGGGAGATCACCGACGACGGCGGGGGGTCGCCGGGCGAGGTTCTTCCACGGGAACTCCGAGCTGTTGGAGTCGTTCTCGAGCCGCGAGCACTTCACTTGAGGGGGTGGATTCGCGGGCGATGAGGCGAAGCTCGACGACGGCTTCCTCGCGGCGGTTCAGCTCAAGAAGAGCGAGCGCTTTTTTCAAACGGGCTGCTAGCGTCTTATCGCTGCGCGGGTAGGTGCGCAGCAGCGTCTCAAATTCGGCGATGGCGTCTTCGTAGCGTCCCAAGCTATAGAGGCACTCGCCGATCCAGTAGTGAGCGTTATCGGTGGTCTCCAAATTCGGGAAGCGTTCGATGTACTGTCGAAACTGATCCATAGCCAGCTCGTAGTTCCCCTTGAGGTACTCGCTGTAGGCGGCGCTGAAGAGTTGGATAGGGTCGGTCGGATCGATGCTCGTAGGACGTCGCATCTGGACGAGGTTCTCTCTGAGAGCGGTAAGTTGATCGTTCAACTGAATGAGGTGCTCGGAGGTCGTCCGCAGCTGCGTTTCCAGGGTCGTCAAGCGAGCGTCCATGCGGGTGAAGTGGTTCGCGAGGCGCGTGTTCACACCGCCGAGGGTTTCTTGCAGGGCTGCGAGCGTTCGCTGCAGGGTCAGGACGTTCTCCCCAAGCTGGCCAAGCAGCGTCATCCATTGACCCTGACTGCGATCGAAAGATTCCTGCAAATCGCGAAGCTGTCGTTGGAGGATGAGGACTTCGGCCTGGAGTTTCGCGATCGCTTCCAACTCCTTCTTCCCGGCCTGAGAGGGCCGAGAGAAAGGGAGTAAGACAATCACAGCGAGACCGATCAAGAAGGCCCATCGTTTCATCATCACCCCTCCTTCAGGATCCCCATGCGATCCCGAGATCGCATGGGGGGGCCTTGCCTGTCGTGGCCCGAATGACATCCCTGGGTAGATGTTACGACGCCCAGTGGGACTGAAGCAAGGGGCTCCTTCGCAGAGGGAGCCCCTTGGCGGTTTCACCGGCGGGGCGGTGTGGTCTCTCCACCTTGGATATAGACGAACTCATCGCGCCGATTCAAAGCCCAGGCGCGCTCGTTGCTCTCGGGGACGGCTGGGCGGGTCTCCCCGAAGCTGACCGTTTGAATCCGCTCGGGGGAGACACCGAGACTGATGAGGAAGTCCCGGGCAGCGTGGGCGCGACGATCGCCCAAGGCCATGTTGTACTCTTCTGTGCCCCGCTCGTCACAGTGGCCTTCGATGCGAAAGACAATGGTGCGATTCTCGGGACGATTCAGCCATTCGGCCGCGCGGCGCAGTCGAGCCTGAGCTTCTTCGTCCAGCTCCGCGCTATCGAAGGCGAAGTAGATCGTGGTGACAACTTCGGCGAATTCGGCCGAGATATTGCGCGGGGGAGGGGGAGGCGGCGGGGGCGGAGGAGGTGGCGGAGGTTCCGTGACTATGAGCGTGGCACTCGCTGTGGCTTCTCCTCCTGGGCCTCGCGCAATAGCTGTATAGGTCGTCGTCTGGGGCGGCGAGACGGAACGACTTCCGCTTGGTGGGACAGGACCAAGGCCAGTGATCTCAACCGCTTCCGCATCAGTGCTCGACCAGCGAAGCGTCGCCTGCTGTCCGCGTTCGATCCGTGAAGGATCAACCGAAAGGGAGATGGTCGGACGCGGTTGAATGACCTCGACGCGGGCCAGAGCTCGGGCCTCGCGCTTGCCGCGTCGGGCGACGGCTTCGTAGGTGGTCGTCTCCGTCGGAGTGACCTTCATCGTCCCAGATTTGGCGACCGGCCTGGCGTTGAGCGTCACCGTATGAGCGTGCTTAGAGGTCCAGCTCAGCTCGACCTCCTCGCCGCGGTTGATGCGTTCGCGGGAGGCCGTCAGCGAGACTTGCGGCCGACATGCGGATCCGAAGACGATGAAGGACATCGGGATGAGGATCCACAGGTATCGTCTCATAGCTTCTCTCTCCTTGGTGGGAATGGCTATCGCACCCATGCCGGGGAACGTCCTCCAATACGTGTGACTTGTTGAACGCCCGTTCCGTCAATGTGCATGAGGTAGATCTCGAACCGGCCTGTTCGGTTCGATTGAAACGCAAGATGTCGTCCGTTGGGAGCCCAGGCAGGGCTCTCGTTGTCTCCGGGGCCATCGGTCAGTTGTACGATCTGACGTGTGGCGATATCCATGAGGAAGATGTCGAAGCGGGTCGCCTGTGGGGGTCTCCAGGCGAAGGCGAGGAATCGGCCGTCGGGAGACCAAGCCGGGGAATCGGCGAAGCCCCCGCGATCGAGGACGCGGCGGAGATTCGCTCCGTCGGCATCTATGATATAGATCTGCGGCGTTCCGCTTCGGTTGGAGATGAAGGCGATCTCTCGCCCTGTCCTCGGGTTCCATCGCGGTGAGGAATGAATGACGCCGCGTTCGTTGGTGAGCTGTCGAATGAGAGATCCCGTGGTCGAGGCCACGTAGAGCTGCGTGCTGTTGCTGTCCTTGCTCGAGCAGAAGGCGATCCATCGTCCATCTGGGGAGAAGGCGGGGGAGATCGTCGTCCCCTGCGGAAAGCGCGGAAAGGGCAGGGGTACGCCCTCCGGATAGGAGCGAATGTGAATATTGGGAACTCCCGTCAGGAAGGAAACATATGCGATCTTTCGACCGTCGGGGGACCAGGCGGGAAAGAGCGCTGTTGAGCCCTCGCGAGTGAACGGGCGGACGTTGGCTCCGTCGTAGTCCATGACGTAGATCTCGCTCTGGCGACCTTCGCCCGAGACGAAGGCAATGCGGCTGGTAGCAATGCCATCGATGCCCGCGAGCGTCTTAACGATCTCGTCGGCGATCTGATGTGCCGCTCGTCGCGCCTCGGCTGTCGAGAAGCGGTGCTGTCGGGAGTAGAGTCGGTTTCGCGCTTGGACATCGTAGACGTAGGTCTCGACGATCAGCTCCGGGCCGATGACGCTGACGTTCCCGAAGACGAGATAATCGGCGCGCGCAGGATCTTCGCTCCAGGCGGCGAAGTCAACATCCTCAGGTCGTGCCGGCCGGTTCCGCGGATGGAGGCTTCGACCGACGAGAGTGACGACGCGAGCGAAGTCGAGATCGCGCGCAAGGACCTCGCTGATGAGCGCCGCAGCCGGGGCAGCGGGTTCGTTCTTCGGGACGAAGTCAGCAACAGCCAGTGAGGGACCGCTCCCTGGCCTGACGATGATCTTCCCGATCTCCTGCCTGAGATCGGGGGGCTGCTGGGAAGATCCGATGCCTGACACCAACAAGCCGGCGAGCCACAGGATGTACCATCTTCCTCTCATCACGGGCATAGGTCTAATACTGGAAGTAGATCTCCGCAATGGCTTCTCGAGCTCCCGGGAGGAAGTCCGGCGGAAAAGGAATCGGATTTCGATCGAGTTCCAGCAGGGCTGCTTCCACACGCGTATCCACAATGGGATTGCCACTACGGGCGATGAAAGCCCCCGGGTCCAAACGTCCGTTCACGATCGAAAGGATCCTTCCGTTTCGAGCGATTCGGACTCGAACGATGACGAATCGCTGACCGAGTCCCGTGACAGGCGCGAAACGATAGTATGAGCTGAGGGCATGTTGCAAGCGGCGCCCGTAGTCGGAGCCGCCAGGGATACCAGCTCCTCCGAATCCGGAACCTTCCCCAAGGCCCACGCCGCCTGATGTAGAGACCGGAAGCGTCGGACCGACTACGGCGCTTGGACGCGGGGAACCTCCGACCTCGGACTGTCCGGTATAGGGACGGGGCCGGTGAATGACCGGACGCTCGGTGAGGATCGTCCCGCGTTCCAGCGGTCGGCGCTCACGACCTGGGAGGATGAGCTCCGGGTGTTCAGCGGATTTCTGAACCTGTTCGATTCGGGCTGTAGAGAGCTCGGGCTCTTCTGTAAGCGCACCCACTGTAGAGGTGGGAAGGAGCATGGCCAACTCCCAGCTCTGGACAAGACCGACTTCGATGGCCGATCCGCTGCCCCCTCCTTCGCCCCCCGGACCGGCGGCCACGAGAAACGACGGTGTGCTCCCACCCAACTTCACCGAGAGCAGGGCGAGGCCGAGGGCCAGGTGCCCAGCCAGCGAAAGTCCCAACCATCGGTCGACATGAAAGCGAGGCTCGGAACGTCTCATCGTCGTTCGACGTCCGTCACCAGACTGACCGAGGCGCCTGCCTCTTTGCAGAGGCTCAGGACATAGGCGATGACCCGATACGGAGTATCGCCGTCGCCTCGGACGTAAACGCGCCTCTCGGGAAGCGCACTCAGTTGCTCGCTCAGTTGGCGAGGGAGGTCATTGACATTAATTGGCTTTTGAGCCGCGCGTCCTCCGGAACTCAGATAAATGTTCCCATCTCGGTCTATGGTTACGATGATGGCTTGAGCCGAGAGCGGGCGCGTCTCGGCCGTTCGGGTGTGGGGCAGGTTCACGTGAATTCCCGTTTGCAGCAGGGGAGCTGTTACCATGAAGATGACCAGGAGCACGAGCATAACATCCACAAAAGGCGTCACGTTGATCTCCGAGAGCGAGGAGTGAACGCGCCGGTTAGGATCGATAAACGCCATAGTGTATCGCACTCCTTTCGGCGACCTCGAGAAACTCGAGGGTGAAATCTTCCATGAGCGTTGAGATCGCCCGCAATCGGCCGACGAAATAATTATAAGCCATATAAGCGGGGACGGCGACGAAAAGGCCAACGGCCGTGGCCACCAAGGCTTCGGCGATGCCGGGGGCAACGGCTTGGATCGAGGTCTGCGTCTCGGTCGAGAGACCTTGAAACGCGAGGATGATGCCAACGACAGTGCCAAAGAGGCCGATGAAGGGAGCGGAGGTCGCGATCGAGGCGAGTCCGCTGAGGCCCTCTTCGAGCTTCCCCATCTGGACGAGGGCGACGCGCTTGAGGGTGCGTTCGATCGCCGAGGACGGGAGCGCGCCCCCTTCGGTGTTCATATGTTCGCGCAGGCTCTCGTAGCCCGCCCGAAAGATCTCCACCAGCGGGCTGGGGCGATATCGGTCGCTCGCCTTGTAGATCTGATTGGGATTGTCCGTCGTTCGAAAGACCTCGAGGAAGGCCGTTGAGCGTCGGACAAGACGACGAAAGAGAACATACTTTCTCAAGATGAGCGCCCAGGAATAGACCGACAGAAGAGCCAGCAGAAGGAGGACGAGCTTCGCCGGAAGCGAGGCGTGAACGACAAGCTGGCGGATATCGAATATGGCCGTTTGTTCGAGCATAGCGCCTGATCTCTCCCGTTGAAGTTGACATTGTACCGGCCGCATCTTCCGCCTGTCAATTCCTTGGGGAAAAGTGATGACAGCCGATGCAATCTGTGCTACACTTGCAGCCGATGTTGAGGTTCTTGAGAGTGGTCAACATTGCGGTGATCGAGAACGTGGAAGTGGAGTTCGAGCCGGGGTTGAATCTGTTGACAGGAGAGACGGGTTCGGGGAAGTCGCTGCTTGTGGATGCGGTGATGCTCTTGCTGGGGGAGCGCGCTGGAGCGGACCTTTTGCGCTCGGGGGAAGCGAAAGGATTCGTTGAGGGGATCTTTCGGCTGGAGGATCCCGCCGAAGAGATCGTGGCCCTCTTTGAAGAGGCGGGCGTCGAGCTAAGTGAAGAACTCATCATTCGGCGGGAGATTTCGGTGACGGGGCGGAGTCGAGTCTTCGCCAACGATCGTCTGGTGACGCAGGCGTTTCTCCGGGCTGTGCGCCCGTATCTGGTGGACATCTATGGGCAGGGCGAAGCTCCTGTGGCCCTCATCGGGGAGATGCCGCTTCGAGTGCTCGATAGCTTCGCGCAGGCGGACTCGTTGCGTCAGCGCGTGCGGGAGCTGGCCCGGGCGTACCGAGAGACGCAGCGGGCCTTGGAGGAGCTCACCCACGCCGAGGCCGAGAGGTTGCGACGGCTGGATATCTATCAGTTTCAGATTCGGGAGATTGAGCGCGTCCGTCCTGTTCTCGGCGAGGATGAAGAGCTCGGGCGCGAGCGGGCACTTCTGGCGAATGCGGAGAAGCTCGTTCAACTGGCGCAGGATGCCTATATGGAGATCTGTGAGGCCGAGGACTCGATGTTGCGCAAAGGAGCGCGCGCCTTTCGGCGGCTGGAGCAGCTTCGGGAGTTAGATGAGCGGGTAGGGAGCTCGGTGGAGTTGCTGGAACGGGCGCGGATCTTCTTGGAAGAGGTTGCCTACTTTCTGCGGGACTATCGGGATGCGATTCGCTTCTCGCCGGAGCGGTTGGAGGAGGTCGAGGCCAGGCTGGCTGAGCTCGAGCGGCTGAAGCGGAAATATGGGCCGACGCTGCGCGATGTTCTGGAGACATTGGCCGATTTGAAGGCGAAGTACGAAGAGCTGGCCAGTGCCGACCTTCGGCGCGAGGAGCTAGAGAAGCGACAGAGACATCTTGCTGAGGAGTATCGTCGCGTCGCTGCCGAATTGAGTCGGAGGCGACAGCAGGTTGCTCGAGAACTCGAGCGCGCCGTGACGGCTGAGCTTCGTCCTCTGGCTTTTGAGCAGGGGCGGTTTCAGGTGGTCTTGCAACCGGTCGAGGAGTTTCCGAGCTCGCTCGGGACCGAGCGCGTGCAGTTCCTTGTCTCATTGAACGTTGGCGAGGAGCCTCGGCCCGTGGCGAAGGTTGCCTCCGGCGGGGAGCTCTCTCGGATTATGCTCGCCTTGAAGACGGTGGCAGTGGGATCGGGAGCGCGTGGGGACGTGGCTGCTGGGGCGCGCACGTTGATCTTTGACGAAATCGATGCGGGCATCGGGGGGCGGGTCGCCGAGATCGTGGGAGAGCGGCTTCGGAGACTCGGTGAGCGGTATCAGGTCTTGTGCGTGACGCATCAGCCGCAGATTGCGCGTTTTGCCCATGCGCATTATCGTGTAGTGAAGGAGGCTGTGGGAGGGCGGACTCGGGTTCGGGTGGAGCGCTTGAGCGGGGAGGAGCGGGTCGAAGAGCTGGCGCGGATGCTCGGCGGGCGAGAGATCACGGCGACGGTGCGTCGACACGCGCGCGAGCTCGTGAAAGACTGATCTCATTGATTTTACGTGACTTGATCTCTATGTCGGCGGGCCGACTTATGCGGCGCTTCTTCATCGAGACCTTTGGGTGTCAGATGAACGTCGCGGATTCGGAGAAAGCGGCGGCTTTGCTCCGTCGTCTGGGCTATGAGTGGACCGACGATCCGCACCAAGCGGAGATCATCTTGCTCAATACGTGCTCTGTGCGTGAGAAGCCCGAGGAGAAGGTCTATAGCCGAATCCGGCAGATTCGGAGCCAGCCGAGTACGCGACGCGCTCTTGTTGGGGTCATGGGGTGTGTGGCTCAGATGTTAGGGCGGAGATTGTTGGAACGGGTGCCGGGCGTGGATTTCGTCCTCGGGACTCAGGCGCTTGCGCAATTGCCGGAGATTGTCGAGCGTATCGTGGCATCGCGCGAGCCTTTACTGCGGAGGTCCCACGCGATCTCGGAATCGCGCAGGATGCCCGTAGCAGGGAACTCCGCGCCGACCTCAGTAGAGACGCGGACCCCGAATCGTCCCGAGTTCTTAGAGATCTCTCCCGCCGAGCGGCGCATGCGTCATGTCGCCTATGTGACCATCATGGAGGGATGCGACAAGTTCTGTACATTTTGCATCGTTCCCTTCACGCGGGGCCGCGAACGCAGCCGCTCCCCGCTGAAGATCCTGGCTGAGATGCAGGCCTTGGCCGAGGCCGGTTATCGCGAAGTGCATCTCCTTGGGCAGAATGTCAATAGCTATGGGCGGAGTGAGCGTTTGGAAGATGGTCAGCGCCTCTCGTTCCCCCGCTTGTTGCGACTCTTGGCTGAGCGATCGGCCATTCCGCGCATCAAATTCACGACGTCGCATCCTCGAGATTTCGTGCCCGAGATCGTGCGCGTGATCGAGGAGTATCCGAATCTCTGCAACTGGATTCATCTCCCTCCGCAGTCCGGATCGGATCGAATCCTCGCTCTGATGAATCGGGGATATACGCGGGCTGAGTACATGAGGTGTATCGAGTGGATCCGATCGGCGAAACGGGAGATCGCCGTGACCGGCGATATCATCGTCGGATTTCCTGGAGAGACGGAGCGCGATTTTCAAGAGACGCTTCGGCTCATCGAAGAGGTGGAGTTTGACGGGCTCTACATCTTCAAATATTCGCCGAGGCCTGGGACGCCGGCGGCGCGTCTCTCGGATCAGGTTCCGGATGAGGTGAAGACTGAGCGATTGCGAGAGTTGGACGCGCGACAGCGGGAGATTCAACAGAGGAAATGGCGGCGTTATGTCGGTTGCTTTGTTGAAGTTTTAGTCGAGGGGAAAAGTGCTAAATCGGAATTACACTGGTCCGGTCATACGAGCAGCAATATCGTTGTAAACTTCGAAGATTCAAGAGAGAACATCGAAGGATCTCTTGTGAAGGTTGAGGTCACAAGAGTGAATCCGCATAGTCTCTTTGGGCGGAGCCTCGACGTTCTCCGTGATGGTGAGGTCTTTCTATGGAATACGAAGTGAAGGTTCGAGGACTCATCCTCGACCCGACGAACAATTCGCCCGTTGTTATTCTCAAAGACGTAGCTTCCGAGGCGATGCTTCCGATTTGGATTGGGGTTTTCGAGGCCAATGCCATCGCCATGGAGATTGAGAAAGGTGTGCCGCCGCGGCCGATGACGCATGACCTTTTGAAGAATGTCATCGCTCAGCTTGGGGCGACCGTCGAGCGCGTGGTCATCACCGATCTTCGCGACAGCACCTTTTATGCTGTTATCATCTTGGATGTCGGGGGTGAGAAAGTGATTGTGGATTCGCGTCCGAGCGATGCCATTGCGTTAGCGCTTCGCACGGATAGCCCGATCTTCGTGGCTGAGCATGTGATGCGAAGCTCGCGCGGAGTGATCTCCAGCCGCGAAGTGGAGGAGGCGGAGACGAGCGAGGACTGGCTGGACGACTTGGGAGATGAGCTCTCCCGGTGAGGGTTCTGACGCATCCGCACAGAGAGGTCGACAAGACCGTGCCCGAGAAGACGATTCGATCGGCTGTCATCGCCATCGCCAATCAGAAGGGGGGCGTCGGGAAGACGACGACGGCGATCAATCTCTCGGCCGGATTAGCGCGCAAGGGCTATGGCGTCCTGCTCGTTGACTTGGATCCCCAGGCCAACAGCTCGCTCTCGTATCTCGACCTGCGGGAGGTCACTGTTTCAATTTTCGACTGGCTCATGGATCGGTCGGTGGCGGCCGAACAGGTGATCTATGCGACGGCGATCCCGAACTTGGAGATTCTGCCCTCGCGGATCAACTTGGCGAAGTTCGAGAGTCTTCTCATTGGGGAATTCGATGCGCCCTATCGGGTGAAGGATCGGTTAGACACGATCAAGAGTCGGTACCACTTTGTGATCCTGGATACGCCGCCGACGCTGGGTTTGATCACGGTCAATGCGCTTGTGGCGGCTTCGCACCTCATCATTCCGATTCAATCCTCGTACTTTGCCTTGGAAGGTACGGACGATCTCCTGGAAACGGTGGAGAAGATCAAGGCGCGGCCGAATCCGAACCTGCAGCTTCTCGGAGTTGTGGTGACGCTGTACGATCGGCGAACGGCCATCGCGCGCGATTCGCTGGAGCAGATCCGGCAGGTCTTCGGCGATCAGGTCTTTCGAACAGTGATCTCGCGATCGGTGCGCCTGGAGGAGAGTCCGGCATATCGGGAGTCGATCTTCACCTTTGCGCCGAATTCGACGGCGGCCCTGGAGTACGAACAACTCTGCGAGGAGGTGATCGAGCGTGTCTAAGCGGGGACTTCCGGCGAATCTCCGGTTGCGGCATGATCTGCATTTCGTCGAGCAGTTGGCGTCGCGCACGGGGGCTCCGATTGGGCGGATGATTCCCATTGATCGGCTCGATCTGAACCTGGAGCAGCCTCGTGTGGAGATCGGAGATCTGTCCGATCTGGTGGCCTCCATCCGGGAGAAGGGGATTTTGGAACCGCTGCTGGTGCGCCCGAAGGGAGATGGGCGGTTCATGATCATCAGCGGGGAGCGACGATATCGGGCGGCGGTGATCGTCGGCTTGCGCGAGGTCCCCTGTATCGAGATGGAGGTAGACGATCGGGCGGTCGCGGAGATCAACCTGATTGAGAATCTGCAGCGCAAGGACCTGACGCCGTTTGAAGAAGCGCAGGGGTTCAAGATGTTGATCGAGCGGTTTGGCTATACTCATGAGGAGATCGCCCGCAAGATCGGGAAGTCGCGTTCCTCGGTGACGGAGACGCTCGCGCTCGCCGAGATGCCGGAGGAGATCAAGGAGCTATGTCGGCGCGCCGACATTCACTCGAAATCCGTGCTGTTGCAGATCGCTCGGCTCAAGGATGTGGAGCAGATGCGGGCGCTCATTGAGCGGATTCGTCGCGAGGGATTGCGTCGCGATGATGTACGGCGGGAGAAACAGACGAGACAGAAGCGGCCTCGTCCCTTTGTCTATCGGTATCGCGCTGCGGAGTTTCGAGTGGAGGTGCGGTTCAAAAAGGCGGAAGTGAGCCCTCAGGAGCTCGCGGCCTGTTTGCGTCGGGTGGCCGAGGAGATCGAACTCACTTCGTAGGAGTCATGGCGCGGTACTTCTTGTGCAGCCGACGGGCGAGCTTTTCCAGCCATGGGAGAAACGGACGAACGAGCCATGCTCGAAATCCCTTGCGGGTTCGAGCATACAGTGACAAGTGCCGATCGACATAGCTGCGGACGGCGTGTTCGTATTGTTCCTTTCGAACGCCATGTGAAAGCGTCAGATAATAGTGCTGGGCAATGAGCGACAGGAGGGTGGCCGTTATGTTGGCCCTCAGGGCCAAGCGTGCCGAGAGGCGTTTCCAGAACGATCCTCCCGGTGTAAGGGGTTTCAAGGCGATCTCCAACCAGGCCTGGGGAGAGCCCGGCATTCTCGGGTGGTAGAGTCCGGGAAGCTCTCGGCGCATCTGCGGATCGAGGCGCGAGTCTGTGATGTAGTCCACCAGGACGAGCTTGCTCACCCCGCGCAGATGTTCGCGGGGGACCGTTTCCAAAACGGATCGAAGATGTTCGGTCAGTTTGTGATAGTTGAGTTTCACGGTCGCACGGTTCTCGATCTTCATCGTCGCTCACTCCGAACTCGCGTGGAGGCGTTCGAGATGTTCGAGCCGCTTTTTCATATCGCGCAGCAGGCGATACATGTCGGGCAGGCGCGCAAACAGAACCGAGGCGCGTCGCCAGAGTGCATTGTCCATGGCTGGATATCCGGAGACGACCCGATCGGCTTCGACCGAGGAGGGAATCCCGGTCTGAGCCGTGGCAATGACGTTGTCGCCGATGCGCAAATGGCCAGCGGCGCCCACCTGGCCCGCCAGCATGACATTTCGCCCCACTTCGGTGCTTCCGGCCAGTCCGACCTGAGCGCAGAGGAGCGAATTCTCGCCCACCTTGCATCCGTGTCCGATTTGCACCAGATTGTCAATCTTCACGTAAGGAGCGATGACAGTGTCTCCCATCGCCGCGCGGTCAATGGTCGTATTGGCCCCGATCTCGACCCAATCGCCGATGACCACGCGGCCCGCTTGGGGGATCTTGTACCAGCGGCCATCGGGATCTCGCGCGTATCCGAAGCCATCGGTTCCGATTCGTGCTCCGTTGTGGATGATCACGTGCGCACCGATGGTCGTGTTCTCCCGAATAGTTACCTGCGAGTGGATAACTGTATGTGCACCGATACGCACGTTCGGGTAGATCACGCAGTGGGGGTATATCGTCACATGATCGCCGATTTGGCAGTTGGCGGCGACAACCGTATAGGCACCGATGGTGACATGAGCTCCAAGCTGCGCGCTTGGATGGATGAGCGCCGTGGGATGGATCCCCGGCTCCGGCTGAGGCTCGCTGTAGAACAGTTCCAGGGCCTTGGCGAAGGCGAAGTACGGATGGGGAGTTCGCAACAACGCCATCGGAGCAGGGGCGAAATCTTCGGCAACGATCACGGCCGAGGCACGCGTTGTCTTGATGAGGGGGGCATACTTGGGGTTGGCGATGAAGGTCAGCTGCCCGGGATGAGCCTCGGCAATCGGGGCAATGCCAGTGATCTCGAGATCCTCGCCATCAAGTTGTGCCCCGATGTGTCGGGCGATCTCGGAGAGCCTCATGGTGACCTTGTGCATGGCAAATAAATCTATAAAGGACCGAGAGCTGAGTCAAGACGGAATAATGCCGCGCGATCCCCTGAAAGAATTCTTCTTGTACTTGAGGGTTGAGCGAGGGCTTTCGGCCAACACAATTGAGGCGTATCGTCGAGATCTGGAGAAGGTGGCGGCGTGGGCGGAAAGGGAACGAGGGAAGGATCTGGCGAGTCTGTCACGTGAGGACATTCGAGATTTCCTGCGCTGGATGAGTGAACAGGGGTGTGAAGCAAGGAGCATGGCGCGAAGCATTGCGACACTGAGAAACTTCTTTAAGTTTTTGATCCTCGAAGGCATCTTAAGAAGCGATCCTACAGCAAGTCTTGAATCACCAAAATCATGGCAAACGCTTCCGAGGTTCCTCACACTTGAAGAAGTTCATCTTCTTCTTGAGCAACCGGATGTTACTCGAGATATTGGGATTCGCGATCGAGCGATTCTCGAGGTACTTTATGCCACGGGGCTTCGAGCGTCGGAGCTGGTTGCACTGAAGCTCCCGGATGTTGACTGGGATCGTGGAGTCGTGGTGTGTTTGGGGAAAGGGAGTCGGGAGCGACTCGTTCCCATCGGTCGATCAGCGATCGAGTGGCTCACGAGGTATCTTCCGGTGCGACAACGATGGCTGGGGTCGCGAACATCGGCGTGGCTCTTCATTTCGCCGCGGGGACATGCCCTGACGCGTCAAGCTCTGTGGAAGCTCGTGGCTCGATATGGTCGAGCGGCCGGACTTGGTCGCGTCATGCCGCACATGTTGCGGCATACGTTCGCCACGCATTTGCTGGAACATGGGGCTGATCTGCGGTCCGTGCAGATGATGCTCGGGCATTCCGATCTCAGCACGACTCAGGTGTATACGTACATCACCAATGAGCGACTTCGCCAGATTTATGACCAGTGCCATCCTCGAGCGTGACGTCGTCGAACGTTTTCTTGACACCTCGAGTGTGGGTATGATACAGTCACGCGCTCGTATTTCACAATATCGGGAGGCATGGGCGTGGGCAACGTTCGGTACTTCACCTCGGAGTCGGTGACCGAAGGACATCCGGATAAGGTCGCGGATCAAATTGCGGATGCGGTGTTAGATGAGGTCTTGCAGCAGGATGAGAATGGTCGCGTCGCCTGCGAGGTGTTGCTGACGACGGGGCTTGTCTTCGTCGCCGGGGAGATCACGACGACGGCCGAAGTGGATTATGCGCGCGTGGCGCGCCGCGTCATTTGTGACATCGGCTACACGCGCGCGAAGTACGGCCTGGATGGAGAGACCTGCGGGGTTATGGTCTCGGTCGCCACTCAATCGCCGGACATCGCGGCGGGCGTGGATACCGGAGGAGCTGGGGATCAAGGCATGATGTTCGGCTATGCTGTGCGCGAGACGCCTGAGTTGATGCCTCTGCCCATTCAGCTTGCTCACCGGCTCGCGAGACGCTTGGCCGAGGTGCGGAGGGCGGGGATTCTGCCGTATCTTCGACCCGATGGGAAGTCACAGGTGACGGTCGTCTATGAAGGGACGCGTCCGCTCTATGTGGACACGGTTGTCATCGCTGCGCAGCATAGCGATCGCGTAGAGACTCGAGTGGTTCGCGAGGATGTCATCGAACATGTCGTGAAGGCGGCTCTTCCCGAGGAGTTGATCACGAGCCGAACGAAGTATTATGTGAACCCGACGGGGCGGTTTGTGATCGGCGGGCCGCAAGGGGATTCGGGATTGACTGGTCGCAAGGTCATCGTTGATACCTATGGCGGAGCGGCGCCGCATGGGGGAGGGGCGTTTTCCGGAAAGGATCCGACGAAGGTGGATCGCTCGGCCTCCTATATGGCTCGCTATATCGCCAAGAACATCGTGGCCGCTGGGGTGGCCGATCGGTGTCTGATCCAATTAGCATATGCGATTGGAGTAGCCGATCCTGTCTCTGTCTTCATTGAGACGTTTGGAACAGGGAAAGTGAGCGAAGAACGTTTGATGAGTGTCGTACGTGAGCTTTTTGATTTGACTCCGCGAGGGATCATTGAGACTTTGCAGTTGAAGCGACCGATCTATCGGCGGACAGCGGCCTATGGTCATTTTGGGCGGAGCGAACCGGAATTCACTTGGGAACGGACTGATAAAGTGGAGCTCTTGCGCGATGCTCTTGGAATAAGTGGGTGATGGAATACGAAGTTCGAGATCTCGGGTTAGCTGCAGATGGAGTCATTCGGTGGGAATGGGCGAGCAGAGAGATGCCTGTTTTGCGAGCGGTGCGGGAGCGATTTGCCCGAGAGCGGCCCTTGGAAGGGGTTCGGATTGCGGCGTGCGTGCACGTAACGGCCGAGAGTGCGAACTTGGCGCAGACTCTGGTCTCTGGTGGCTCACGTCTGATAATGATTGCCTCGAACCCGCTCTCCACACAGGACGATATCGCCGCTGCCTTGGTCACGGAACTCGAGATCCCCGTCTTTGCCATCAGAGGAGAATCAATCGAAACCTATCACCGCCACGTGCGCACAGCTCTTGAGATGCACCCCCAAATCATTATCGACGATGGCGCTGATTTGGTCGCAACCCTCGTTCGGGAGCGAACCGATCTGGCCGCGCACCTCATTGGGACGACGGAGGAAACAACAACTGGCGTGATCCGTTTGCGAGCGATGGCAGCACGCGGCTTGTTGAATTTTCCCGTCATCGCGGTCAACGACTCTCGAACAAAGCATTTGTTTGACAATCGGTACGGTACCGGACAAAGCACATGGGATGGCATTTTGCGAGCGACTAATCTTCTCATCGCCGGGAAGCGCGTCGTCGTTGCTGGCTATGGAATGTGCGGCCGAGGCGTGGCCATGCGAGCTAGAGGGCTAGGAGCGCGAGTTATCGTCACAGAGGTCGATCCAATTCGAGCCATTGAAGCCGTTATGGAGGGATATGAGGTCATGCCTATGCACGAGGCAGCGCGCATTGGCGATATCTTTGTGACCGTCACAGGAAATCAACATGTCATTGATCGCGAGCACTTGCTCGCCATGAAGGACGGAAGCGTGGTTTGTAACGCCGGTCACTTTGATGTGGAGATCAATCTAGAAGCCCTCCGCGAGATCGCTGATCCTCCGCGTCAGGTTCGCCCTGGGGTCCAAGAGTATCGAATTCGCGAAACGGGACACCGAATCCTCGTCCTCGCTGAGGGACGATTGGTGAATCTCGCTATGGCCGAAGGTCATCCTCCGGCCGTTATGGACCTGAGTTTTGCGAATCAAGCGTTAGCCGTCGAGTACTTGGTCAAGCGACGAGGATCCATTCCGCCTGGGATCCATGTGCTCCCGCTGGAAATCGATCAAGAGATCGCCCGTTTGAAGCTTGCGGCCATGGGCGTTGAGATCGATGAGCTGACGGAGGAGCAGCGCCGGTATTTGGCGTCGTGGGAGCGTGGAACCTGAGACTCGCCCACATAAGACTCGCCCACATATACGCTAATTACTTAAGATTTCTTATCAGACTCAAATCAACTAACAAGGGGAGTCCCTACCCTACCTACTAAGGAGACTCCCCTTCTGAATTTTAAAACTCAACCCGAAAGCCGAACTGAATACGACGTGGCTGGTTAAACTGGCTGCTCAAAACCCCAAAGCTCGCTGGATTTCGAAGATCCAACGTAGGATCGGCGAATTCCACACGATTCAAGATGTTGAAGAAGTCGAAGCTGAAACGCACCCTGACCATTTCCGTCACGGCAATGGCTTTACCAGCCGAGAAGTCCACATTCCAATGCGGTAGCCCCCGCAACACTCCGCGACCACTGCGCCCATCTCGGCTAAGTAAGACAGGCCTGAAGTTCTTCAATACCGCCTCAGGATCGGCGAACAGATTCAACCCAGTGCCGCCGCGAGCAGGATCTCCAGCCACCCCCACATTGCCAGAACCGGTTACCCCGCGATGAACCTCGTTCCCGAACTTCGGTTTCTTGATGGGAATTGCCCCTGTTCCAAAGGAGAAAGTCGTCCCCCCACCGAAGGCTTGTGTGCTCTGCACGACCGTAAGAGGGGCCCCGCTGAAGGCCGTCAAGATGCCTCCTGTGAACCATCCTCCAATGAGCTTATCTACCCAATTCCCTGCACTGAAACGCCGCCCAGGCCCAAACGGCAGTTCATAATACCACGTCAGGTTGGCAATATGCGTATGGTCGAAGAACGAAGGACCGTAGTCGAGATCGGGAAAGAAACTGGAGGGGAAAAAGCCCGCAGAGTTTTGAACCGAACCCACCTGATCGAGCGACTTCGAAAGCGTATAGTTGAAATCAAACTGCAAACCATGAGAGGGACGCTTGCGGAAAATGAGCATAAACGCATGATAGTTGGAAATGCCACCATCGGTGCGGAAGAAGAGCTCCTGTACCTGCGCGTTCATAAAGGGAGGAAGACCGGCCAAACGGCGAAACCGATCAATGCCATTCAACCAAAAGTTGCTCAGCAATCCTGTCACAATCTCGCTCGTGAATCGAGAGGCCAAACAACTCGTCGCCGTGGAAGTTGCCGCCGGGCATAATCCGAGCTGTCGAAGCGTCGCAATCGGAGGCATCTGGTTCTCAAACCAAGGCTGCGGCGTGACAGCACCCGCCATGACACCCGCGCGCAACTGAGCCGCCAGCGCGTCATAAGCCTCGGCAAAAGTCTGACCAGATATGGGATCCTTCATGAAGAAGGGAATGGAGTTAAGGTTGACTGACTGGGGGAGATTCCGCCCTAAGCGCCCTACGTATCCGAGCTCCAGGAGCATGTCCCCGGGCAGCTCCCGCTGGATTGTGAAGTTAATGCTGTGCATCATTCCCGGACGCAGCGTCGGATCTGCTTGGAACGAGAGTAGTTCCCCAAAAGGCACCGAAGGGATCAGAGGAGGCGTCACGCGCTCGGCAACGGGCAACGGCGCCGGACCATCAACGCCGATGCGGAATGGTTCCCCTCGCGTGTTCTTCGGCCCCTGAACGGAAATCGTCTGGCCAAAGCCAGCCGCCAGCATAGGGATCGAAGTCAACTGCACAAGATTAAGGCGATCGAAGGTGAGCGAATATCCCCCTCGGAAGACCGTCTTGCGCGCACCAAACACCCTCCCTAAGAGACCACTCGCAAAGCGCGGATGCCAAGCCAAGGCCACACGAGGGCCAATGTTATTCCAATCCGTGTCCACCGTTTTCTCCCGACCGAGCATTCGAATCGGCATATAGCCAATCGTCGGATTGAAGATCACACCTTGAAGTGCCGCTTGCCGCTTGGCCTCCAGGTATGCTTTGGGGGTGATGATCTTCCTAGTAGCCGCGTCCACAGCGAGAGCCAGACGACCATCGAGCGTCTTCGTGGGGACCTGGACCTGGTAGTTCACGCCATAACTGAACGTCAGCGAAGGACGTACACGCCATATGTCACTCGCGTAGATGTCCCACGCCTGATACCGGAACTTATTCATCAAAGGCGTACCAAAGGGCAATGGGGTGAAATCGGCATCTCGGGTCATCATAATGGAGACGTTGTCAATGATCCCGAGAAGTGCCGCATAAAACCGATTCCAGCGTGAGATGTCCGCCGAGCGCAAACAATTCTGCTGAAGGGTTCCTCCACAGGTGGGAGGCCGCCATTCGGCCGGGACAGTGAAGAAGGCCCCCGCATCGAGCAAACCAATAAGCGCCGACATGCCGCCGACAACTTTGTCCTCGCGCATATGGTAATGGTTGATAATCCGCGCCGTCGCACCGAATTGCAGGGTATGCGATCCCTTGATCCACGTCACATTGTCGCTGAACTGGTAGAGCTGCTGATTATCTCCTTGACTGCGAGAGCGTTGCACGAAGACATCCACGGGCTCATCGAGCAATGTCGCCGCTAGATCGAGGGCGATGTTCGTGCCCTGAACTTGCGGGAAAGGAGGCACAGCTTGGCGCCAAAAGTAGAACCGCGTGAAGCCAAAGCGCAGGTCGTTTGTCACGGTGGGACGAATATTTCCGGTTAAAGCAGCCACGATGTTTCGCGGAAACTGGCGATTGGAACGAACACTCTTAGCTCGACCCAAGGTGTTCCCCGGCAATAACCCACCGATATCAACCTGAAGAGGGGTATCGGCCAGATTTCGATGCCAGCCAAAGCTCCCCTCAAAGCGCCAGTTCTCGGTGAAGTGGTGATCGAGCCGCAGCCACGCATATTCGGTGCGCTCGGCCGCGCTCGCTGGTGCGCGGAACCCAATTGTATTTAGCCCATCGCCGCTGCTGGGGTCGTTCCCCTGAGGGTAAAAGGCAAACAGCGCCCGCAGGTGTTGGCATTCAGATTGTCATTCTGATGGTACCAATAGACGGATCCATGAACGGTGTTCCCCCCTCGCTTGCGCACAGCCACAAACTGACCACCGGCCGATCGCCCAAAGAAGGCATCTACGTTCGTGACACCAGCACGAAACTCCTCGATGCTCTCAGCTGGAAGCGGGAAGCTGGTCACGTCTCCGGTGTCAGGGAATTTCCCTTGAGTTACATCTATTCCATCAACCATCCAAGTCGCCTGATCGCCACGTGCTCCGGCCACGGCTCCGGATGCATTGAATCCATATCCGAGCGGTGAGACCATCGGCTGGAGCTGAAAGAGAGAATTCGCTTGCCGATCGATTAACGGAAGCCGCAACAGATAATCGCTTCTGATCACATTGCCGACAGTAGCATTCACCGTCTGCAGCTCCACACCAGCCCCAGGCGTGACCTCGACCACTTCGGCAACGGTCCCAACCTCCAAAGTGAAATCCACCGTGTATGCCTTGGCAACTTCGATCTTGAACGATGGAACAACCGCCTGCCGAAATCCAGAGGCCGAAGCAGTGATCTTATAAACGCCAGGCAGGACGTTGACGAAGATGTATTGTCCGTTCACGTTCGTCGTCTGACTTCGGGTCTGATTGGTCGCCAGATCAGTCAGCTCAACCGTCGCGCCCGGGATTACGGCTCCCATTGGATCCCCCACAGTGCCAAGCACCGTTGCTGTACCGGTCGTCTGGGCAACCCCAGGGAGAAGACTCAGTAGCGAACTGACCAAAATAATACTGTGTAAAAATTTATCAGACTCAAAAACTCAAAAAAGTTCCGCTGGAGAATCACCTGAGGCGAGAGTCCAGCGCTCTCACCATCTGAAGCGTCCGTTCAAAGGATTCCGGAGCGACTGAAAGCGCCGCAAGGCCCAGCCGCCACAACGAAGCGATCATCTCCGGATGTCGCGACGGAGCATCCCCACAAAGGCAACACTCGACGGTCTTCTCCCGACAAGCGCGCACAATCCATTCTAGGGCGCGCATCACAGCATCATCTTGCTCATTCCAGAGATCCATCAGTCGCGGGTTATCTCGATCCACACCGAGGATAAGCTGCGTAAGGTCATTCGTCCCAATGGAAATGCCGTCTACCAAAGGAAGAAACCTTTCGATGAGAAAAACGACCGAAGGGACCTCAACCATCATCCAAACAGGCACCCCTCTTTCAAGAAGGCCCTCTTCTTGAATGAGCTCGCGACAGGCAAGAACCTCCGACACAGATCGGACAAAAGGAAGCAAGAGGCGGATGTTCGTCCATCCCGCATCATGAACCTGACGCACGGCACGCAGTTGGAGACGGAAAGGCTCAGGATCGCTCAAATAGCGACGACATCCGCGCATGCCGATCGCCGGGTTCTCCTCAAGCTCTTCGAACTGCTCCCCACCGCGCAAACCGCGATACTCATGTGACTTCAAATCGAGCGTGCGAAAAGTGACCGGACGCGGCCAGAAACAGCGTGCCACTTCCGTCAACCCATTAGCGAAAACCTGAACGAAAGCATCAGCTCCACCATCGGCCAGAAGCTTTTTCGGATGCACGCCAAGCGAAAGCAGGAGAAACTCAGACCGCAGCAATCCGACGCCATCAGCCGGAAGCGCCGCATACCGAGCGGCCAATTGCGGAAAGCTCAGGTTCAGATAAACCTTCACGCCTCGTTCACATCTCCTCCTCGAGGAAGATCTCACCCTGAGCCGTAAACCGTACCCGACGCCCTTCGAGCGCGTCTACATCTTCCAAATGGCTCCCCATCAAACAGGGGAGGTCAAATTCCCGAGCGACGATCGCCAGATGCGACGTGAATCCCCCAGAGGCACAGATGAGCCCACGGACCTTGGGGAGAATCGGCGTGATCGCAGTCACGGATGCCGAAGGCGTAAATACAATTGTCTCCGAGAGATCTGTGTCCATCAGGCGTAGGACGTCCTCGAGGGTCTCGACCTTTCGCAGAACCCCAACTGCTCCCTGTCCCGACGTTGGCTCCCCTTCCCCGATCTTCCTCATACCTCACCCTCCTGACGCAGCACAGTAGACCTCACGCCTCGCGAAAGTCGAGCTGGATATCCCACACAGGAACATCCGAGGGCCGAGCGAGCTCTGTCTGAAGCAATGCTCCGCATCCCGGACAGTAGAAGTGACGCCATTCCATGTCCTCCTCGATGTACGTCCTCGGGTCGAGAATATGCGGATTGGCTTCTTGAACAGAAAATGTCTTCCGAAGGCAGTGAAGCTTGTAGTTCTCTGTCGGTGGCGCGAGCCGATGATTGCAATACCGACAGTGGATCCACCCGCCGACAAGCTTCAGCCCCTCGGCCAATAGGCGAGCACCCGGCTCATCCGTGGCCGTCTGCGGCTTCGGATCGGCCCCGATGCGACAACGCCGCAGCTCCTCACGCAGCCGTTCTGTCTCAGGCCACAGGACCACCCCCGCCTCGTCGAGAACAACCCCGTAAGCGCGCTGTGCCCATTCTCTGGTGAGACGACCTTCGCGGTAGTCCTCGGCCACGCGCTCGGGATCCCGAAGCAAGGGATCCCCGTAGCCGCCAGCGGACGCCCAAGACAGGATAAAAACATCTTCAGGATTCTGAACGACATGAAATGCCTTCGGCGGAAGATACTCCACCACGCCGCTCGGGATGTTCCCGTCCCCGTCCACGAGGTGCTCGATCCGATCGGGCATCTGTCCGACCGACATGAGCGATCGCGCGCGCGTTCCGCGGATCAGGGTATATCGCGTCGTTGACGTGGGGAATCCTCCGAAAAGCCCCGGCCCTGGGACCGCACAATGCCCTGTCGCCGTGAAAAGCATAATTCGCTCCGTCCCATGCGGGATGAATGCCAGCTCGGCTGCATTCCCCCCGCGAAACTTCCCCGCCCCACCTGAGTCCGGTAACTCACGACGCCAGAGATAAAGAATCGGATAGAACCACTCGTTCTCTTCCACATTGGGCATCGTGCTCTGTAAGTCCCATGGCCATCCCCCCGTATCTACCCCGTCCCTCCATGAAAGCCCCGCCAGCGCTGCCCCCACCGGATCGAGGAGAAACGAGACATAGGGCTCCCCCCGTTGGTTGATGCCGTTCAAAGCCGCAATCGGATACATCGGCGCACCCATGCAGCTCTGCACCTCCGTCCGCAGCTCCGGATCCTCCGAGCAAGCGAGCATCTTGGAAATCACTAGCCCCGACAACGCGATCGTTTGCAGGAGCGTGAGCGCCGGCGCCGCACTCACCGCCGCCGGGAAGAGCGCACATGTCAACGTCCCAGGCTGCACCTCAAATTCAACGTGACGATAGGCGCCCTCGACGACGAACATCTGATCAAAGAGCATTTGCGCAGAGACCATCGCCATGATCGCTCCCCGCCACGCGACAAGCGTACAGTTGAGCGTCCCTGCTTGAGGATCGGTCCCTTCATTAGAGAAGATCAGCCGATCGCCGCGCTTGGTGAGCGTGAGACAGTTCCGATACACGTGCCGATCCCCGGGATGAGCCCACTCCACCCATCCGACCTCCCGCCACGTGCCATCAGGGATAGTCTCCAAACGCCGTACGAAAGCCTTCTCCGAATCGTCTTGGAGCTTGCGCATGACTCCCTTCACGGTCGCCGCCCCGTATCGGGCGAGCAATTGCTTGATCCGCTCGCGCGCGACATGACAGCCAGCAATCTCCGCCCGCAGATCCAGCGCCACAAGCTCCGGCATCCGCGAGCGGCGGATATACTCCTCCTCGAGATCCCGACGCAAGCGCCCACGCTCGACGATCTTGATCGGAGGAATACACCCCGCCTCCCAGTATACATCAGGCGCCATAGGATTGAACCCCCCTGGCGATGTCCCCCCGAGATCCCACTGATGCAATGTATTCCCCACCCAGCAGAATAACTCTCCCTCCCAAAACACAGGCGCAATCAGCGTCACATCCGATTGATGGGTCGCCCCGATCCACGGGTCGTTCGTGAGGAAGATATCCCCGTCTTCGATCCCAGGATTCTCGGAACGATACTCTAACGTCCACTTCACCGCCGAACTCGTCGCCGAAGAGAGGTATTGAAGAAACGGACCGAAAAAGACGAAATCCCCCTTCTCGTCGAGAAGGCACGGGTTGAAGTCGTGCCCATAGGCGCAGATGGGAGAGCCAGAGATTTTCATGATCGTCACGCCATGCTCGACATTAATATTCCATAGAGCATGGCGAATCACCTCGTACGTGATCGGATCGATCCGCTCGACAGCCTCAGTGTGGAGTTTGAGGCCCGGAGCGATCGCTAACTCCCGACTATAGACGTAGGGATATTTCCGACCGTCCCACACCGCAGATGTCATGGTCATCCTCCTCTTCAATCCTCCCTCACGAGAGCGTGAGGATAAAATTCCCATACTCGTCAGCCATGAGCAGATCTCCCGGACGCACGACGATCGTCGTCACAGGCAGCTCGAGGATCGCCGGTCCCTCGATCCGCGCCTGATGGGCATTGTGCTCTCGGAAGATAGGCGTTCGATGGAATCCTCCGAGCTCGCGCCAGTAAACGTCACGGTGCCCAGTAGGATGTACTCTTCGGAAGCGTCCTCCTTCCGCCTTCCTCATCCGCCACGAGATAACGCGACCAAGGGCTACAACGCGCAGCAGGCCGATTTCCATCCCCGCTGCTGTGAACGCGGATCCACGCCCGTAGAGCGATTCGTACTTGCGGACGAATGCCTCTTCGAGATCGCGCATCTCCCCATCGGTCAGGATCCCCCCGGGGACGGGAACCTCGACGCGATGGATTTGAAGACGGAACTTCATCTCGACGAAGCGACGCAGGATCACACACTCTTCCGGAACCCCCTCCTTGCGCAACTGCTGCCGCGCTCGTTCCTCCAAATCAAGAAATATCTCCGTGACCCGCGCGGCATCAAACGGTGCGATGAGCAGCTCCGATTTCTCGTATACATGCTGGAGATCGGTCGCGAGAATACCGAGAGCCGACCAGGTCGAGGCTAATGCTCCCCCCGGAATGACTACGGTCCGACACCCCAGCTCCCGCGCATAAGCCGCCGCATGGGCTCCGGCAGCGCCTCCGTACGCATAGAGGACGAAATCGCGCGGATCGTATCCTCGCTGGATCGTCATCTGCCGAATGAGATCGGCCATGTGCGCTTCGACGATCCGCGTGGCTCCATCCGCCGCCTCAACGACATCCAAGTCAAGTGGATCCGCAACAGTGCTCAATGCACGTCGGGCTGCTTCCACATCGAGCTTCAACCTCCCTCCCAGGAAGAACTCCGGATTGTAATAGCCGAGGATAAGGTCAGCATCGGTCACGGTGGGCCGCGTGCTTCCGCGCCCATAGCAGGCTGGCCCCGGATCCGCCCCCGCCGATTCTGGACCAACCTTCAACGTCTTACTCAGCTCATCTATCCAGATGATGGATCCTCCGCCAGCTCCGATCGAGAGAATATCCAGACGCGGCATGAAGAACGTGTATTGATGGAGTGTCGTTTCGGACGTCGAAAGCGGCACTCCTTCGACAATGAGCCCGACGTCGAAGCTCGTCCCCCCCATATCGGTGGCGATGACATGGGTATGCCCGAGCATCTCGGCTAAGAACCGACATCCCATCAAGCCCCCCGCCGGACCCGAGCCGATCGTGAATACCGGCGCTCGACGGATTTCCTCAGCCGGAGCAACGCCCCCCGACGCTTGCATAATGAGAAGTGGAGCCGTACACCCCAGCTGACGAGCCCGTTCTTCAACCCGTTGCACGTACCGAGCGGTCTGCGGTCCGATGAAGCAGTTGATCACCGTCGCGGCCGTCCGCTCGTATTCACCCGGCTTGGCGATGAGCTCGTGCGCGCAGGTGACAAAGAGGTCGGGAGCCATCTCTTCCACCATGCGACGGACCTCCTGTTCGTGCACCGGGTTCACAAATCCCCAGAGAAAGGCGATAGCGATCGCCTCAACGCCTTGCTCGAGGAGCTCCTCGATCGCCCGCCGCGCCTCCTCCCGATTCAACGGCACGATGATGTCGCCTCGCCAATCCACACGCTCGCTCACCTCGCGAATGAGCGAGCGCGGAACCAGAGGACGAGGCTTCCGATGCCGGGAGACATGCAAGAGCTTCTCAATGGGTAGCCCGGCCGAACGCCCCACCGAGCGCATGATGAGGAGCGCATCTCCGTGACCACGTGTCGTGATCACCCCCACCCGCGCCCCTTTCATCTCCACCATGGCATTGGTCCCCACCGTCGTCCCATGCAGGAGCACCTGAGTGCGTGCCAATAGTTCTTGAAGAGTGAGCCCCAGCTGATCGGCCGCTAAGGCAAGCGCCGCAAAGAACCCCTCGGAGAAATCGTGAGGCGTCGAAGGACTCTTGGCGAAGACGACATTCCCCGCCGAATCACCGACGACGCAATCGGTGAACGTCCCTCCTGTATCCACGGCGCAGTAATATTCCCGGGCGATGTCATCTCCAGTCCGAGCGAAGGGTTCCCGCCTGGCCACACTCATACCTCCCTCCTCAGAGAGAACTCATCGCACCCTCGCGGGGTCCCCGCAGGGGGACTTCAGCCCTATCATTGCGGAGAGACCGGGAAGAAGAAATCCCCCTCGGTCGTCGCCAGAAACCTCCAGATGGATGGTGGATCCTCCTCAGCCAGGAGCCGACGGAGAAATGGAGCCGCCGCCCTCTCAAACATGTGCCGAATCCATTCGCCTGCCTCCCCCATTCCGGCGATGTCGAAAAACGCCTTCACGTGATTCGCGAAGAGATCCACGCCGTATGCGACCTTGAATTGCGGTGACCACGAGAGCGCACTCTTGTAGAGCTCCATCTGCGCCTCAGCCGCACGGCGCTCGATCTCCTCGACCTCCTCAAAGGGGACGTCCCGAACCTCTCCCTCCTCGGAGACGGTGATCAGCGCCACAGCCCGAATCCGGTCCTCGTATTCCAGAGGCTCAACATGCACGCCACCGAAGATGTCGAATCGGGTCTGCGCATCCTGAAGAACAAGCACAAGTGCCAGATTCGAATGGAGGTTCCGCACTCGCGTCTGCGCCCAAGGAAGATACGTATTCTGCAGGTCGGTGAACTCGCGGACGATGATCACTTCACCCTCGGAATCGCGCGGGGATCCCGTAAGCGCATACGGGCCGTGAGCAAAGAGCCCATCGCGCTGTTCCCCATGGAGGATGAACGCATATAGCTCCAGCGTCGCCGCCATCCGACGCAGTCGCCGGAGCGTATGCCGATCCACCTCAACAAGCCGATCCCGCAGCTGAACCACCCCCTCAGGCGGCAGAATGCGCATCGTTCCCTCGTGCTCTTCCGGGAAGAGTCCCTCATCCTCACGATATGCACGGCAGATGCGCTGCCAAAATTCGATCACACGACCGATCTGCTCGGGATCATCTTCGGGAAACGGCTCACCGGGCTCCAGACCGAGATCGAGGATATGTTGCTGGCGCCCCAAGAGATATCCGCAGATCAGAATGCTCAGCGTGAGGAAATTCGGACGCGCGCACACGCGCTTCATACGCCGCCCAATCTCCTCCGGAGCGATGTGCGAGGTCAGCTCCGCAATCCAACGATCGGCCGTGCGATAGAGACATTCCCATCCGAGCGAGGAGCGCCGCGGTACATCGAAAAGTGCCGACCGCAAGAGCGCACGGTGCTCCGATCGCATGAACGCCTTCAAGTGCCCGGAGACCGTTTGAATGACGCGATTGATCTCATCACGCGTCATCCCTCTTCACTCTCCTATGAGAGGACTATAGATGGCTTCCTCCGTTCCTGCGATGTGTTGCAGAATGGCCGGAGGTTCGCCGGCCAACAACGCCTCCAAATGCCGACCTGTGCTCTCCTGAAAGCGCTCTCGAATCTCTTGGTGAAAATCCAACCCGAGTCCCGCTTGATCCCCAAAGACGCGAAGCAGATTCCCGTAGAGTTCCGCTCCATAAGCGAGACGACGGCGCGCATCCCACGTGAGGAACCGACGGTAGAGACGCATCTGCGCTTCGGCCGCACACGCCGCGATCTCCTCCAGCTCCTCGAGCGCCACAGGACGCAGCTCTTCCCCCTCAGCCGTGAAGATCCCATAGGCAATAATGTGCGGATGATACTCTCGAGGTTCCGTCCAGAGCGATCCGAACAAGCCAATCCTCATCACCACATCCTTCACGACCATGAGGCACACAAGATTCTCCACCGGCAGCCACACGGACTCTTCCGCCCAGCTGTAGAAGTCATCTCGCAACCCGACCAGCTCCTTGACGAGCACACTCGTCCCTTCGGACCACAGATAAGGCCCGTGATGAAACAGACCCACGCGCGCTTCGCCGTTGAAAACGAAAGTGAAGAGCTCGAGCATCGCCCACGCGCGATGGATCCGCCGGCGCCGCCCCTGATCAGGCTCCGGACGAAGCTCCGGCAGTACCGCCTCGAGCACACGCGACGGGATCCTCTCGCGGCCTTCGAATCGCACGGGGTGCTGCACCTTCGAGACACCCCACGCGATCCTCGGATCGAGCGGGGAACCCGTGAGCACCGGCCACGTAAAACCGCTCTCCTCGGGCAAAAGCCGGCCATCAGCGCGATAAACGGAGAGGAAGCGCGCCCAGAAATTGAGGAGGAAGCCGAGATCCTCCGGATCATCCCTCAGACGATGGCCGAGCAGACGCTGCTGCTCTCTTCCGTTCAGGTAGCCGAGAAGCAGAGAGTTAATGTGGATCCCATTAGGCCGCGCTCCAAACCGCTTCGCCTCGCGCGCAAGCTCCTCCGGAGGCGAGTGCTCAGCAACACGTCGCAGCAGCGGTATCAAATGCTCATAGTAGCAATAGCTCCCCAGAATCAACCGCCCAGGGAGATGGAAGACAGGAGAGAGCAGATGCGCACGCTGCTCGGACCGAAAGAAGCGGCGAACGCTTTCGCCAAACCGGAAGAGTAGGGCATTGATGTCCGCAGATTCCATCCTCGATGCGCCCACGGGACTCTTGAGTCGAAGAATCAAATGGCAATCACGTCCGGTCTCTCATCCACAGTGGCGAAGCTCCATGTGAGACATCCATAACCGAATGCCCCTTCGCACTCATACTCCCCAATGGAGAAAAGCAGGTGATCGAACCGATGAGGCCACTGATGCGACGTATCAATGATGCCGAGCGGTCGCGCCGAGAGCGCAAGCGATCGTCCACGCCGATCGAGAAGCTCCGCGTCCACGCGTTCGATCGTCTTCCACCGTCGTTCGCTCCAGGTGACAGCCAATCGAGCTGAGCGCAGGAGGACGCGTTCACCGTCCCGATAGAGATACCCACAGAGCTGACGCCGACCATCAGCGAAGTTCATGGCCACCACGTTGACGACGAAGGCCTCCGAGAAGGGTGCCCAAAGAACGAGATATCCGCGCCAGAGCGCGCGCCCCCCCCATCCCCACATCCGATCGCGCATCCCGATCGCAGAGACGGGGATCTGTTCCCCCTCCACCTCTATCCACCCCTCGTACCATCCGACTTGATCGAAATGGCGACTTTGCTCCCCCGCCGGTGCCTCCTCCATCCATACCCCGGCCTCCGCCCAACTGAAGGCCCGATGAAGCGCGCGAAAAGAGAGGTCAAAGACGAGCTTGGGACTATCGTATCGCAAGCGCCATCGCGCAAATGGCTCGAGCATTACCAGCTCGAGCGGCCCGAAGCACAACCGCTCTCGCCCAATATCGCGCGGGATCGTGAAATCCATCTTCATCAACTCGTAGCGCAAGCGTCCATCCACGAACACAAAGAGCGTGAGATCGCCCCGAGCGGCGTTCGGGAAGACTCCCTGATATGCCTGGAACTGAACGCGCGACGCCGGATCGAAGAACTCGAAATACCACGCTTCGCGCCACCACGGCTCGGGACCGACGCTGTGAATATCATCATCGGTCGGCTTGAGACCGACGGGAACGAAATCCGGACTTTCCGACATCCTCCCTCCTTTGGCCCCTATACGGGATATCCTCATTTCCCCAGAAAGCGTGGGGGACGCTTCTCTAGGAACGCGCGCACGCCTTCGCGAAAGTCCTCAGTGCCGGCGAGCCGGCCGACGACATGCCGCTCGCGCTCCAGCTGCTCCTCCAGGGATGCCTCAAAGCTCAGAGCGAGGAGGTGCTTGATGGCAATCAGCGCTTGCACAGGTCCCCGAACGATCTGATGCGCAAACGCGTGCGCTTCATCAAGCAGCTGGTCCTCAGGGACAACGCGATGCACGAGTCCCCACGCGGCCGCTTCCTTGGCCTCGATCATCTCCCCGCTCACCATCCACTCGAAAGCCCTCGTCCACCCAATCAGACGAGGAACGAGGAATGTCCCCCCACAATCCGGAGCAATCCCCAGCCGCACAAACGCTTGATGGAAGCGCGTCCCGACCGCCGCTATGCGATAGTCACATGCGAGCGCGAGATTACACCCCCCACCACTTGCGACTCCTCGAATGGCCGCAATGACGATCTTCGGCATCCTGCGGATGAGCCGAATCGTGTCGTTCAAAGGGCCGAGCAACTCATCGAGCAACGACCCGGCTGATGCCCCTTCGTCCAATCGCCGCTGCACATACTTCAAGTCCGCGCCTGCCGAGAATGCCCGCCCAGCTCCCGTGAGGATCACCGCTCGAATATCCTCTCGCGCTTCGATGGCGCGAAAGGCCTCCCGGAGCTCAACCGCCAGTGCAGCGTCAATGGCGTTCAAGACCTCAGGCCGATGGAGCGTCACTGTGGCCACACCTTCGCTTGCTGTGAGATGCACCGTGTTCCCGCCCATTCCCCCCCTCTCACCCATACGGGTCCCTCACGCGATCTCGGGATCGCATGGGGATCCTAGCCCCGCACGATCTTCCGAATCACGCGGGATGCTCCTCATAAAGCCGTTCCGCCTCGGCAATCAGCGCCGGAACGACCTTCTGATACTCCCCGACAATTCCAAGATCCGCGATCTTGAAGATCGGGGCCTTCGGGTCCGTGTTGATAGCGACGATGCACTTCGCCTTGGAAATGCCAACGACGTGTTGGCTGGCTCCGGAGATGCCGACGGCGATATAGAGATCGGGAGCGACCTTCTTCCCCGTCTGACCGATCTGCCAACTCGCCGGCACCCAACCGGCATCGCACGCCGCGCGCGACGCGCCGACAGTGCCTCCGAGCCTGCGCGCGAGTTCCTGAAGCCACCGGAAGCCCTCAGGCCCCCCCATACCACGCCCACCACTTACAATGACGCGCGCCTCTTCAAGCGGCACTTCCATCGTCGAAGCTTCGCGAATCCTCTCAACAAGATGCGCCCGAGCCGCCGAAGGATCAAGCACCACTTCGACCGAGCGCACATGGCTTCTCAACAAGCGACCGTCAAACGGATCGAACGCACGAGGACGCACACACACGATCACGGGCGGGCGAGGCGCCACCAGCACCGCATGCGCCTTACCCCCATAGACGGGCTTGATGAGAACAAGCGCCTTCTCCTCACAGGATCCCGATGGGACGCCCTCACTTCGAAGCCCAACGACATCGGTGACTATTGCTGCCCCAATCCGATGGGCGAGACGCGGCGCAATCTCCAGCGCGATCGTCCCCCCAGGAAAGAGAATCACATCGGGACGAACCGCCGAGAGGAGCTGCTCGCTCGCGCTCACATACAGCTCGGGCGCATATGGCTCCAGGTGCGGATGAGCAACGACCAACAGACGCTCAATCTCTGCTTCTGGTGCTCGGGAGTCTTCCTCGTGGAGTCCTCGAATCTCACTCGTCGGGCCGATGAACGCCACGCATACGCTTCCCCCAAGCTCCCTCGCAACCGCTTGCGCCGCACCGATGGCCTCGCGCTCATTCCGCCTCACTTCGGATGCCGGAAGAATGACCAAGACAGTGCGCATAGTATGACCCCCTCGAATCTCCATGCCACCGTGGGGCGCCCCCCGTGGAGATCCATCAAAGGATCCGTCGGCGACGCAGCTCCTGTATCAGACGCGCCGCTTTCTCCTCAATAGTCTCGCCCTCAATCATCTCACACACCCTTGAGTCACTCGGGATGAACATCTCCCGCACTTCTAAAGGTGCACCGACCGTCCATAACTTCTCCTGATCTCCGACCAGCTCCGAAGCCATCCACATGGGAATCTCCGCGCGAGCGGCCAACAGCGTATCCCGAACCTTTGGCAAGCGCGGGACATTCGTCTCATCATTGGTGACCGTCGCCACGGCGGGTCGCGTCGCACGGATGATCTCCCACCCTTCGTCCGATTGGCGCCGCATGAGAAACCCTCCCCCCTCGACCTCCACGCGCGCGACAAAGCTCACACCTGCCCACCCGAGCTCCTCAGCCAGAAACGCACCCACCTGTCCCCCATGCCAATCCCCCGCCTCACGCCCGCAGAGCACAAGATCCACCGGCTGCAGCTTCCGGACAGCCGCCGCCAGAAGACGCGCAACCACGAAACCATTCAGTGACACCCCCTCCGGAGCGACGATCAAAATGGCCCCATCGGCGCGCACGCTGAGCGCCTTGCGCAAAACATCGGCCGCCGAAGGCGGACCGACTGTAAGCGCAATAATCTCCACTCTCTCGGTCAGGCGCTCGCGCAGCTGAAGCGCCACTTCCAGCGCGTTCTCATCGAAGATGTTGAGGACGAGCCGTCCAACGCCCTCGGCTGCCGCCTTCCGCTCCGGATCGAGTCGAAATTCGCTTGGCGGAATCTCCGGGTCGAGAATCTGCGTCAGACACACGACGATACGCATTCCCTCTGCTCCTCACATACCAGGGGAGTCATCGCACAAAAACTACAGAGAAGATCGAAACAGGGCGCCGTCAAGGACGCTCCACGCGATTCGGGATCTCATGGGAACCCCGGAGATGTCCCCGGGAGCTCCAATCATCGCCCTAAGACGACAACACAGGCGACGGCGCCCGGTCCGCCCAGATTATGGACGAGCCCTAACTCGGCATTCTTCACCTGCCGGGCTCCGGCCTGACCCCGCAATTGCAGAACGATCTCCGTGAGCATACGCACGCCACTGGCGCCGATCGGATGACCGAACGACTTCAACCCCCCACTCGGATTCACAGGCAGATCGCCTGTCAGCGCGCTCCGACCCTCTTCGATGAAATATCGCCCCTCCCCCTTCCGACAAAAACCTAAATCCTCATAATTGGAGATCTCCGTCCACGTGAAGCAGTCGTGGACCTCGGCCACGGAGATCTCGCGCGCGGGATGGCGAATCCCCGCCATCCGATAAGCTTCGGCTGCTGCTGCCACGGTCGCCGGAAACCCGATGTATTCGAACGTGGGATCGAAAAACGGCCACCCCGTCTCCACGGCCAGCCCAATCCCTTTGACGTAAACGGGATCGGTCCGGAACTGCCGGGCCAGACTGGCCCGACAGATGACCACAGCCGCTGCTCCATCCGTCGTCGGACAACAGTCGTAGAGGCCAAATGGATAGGCGATAAGCGGCGCGTTCACGACCTGCTCCTCGGTGACCTCCATTTGGAAATGCGCCTTCGGATTGAGCGCTCCATGGCGATGGTTCTTGACAGCCACCTTCGCGAGAGTCCTCCGATCCCCCCCAAAGCGATGAAAATATCGAACGGCCGCCAGTGCGAAAAGGCCCGGAGGTGTCGAGCCCGCTTCCAAATACGGATGCGTCCCCTCCCGTTGAAGGCCGCGCACAGGCCGATCCCGGAGCTTCTCCGCTCCGACGACCAAAACGACATCGTACACCCCTGCGGCGACCGCCAGACACGCGTTCCGAAAGGCGTCCGTTCCCGTCGCGCAATAGTTTTCCACACGCGTGATCGGCTTCCCATAGAGCCGCAGCGCATCGGCCAAGGTGACGCTCGCCTTCCCTCCTCCGAATCCCGGCGAAAACGTCCCCAACCACGCCGCCTCCACGCGCTCGGGCTCGATCCCCGCATCCTCGTAAGCGGCATAGGCCGCCTCCACAATCAACTCCTGAAGACTCCGATCATGCAACTCTCCAAACTTCGTGCATCCGATTCCAATGATGGCCACCTTATCCTTAAGACTTTCTCCCATTGTTTCCTTCCTCCGGCTGGCACTTCCAGTAGTAGTGATAGAGGCCGCCACCCGCTCCCAGGCGCCGAAGCGTCAAACGTACGGGCATCCCGATGCGCACTTCCGAAGGCTCAACATCAGTCATCTGCAGATACAGCCGCCCACCTCCCTCGACATCCACAACGGCCAAGACCGTCGGCGGCATGGGCGATGCGGTCAGCCAATCCACCGTATACGTGAACACCTCACCCCGCCGCCCGAGCCTCACTTCCCGCAGGCTCTTCCGACTGCGACACCCTTGACAAATCGCCGCTGGCGGGAATTGTCGCAACCCGCACTCGCCACACTCCATCCCTCGGAGACGAATCGTCCGCACCTCCTCCTTTTCGTAAAAGATGTTCGACAAAATCGGTCCCTCATCGTGATGACGGAAGTACTCCCGCGCCTTCCGAAACAGCTCATAGGAGGGGAATCGAATCCCCCACCGAAGCTGCTCGGCGACTGGGCGACGCACAACGTATGACTCGATCTCTGACGTCACGTCAAGAAGCAGCGCATCGGCCCCGCTTCCATACCCGACTAAGAGCAGGCGATCCCCAGGCCGCGCCGCTTCCAACGCGGCGCTCAGGAGAAAAAGCGGCGTCGCGCACCCGATCATTCCCACCCGATCGAGAAACATCTCCTGAACCTGTTCGGCTCGAAACCCAAGCTCCATGGCCACACGAGCGGAGAGCTTGGGATCCACCGGCGGGAGGATCACCCGTGTGATCTCCGAGGGGCCCACGCCACTCATCTCTAAGACGCGCGCAATCGCGCGACCGACACTTCGACGATACCCCTCCACGGTGAACCGAGAGGCGAAGCTCGTGATCCGCTCATCCTTATCGCGGCGGACGAAATCGAGCAGGTCATCGGTCACACTCGCCCACGCCTTCACCTCCGCCAAAACCTTCTCCCGACCGACGGCCACAGCCGCTGCCCCATCGCCGAACCACTGCTCCTCGGGCGACTCCGGAGGCGCTTCCCGCACATCCGCCGCCACGACCACAATGGGCCCCTGCTCACCCGCCACCACGCGATCCAACGCCGCCCGCAAGGCCGTCGTCCCCGCTCGCAAGGAATGGGCGAAGTCGGCGATGGTCACCTCCTCCGAGAGATCGCACGCCGTCGCCAGAAGCGCTGCGCTCATGCGTTCCAGATAGGGCGCCGTCGTGGAGGCAAAATAGATCCCTCGACATTCGGAAAGACCAAGAGCCTGCACAGCATCCACAGCGAGCGTCACCGCATCTTCATCGAACCCCACAGCCGTTCGCTCGCCCCCCAGGATCGGTCGCGCCCCATGCGCAGCCGCGATCTTCTCTCGCTCGATCCGATGCCGCGGCAAATACACGACGTGTCCAGTGATCCCGATCATCTCCCTCTTCGTCCCCCAAGATCACCTCTTCGCAACAGTCCTCGACGATCCACACGCGTGCGCAAAAGCGTCAGCTCTTCCGGCGTCGGCGGCGGAGTCGTCGGCACGAGGTCCCCACGCGGAACGACCAGCTCGAATCCCGTTTGCTCTCGCACCTGTTCCATCGTCACGCCGGGATGAAGCGAGACGACTTGTACCCGTCCCTCCGCGTCGAAGTTCATCACGGCCAAATCCGTGACGATCCAAAACGATCCGTCCGCCATGAGGGAATGAGCATATCCCGGTGCCGAGATGAAATCAACGCGTTCGACAAAGACCTGACGCGTGTGCCGACGAAAGAATGCCACACGGCGCCGTGCCCGAGGGGCCAGTTCCAATCCGACGCTCCCCGGCCCCCTCACCCGCGGTGCCGACCACGGACCAAGACCGACGAGGTTCACATTCCCATATCGGTCTATCTGCAATCCGCTCAGAAACATCACATCGAAAGCCCCTTTCATCTCCAGATCGAACAGATCCTCCAAACGCAACACAGCCTCAGCTTGCGAAACCGCCCGAGCGGAATTCACCGAGAGCAACACTTCATCCAGCTCCGGATTAAGAGCTCCCGTCCCCCCCATAGTGAACGAGAGAGTGGGCGCATGCGTGAGCTGCGCTAATCGAAGACCGGCCGCAACCTCCCAGCATCCCGTACCCACGCCCGCGAAATCCCCGTCCTTGACCAGACGCGAGAAAAGGACGGCCAGCAGTTCCCCCACTGAGTAGGGTTCATCCCCGGCTGCCGATGTGTTCTCAACCAAGTCCTCTTCTGCCACCCGCGAGAGTATGCCCACGCTCCGAAGATATGCGGGCTCCTCTCCAGAAAACACAAACTCCTCGAGATACCGAGCTATCCCCTCGCGCGTCCGGCTGAGCGCTAGATACCGGCGCAAATGTTCGCGGTCCACATCATAGAGCGGCTCACTCGCCGTCGGATGAGCACTTCCCCAAAGCGGGACGACTCTATCCACGAGGACAGCCGGCACCGTCGTGCGCTGTGGCTCCGCACGAACCGCCTCATGCGAAACCAGCTCATCGCAACTCAAGAGGACGCGGCGCGCTGCGCGCGCCAGCAAGGCATCCATATAGGCCGACCCAAGATGACGCGCGTTCCCAAACGGATCGCTTTGCTGCGCGTGCAGCAACGCCCAATCGGGCCTGAGCGCCGGCACGCACAGGACTTCCTCTCCGGTGAACGGATCTCGAGTGAAGCGATACTCCGGATTCACCCGCACAAGATCCGTCTCCGCGAGCGCGCGCGGCAGCGCAAAGAACGGTGCGCCGGCAGCCCCCGCCTTCAACCCGAAGGCGAGGAAGGCCTCCCCGATCTCACACACCTCGATCTCCCCGCCCTCGACGGCGCGCCGGAAATTCGGCGCTGCCCCCAATTCCTCCATCCCCACATATGGACTGATGAGCCGACGCACGCATCCGGCGCCGATGAGCAGATCGACCTGAACGCCCGCCACCGCAGAGGTGATGACCGTCAACCCGCGCTTCTGCTGCCGAATCAGTTCGCGCACTATGGCCATCGGCGCATTGAAATAGGAAAGGCCGCCGATGGCAATCGTACTTCCATCTTCGATCTCGCGAACGGCCTCCGCAAGAGCGACGACTTTCTCCGCCCGCCTCGTCATCCCTGATACCGCCGCTCGATAAGCTTCGTCTTATGCGCCGTGCGCTCGAGCGTCCCTTCCGGGACCATCTCGATCTCCGGACGCACGCGCAACCGAGCGTGCATGGCTTCGATGATCTCCCCCTTCAAGCGCTCGATCTGCTCGCCTTCCAAACCGGCACGGTACTCGACGCGGAGCCGCAATGGAGGCACTACCCGCGGCCCTGGCGCTTCCAGCACAATGCGCATCTCCCCAGTCACGCGCGGGGAGAACGACTCGATGAGATCCTTCACAGCGGCTGGATAGACTTTGACGCCCTTGACAATCAGCAAATCGTCCACGCGCCCCAGTACCTTAATGCGCGGCCCCGGCCGCCCACACGGGCAGGGCTCGGTGAACACCTGATAGATGTCCCCAACAGAGTACCGAATCGGCGGCTGCGCCTCCCACTCAAGCGCCGTCTTCACCCGCTCGCCAATGGCCCCATCAACAAGCGGGACAGGATCCTTCGTCTCCGGATCCACCAGATCATAGGAGATAGAGAAATCGTCGCCAACGACGTGCATCCCCTGATACTCGGCGGCCTCGCAGGAGACGTTGAGGATCCCATGAGCGCCACCGAGCATATCGTAGAGGCGAGCTCCGTAAGCCTGTTGAATCTTCCGACGAACCTCCGGCAATCCCGCCCCGGGCTCACCCGCGCAGCAGATGATTTCGATACCCAAATCGCCCACCTCGATCCCGAGGACCTTCGGGGCAACCTCGATCAAATATTCGGCATAAGAAGGCGTGCACAAAAGCGCCCGCGGTCGCGTCCATCGAATGAGCTTCAACAGACGTTCGCTCCCCGCTTCCGCACCACACGGGATGGGACGCGCTCCCATCCATTCCAACGCGCGGAGGACAGGCACGCCGGCCAGGAACATGCTCAGCCCAAAGGCGTGCATCACCGTATCCCCGGGCCGAATCCCCGCACGCCAGAATCCTCGCGCCCAAAGGCGATTAGTGATCTCCACATCGCGCCGGGTGAAAGCGTAAAAGGTGGGTTCCCCGGTCGTCCCCGACGTCGCTGCTACGGCGACGACCGCCTCCACGGGTGCACAGAGGAACGTTCCAAAAGGGTGCCCTTCCTCCCGAAGCGACTGCTCTTGGCTCTCCCGATGCACCTCCGGTGTGAGGAAGATCGGCAATCGGCGGAGATCTTCCAGTGTACGGATATCCTCCGGATGAGCCCCCGCCTGACGGAACTTCTCCCGATAAAAGGCTGAAGCCTCGTACGCATAGCGGAGCTGCCGCCGCAGCTTCTCCATGCGCAGGGCCTCAAGCTGCTCGCGCGGCATCAGCTCCCACTGCGGCTCGAAATACTCCTCCGATGGCGACCCGATACGCACCATAGCTCCCACCCCGTGTTCGCTCAGGAAGACGTCCCCTCTCCCATCTCTTCCTGATCCGGTACCCACCGATTGCCCTCGACGCGATACCGCGTGGCGACTTCAATGAGCACTCCATGAGCCTTACGTGGTGGGACGAAGACCCACTTCAGCCACGGGATGTTCGGCGGCCCCGTCGGCTCAGCGCTCGTCAGAGGGATCCCCGCCCTCTGTAAGTCCTCGATCGTCTGCGTGAGATCGCTCGTCGTGAAGGCGAGATGATGCACGCGCTCGCCATACTTCTCCAAGAGGCGCTGATCGGCCGGATGCTGACTCTCGAAGAATTGAATCGAAGTCCCATTGGGGTTGACGAAGGTCGCCCAGCGAAGTTTATAGCCATCGGCCTCACCTTCGTCCCAAACAATGTTCTTCGCCTGCTCAGGATCAAGGACGCTCAGGATCTCTTGATAATCGCGCACCGCCTGATCCAAATCGCGCACGAGGAACGCCACATGATCGAACTTCAGTTTCGGCATACCATCTCCTCCGAGGATTCAAAAGATCGGTCACACCCCGGAAACGGGATTAATGAAATCCAATCCCCCATCGATCTGCAGAACCTGTCCCGTGATGAAATCCGCCTGCGGGGAAGCGAGGAAAGCGATCGCGTAGGCCACGTCTTCCGGATATCCGGGACGCCCCAAAGGCATCTGCTGAAGAATTCGTTCGCGTACAGCCGGGGGGAGCCCCAAACCCGGGGGAGCCTCCGAACCGCGCGCCGCCGTCAACCGCGTCTCGATGAATCCAGGCGCGACAGCGTTCACATTGACCAGGAACGGGGCTAACTCCCGAGCCGCCGCTTTGGTCAGCCCGATCACCCCTGCCTTGGCCGCCGCATAGTTGGCGTTTCCCACGGCCCCGTGAATCCCCGCGATGGAGCTGACATTGACGATCTTGCGATGGATCCGCTCGCCCCGCCGCTGATCCTCTCGGAAGACCTCCCGAAAATACGCGGCCGCCGCACGCATACAATAGAACGTGCCGCGGAGCACGACATCCATGACGCGATCGTACTGCTCATCGGTCAGGCGATGGAGCATAGCATCAGCCGTGATCCCAGCATTGTTGACGAGGATGTCGAGCCGCCCGAATCGCGCGAGAGCCATCTGAACGAGCGCCTGTGCTATGTCAGCGCGCGCAATGCTTCCCACGACGACGACTGCTTGTCCTCCCTCCTTGCCGACGAGCGCCTCGGTCTCGCGAGCAGGTTCCTCATCCACGTCGTTGATGAGAACGCGAGCCCCGAGCCTGGAGAGTATCACAGCCGTTGCTCGCCCAATCCCGCGCCCCGACCCAGTTATGATGGCGACCTTCCCGTCCAAGGAGATCATCTTCCCCTCTCTCAGTAGCTCCGCGGTAGTCCCAACCGCTCCCCGATGAAGTTCAAGACCATCTCATCGGAGACCGGACCTACGCGATGCAGCCTGACGTCGCGCCAATAACGCTGCATGTCATATTCCCGACTGTAACAGTATCCCCCCAGAATCTGCATCCCCATGTCGGCGATCTCAAAACCGAAATTGGCCGCCACGAGCTTCGCCATATTCGCCTCGACGGCACACTCCCTCCCTCGAGATTGCAACCATGCCGCCTTATACGTGATCAACCGCGCCAGCTCCAGCTTCGTATACATCCACGAGAGCTTGTGCTGAATCGCCTGGAACTGGCCGATCGGCTTCCCGAAAGCCCATCGCTCTTTGGCATAAGCGAGGGCATCCTCGAAAGCCCCTTGGGCCTCACCCACACACATGGCCGCAGTGAGGATCCGCTCTTCGTTGAGCATGCCGAACAATTGATAGAGGCCCTTATCCCGTTCTCCGAGCAAATTCTCTCTCGGAACCCGCACGTTGTCATAGAAGACTTCGAAGGACTGCGTCGCGCGAATGCCGATCTTCTCCAACTTCCGCAAAGTGATCCCCGGACTGCGCCGATCCACGAGGAAGGCCGAGATGCCATCCACCCGCTTCACGACGTTCTCGTTCGTCCGCGCGAAGACGATGAGATAATCCGAGACATGAGCGGCCGTCGTCCACACCTTCTGCCCGGTGATCACATACGCATCCCCCTCCTCGACCGCGCGCGTCTTCATGGCGCCCGCCACATCCGTCCCCCCATCCGGCTCGGTCAGGGAGATCGCGAACTTGATCTTCCCCTCCGCCAGCAGCGGCAAATAGCGACGCTTCTGCTCTTCTGTCCCCGCCAACTGCAGCGTCATCGCTCCAAAGCACGCCGACATCCAAAATGTCAGAGCAATCGCACCACTTCGCCGCGCCAGCTCCTCGGTGACGATGACCAAATCGAGAACATCTCCCCCGACCCCCCCATACGCCTCCGGAATAGGGAGCTGCAGAAATCCATACTCGGCGAGCTTCTGCCAGATGCGCTCCGGATATTCCTCCCGCTCATCCAGCTCCCGTACATACTCTCGCGGACACTCGCGCTCAACGAAGGCGCGGATGTTCTGTCGCAGAAACTCCTTCTCTTTCCCGAGATCGAAATTCAGCCCCCCGTCCAAGGGGACGTTCAGCTCAGAGTGCGGCATCACCATACCGTTCTCCTCCTTACTGAAGAATCCAATGGATCAGTCGCCCCGGTCCCCCAGAAATCTGCGAGAATATTGCACTCGAATCCTCCACCCGCACGAGGCACTCCACGCATCCTCGGATCGCGTGGAGTGCTCCCAAGGACCCGTCGCTGCTCTCCTCAAGAACCCGCTCACTTCCTGGAACGCACCCGCGACGCGGACCTCCTGCGCGATCCAGAGATCGCGCGGGGACCCTGCGAGGGAGATGCCGACCGAGCTCCTTCCCTCACAATGCCTTCAAGGGCGAGGCATGTGAAGACAGAAGCAATCTGCTTGAGCGTGAACCCGAGATCGGGGCGATACCAACGATACACCCAATTGCACATCCCCAGGATCCCATAGACCACCAGCCGAGGATCGAGATCGCGAAAGACCCCCGCCGCTTGCCCCTCGCGAATGATCTCGATGTAACGGTTTTGAAATCGGCGCATGCGAGCGAGGATGCGCCGCCGCCGTTGATCCGAGAGCGTGTCGAACTCATGAAGGAAAAGCCCCACAGTGACCTGATCGCGAATGACATACTCGATCTCAGCTTCGATGGCCCTCCGCAACTTCTCCACTGGATCACGGGCCGAGGCGACTCTCTGCAGGAAATAATCGTCGCCCTTCTTGATGACTTGATCGAGCGTGATGTAAAGAAGGTCCTCCTTGGAGTCGATGTAGTAATAGAGAGATCCCTTGAGCATTCCCACGCGATCGGCGACATCTTGCATCGTCGTCGCATGATATCCCTTCTCATAGAACAGCTCGGCAGCGGCCCTCAGGATCTCCTCGAAACGTTCTCCTTCCTCGGCGGAGCGCCTTCTTATGCGTCCTTTGGCAACAGCCACACTCTAGCCTCCTTTCGCAGAGCTCTTCCGCGCTTCAAGCTTGCCTCACCCGACCCGCCCTCGGCAAGTCGCCGAAGCGAGAGAGGAATCCCAAGGCTGTCGCACCATCCTCCTTCTTGGACTCACAACTTTGCGGCGAGGTGGGCGCCTTGAGTCACTGCCTCCAAGATCGTTCCCGGACGGACACAATCCCCAATCCGATAGACGGGGATGGGGAAATCATCCTCCAAGCAGAAGGCCATGTCGTCATTGGGCCGATATCCCAGGGCGAGAACAACGGAATCGCAGGGGATACTCTTCTCCTGATCGTGCTCGTCCAGAGCAATAGCCCGCCCCGGCTCGATCCGCGCAATGCGATGGCGCGTCAGTATGCGCACACCCGCTTTCTTGAATTCATAGTACATGTAGCGACGCGTGATTGCTTCCACGCCCCTCCCAATGTGCGCGAGGAGTTCGAGGATCGTGAGCTCATGACCGCGATGAAGCAGATATTCGGCCACATCGCATCCGGTCCCGCCGCCCCCAACGATGACGACTCGATGTCCCACCAAGGCCCGACCGAGCAACACATCCTCCGCGAGAGCTACCATCGGGAGGTCAGCGCCCACCAACGGCGGGATCACAGGCACACTTCCGGTCGCCAGGACGACGACGTCAGGATGTTCGGCGAGAAGTTCGTCGCGCGCGAGCGTCACGCCCACTTCGACGCGAACCCGATGCTTCCGAACCTGCCGAATCAGATACTCCGTGAACCGATGAATCTCTTGCTTCGAAGGGGCCGCAGCGGAGACGTGGAGTTTCCCCCCGAGACGGCGGTCCTTCTCGAAAAGCCACACCTCGTGCCCGCGCTCAGCTGCCACGCGCGCAGCCTCCAATCCGGCTGGGCCTCCACCGATGATGAAGAGACGCTTTCGCTGTCGCACCGGCCGAATCTGGAAGACGAATTCCTCGCCCAGCTCGGCATTGACCGTACACCGTGCTTCCAGCGCGCGAGAGACGAAGTCCACACAGTAATTGCATGAGATGCAGGGGCGAATGTCCTCGATGCGCCCTTCGCTCACCTTCCTCGCCCACTCGGGATCGGCAATGAGGCCGCGCCCGACGGCGATGAGATCCGCCTTCCCCTCCCGCAAGACGCGCTCGGCCAGCTCGACATCATGCAAGCGACCGACGGCAATGACCGGAATGTTCACAACCGACTTGAGAGCCGCCGCATCCTCGACGAGATACCCCGGGGGCATGAACATGGGGGCCATGATGTAATGGAGCGTCTGCCAATTGCCCGCCGAGACGCTGATCGAGCTCACACCCGCGCGCTCCAAGCGCCGCGCGATCTCACGGGTGTCATCGAGCGTCAGCCCCTCGGGCACATACTCTCGCGCCGAGAGACGAAACTGCACGGGAAAATCGGCGCCCACCCGCTCTTTGATCCCCGCAACGATCTCCAGAGGAAACCGGAGCCGCCCCTCGAGAGAGCCGCCATACTCATCCTCTCGAAGATTCGACGCCGGAGAGAGAAATTCGCAGACGAGATACCCATGCGCCCCATGAATCTCGACGAAGTCGAAACCGGCTTCACGCGCGCGACGCGCCCCCTCGACGAACTCCTCCACGATGAATCGAATCTCCTCCGTCGTGAGGACCCGGGGAATCGGTCCCTTCGGCGAGATGGGAATGGGCGAAGGCGCCACGGGCGTGCCCAACGTCGTTTGCCGCCCCATGTGATTCAACTGAAGGCCGACGACGACTTCATAGGGTTTGAGCGCCTGTACAAGCCGACGTAAGCCTTCGATATACCGATCCTCGTGAATGCGCAGCTCCGGCCCGACGCCCACGACCCGAGGATCCACAATGCAGTTCTCGACGACGATCATACCGACGCCCCCTTGGGCGCGCCGGAGGTAATATCGAATCACGCGCTCGGAGACCGTACCGTCCTCGTTCGCATACCCCATCCCCATCGGCGGCATGACGATCCGATTCTTCACGCGCAGACCACTGAACGCAATGGGCTCTAAAAGCTTCAAGCTCATCGTCGCAGCATCCCCTCCACGTCAATCCGCTCCCGGAGCGTGCGCAGCTCTTCCACCGTCGGGGGCTCAGTCTCCGGCACGTCCTCGGGGACGATCAGCTCAAATCCCGTGTTCCGCACCACCTCGTCTACAGTCACCCCAGGATGGACGGACTTGAGCCGCATGCGTTTGGTCTGCGGCTCGAAGTCCAAAATGGCAAGCGGCGTGATGCAATAGATCGGCCCATTCTCGGGAAGCCCCAACCGTCGGCGCCCCTCGGGCCCGCCCTCTCCCCATCCGATGGTCGAAATGAAGTCGCACTTCTCGACGAAGATGCGGCGGTCGTGAGACTGGACGTAGAGATAATAGCGGTCCACATAATGCGCCATTGACGTCGTGCCCACGGCCCCGGGTCCGCGAAAGCTCAACCGGCGATAGTCGCGGCCGACGCCGATGAGGTTCGAGTTTCCATACGGATCAATTTGCAACGCGCCGACGACGAACATGTTGGAGACCAGGCGCGGATTCTCCTGAAAGTCGTCGTGCAGGACGTAGGCTTCGGCCCACTTCGCCGGGCGGAAATCGGTCACTGTATAAAAGGGCTCCATCCTCGGTTCCTTGAGGAGATTCGTGAATGTCATGACGATGTAGAGCCGAACGTTAGGGCAATAGAGGAGATGGGCGAGTAAGATCCCCGCCCGAGGCACGTGAAGCCCAGCGCCAACGGCCACGCGCTCGCCGTCACGCACCTGGCGAGCGATGAACGCCGCCACAAGCTCCTTCGTCGTGAAGTCCGTCGCGTACTCTTTCATAGGTCAGTACTCATGCAAACTGATGAGACGACGAATCCCGATGACCTCCAGGTAGTCGGCGTGCGTCTCCGGCTCGAGGACATACCGCCGAAGATATGCTTCAAAAGGCCCACGATCGCCATGCTTCGCATAGGCCGTTGCTGCCGCTACGTACTCGCGCAAATGCTCGGCATCCTCGATGTAGAACCCGGGCGCGGCAAACGGATGCGATCCGTAGGGGGCACGCACGATCGCATCCACGCCGTAGAGTGATGTGGCCAGTGGATTCTTCCTCACCTCCTCATTGGGAATGATCCGTTCGACCTGAACGATCGTTCGATGGGCAGCTCGCCAGAGCGCGCGATCTCCAAATCCCGTCCCCACGTGCTGAACGTTCCCATAGGGGTCGGCATAGGCAGCATAAAGGATGGCGACATCGGGTGTGATCGCCGGGATGGCCAGAAGTGGCTCGCCCGAAATCGGATCCGCGAAAACTTTGATATCCGGATTGACATCGGGGAACGACGTACCGATTCCGGCCTTCCACGGCGTGAAGGGCAACCGCTGAGCCGCCGCCCGCAAGGCACAGTAGTACATCCCCTCATCGCATTCCCACACCTGCAGCTCACCCCGTTCAACGGCTGCGCGGAACATCGGAGCAACTGGGCAATAGTGCTCGCCTCCCATGTAGGCCGTCACGAGTTTCTTCACGCATCCGGCCCCGATGAGGAGATCAAGATCCAGGCCGCCCGAGGCCGGCCCCACGACGGTGAGGTCTTTCACCCCTCGCCGGATGATCTGCCGCACAATGGCCATGGGATGACTCGAGTTGATGAACCCCCCAATAGCGATCGTCATCCCATCCTGAATCCAAGAGGCGGCTTCCCGCTCGTCTATGATCAGCGATTTCCGTTCCGGAGCCATAGACTCCCGCTCAGTAGTGCCAAGAATCCTTGAATTCCGGAATGCGAAAGCCCAAGATCTGCTCCACGCACGTTAACGCCGCGCGCGCCGCGCGATCCACGCCGATCCCCCGCGAGCGGAAGGTCTCCGACGCAAAGAGCAGACCTTCGACACTCGGCACCTGATAGTCGGGCCGATACCGACCGACCAAACAGGGCTTTTGAATAACGCCAAACGGCGGATACGCTACCAGATGGCGCCTCTTCCAGATGATGTTCGCCGGCGTGAAGGTCTTTGGATACATGGCGGCCAGGTCCCGTTCGGCCTCTTCGAATTTTTGCTCGATCCAATCCCGATCCCGCACCCCCTGAAACGCGAATCCACAATTGAAGAGGTGCTTTCCCGGAGGAGCCGTCGTCGGATCCATCCCCGACGTCAGGAAAGCCCATCCCGGCAACCGACTGTGAGGCGCCTCAAACCACACGGCCAGCTCCGTGAGCGATGTGCCTGTGTAGATCGGCTCATGGGAGGCGACATAAAAGCCCAACCAGCAAACGCGGAAGCGATCCTGCGCGAGCATCTTCACCTGCGCCACATACCAATCAGGCAAGTCGCACTCGCGCACGACCTCCAGGACGTTCCACACGGGCAACGTAGAGATGACGACCTCGGTATCCACATACTCGAGATTGAACGCCTCCGTGGGAATAGCCTTCTGGACTGGCTCAAGCGCCACAGCCACCACACGCCCATTCTCGATGATCACGCGATGGGCGCGCGTCTGAAGCCGAATCTCGCCCCCATGCTCGCGAACCGCTTCGGCGAGCGTGTGAAACAACCCATCCCATCCTCCAACAGGCCAGAAGGAATATCCGGCCGTCTGCTTCTCTTGATAGTGCATCTTGCGGACGTAGAGATTATCGCTGGCCGAGTGATCGTACCACTTCTCCGTGAGGCACTCGGCCATGGCGATATACTCGAACAGTTCGATCACACCCTCGCTGCGAGTGTGCTCCAGCAGCCAAGCCCGAAGCGGAAGATGGTCATAGCGATCGAACTCCTGGAAATCGGTCTCGCACAGGATCCGGATGATCTTCTTCAACTCGCCCTTGTCTACGCGATAGCGCTCTTGAATGGGCCGCCACCGCCCTTCGCGATTATCCCAGAAGGGAAGCCCCTGATTGACAACGCCGTGCTCGAGACGCTTCCCGAGAAATTCGAAGATGCGGGTGATCCCCGACCCACTGTCCTCGAGCAAATGGCCACCGAGATTGAGCCGATACCCTTCATAGGGGATGGCCATGGCGCGCCCGCCCAGATACGCATCCCGCTCCACAATGAGCACCTTTTTCCCAAACCGGGCCAAGAGAGCCCCAGCCGTCAGCCCGGCGGCTCCGGCCCCGATGACAACGACATCGTACTTAGCCATTCCGCTCCCCTCCCGCCCTAGCGATAGCCCAGTGTGTATTCGGCGATGAGCACGCGATGTAGCTCGTTCACCCCTTCAACGATCTGAAAGACCTTGGCATCACGATAATACCGGCTGACGGGATATTCGCCCGAACACCCGTAGGCGCCGAAGATCTGGACAGCATGCGTGGCGGCCATGAGGGCCACATCCGTCGCCACCATCTTGGCGATCGAAGCTTCGCGACGCACGTCCGGAACTCCCTGATCCTTGAGCCATGCCAGACGATACGTCAGATAGCGCGCGCTCTCGATCCCCACCACCATGTCTGTAATCTTGGATTGGACGAGTTGAAACTTTCCAATGGGCTGGCCGAAGACAACGCGCTCGCGAGCATAGGCGATGACCTCGTCCAAGCACGCCTGTGCCATCCCTACCGCGCGTGCGGCCACACCCAGACGCCCGTTCTCGACCGCGCACATGGCGACGTGAAATCCTTGACCTTCCTCCCCGATCCGATTCTCAACAGGAACCCGACAATCCTCGAAGACCACTTCGCCCGTGCACAACGGCTTGAATCCCAGCTTGTGCGTGTAGGGCCGAAAGGTCATTCCCGGCGTCCCACGCTCAATGACGAATGCACAAATCCCCCGACGGCCTAGACTCCGATCAAGCGTGGCAAAGGTCAGAACCCAATTGCATACGTCGAGGAAGCTGATCCATGCTTTCGACCCGTTGAGGACATAGTATGCCCCGTCCCGTCGACACGTCGTGCGCATGGCGGCGACATCCGTGCCCGAGCCCGGTTCGGTGAGCGCCACTGAAGCGAACGCCTCACCCTGAGCGAGCGGCTTCAGATACTTCTGCTTCTGCTCCTCTGTCCCGTAGCGGAGGATCGCCGAACCGGCCAGACCACTCGGGAACGAAAGGGCGCAGCCGACGATCTGACACACTCGCGAGATCTCCTCAATGATGAGCGTATAAGTGACGTGATCCAGTCCGGCTCCGCCGTACTCGACCGGGACAACACCCCCCATATATCCCTGCGCCGCCGCCTTCTTGACGATCTCCACGGGAAATCGCTCCTCCTGATCATACGCAGCCACATAGGGGGCGATCTCGCGCAGAGCGAACTCTCGAACAGCCTTCTTGATCTGCAGTTGTTCCTCTGTGAATCCGAAATCCATCGGCTCTCCCTCACTCGCGCGCCACGAGGCTCACCACACCGGAACAAAATAGGCGATGTCCAAAATGCTCCCTGTTCGATCTTCCTTCCACACGGCGCGAACGCGCTGGACACGTTCCAGTTCGGCCGGTGCGACACCGCCCAGATAGTGCACAAGAGCGCTGTCCGCTCCATCTAATCGGATGAGACCGAGGATCACTGGAGGCTCCGTCGGTCTCACCGCATAGCTCATCAATTCTCCCTCTGCCGGTACTTCCTCCCACCGCGTGATCTCCCGCCAACACCGCCCGCAGAAGCCGCGCGGCGGGACATACACACGCGCGCATCCGTCGCACCGCGTCGCCCAAATGCGGCATTCGGCGAGCCCGAGCAAAAAGCGCGTGAGCGCACGACCGGCCGTGTACTGAAACGGAATGCGAATCTTCTGTCGGACGACCCATTCACTCATCTCAAACCTCGAGAAGGCGAAAATGGAGAATATCGCGCAACGATCCTTCGCGCTTCTCGCGAAAGACAGCACGCACCCGCTGCCCGACGCGAATCCGACGCTCGTCCGTCTCATCCAGGAAATGGTAGAGGCTCGTCGAGGCTCCATCCAATCGAATGATGGCGAATCCATAGGGCACGGGACGCTGCTCGCCCGTCATCGGATCAATGAACGGAATGCGCACAACCGTCCATCCCACGATCGTCCCTTCCGGGCCGACCTCGACCCACTCATGCAATTCCCGATAACAGATGCCACAGACGGGACGGGGCGGCACATACACGCGCCCGCACTCCGGACAGCGCATCCCCATCAACCGGGCATGGTCCCGCAATTCGGCGAAAAATCGCGCCCCATAGTGCCCCACGGCGTACCGATACTCCGTGTCCAAGAGGAAAGGAACGCGAAGCGTCTTCTCTTCTGCGCTCATGGCTTCTCCCGACTCAGGATGATCACATCGGTCCACGCATTCCCCCCATATCCGGTGGCCAGAGCCGTGCGCGCATTCTCGACCTGCCGTCTTCCCGCCTTCCCCATGATCTGCAGAGCCGCTTCCGCAACCCGAATGAGTGCCGTCGCCCCGACCGGATTCGTGGACAAGACACCGCCGGAGGGATTGACCGGCAACTCTCCGGTCAGCTCTGTCACCCCCGCATCAATGAGCTTGCCCCCCTCGCCCTTGGCGCAGAACCCAAGGTTCTCGTACATGGCGAGCTCAGCGAAGGAGGCGACCTCGTAGATCTCGGCGACATCGAGCTCCTTGCGAGGGTTCACGATCCCCGCGTACTGATAGGCTCGACGCGAGGCCGCAACCAGACTCCGCATCTCCGCCAACCGCTTTGGACTATCCCCCATATACTGCTGCTCGTGAGCCGTCGCGACAGCCTTGATCCACGCCGGGCGCGGCGCCAAACGCACGGCCTTCGACTCTTCAGCGAAAACGACCGCGACCGCTCCATCCGATTGCGGACACATATCGAGACGCTTCACGGGATAGGCGAGCATCTCCGACTTCAAGACATCCTCGACCGTAATGTCCGGCATCTGCAGGTGCGCGTACTCATTGAGACACGCGTTGCGTCGCGCCTTGACCGCGACCTTGGCCGCTTGCTCTTCGGTCACGCCACTCTCGTGCATGTAAGTCGTCGCCATGACGGCGAAGTTGCCAATAGCCCCAGCCATGACCGAGCGTTCCCAAATCGGATCACCCACGGTCGTGATGGCTGTCTGCGTGTGACCCTCGGATTGCTTCTGGAACCCGATGGCCATGACCGTGTCGTAGATGCCGCTGGCGACATAATAGTAGGCCGCGATGGCCGTCGTCGTTCCCACCGTCCCCCCGGTGTTGAACTTCACCGAGGGCTTCAAATATCCCCCCCATGCTTCCACGGACCATAGATCGGGAAAGAGAAACCCTTCAAACGGCTCCATGTTGCTGAGCAGCACAGCATCAATGTCTCGCAGGGTGAGATCCGCATCCTCGAGAGCACGCGTGACGGCCTCAGTAATCAGCTCCGCAATATTGACATCCAGCCGTCGAGCCGTGTGCTTGGTTTGTCCCGTAGCGATAATGGCGACGCGCCGCGGCATATACGTCTCACTCCCTCCGAAGGATCACCACCGTCTGACTCTGACCGCAGATGCCACCTGCCCCATGAGCCACCGCAGTGCGCGCTCCCTCGATCTGATGTGCTCCGGCTTCCCCGCTCAATTGCCAATAGGCTTCAACAGCCCGCACAAGGCCGCTCACCGTCGGTGGATTCCCACAGAGCGGACCACCAGAAGGCGTGATGAACTCCGCTCGCCCCTCAGCAATCAGTTCCACGGGCGAGGGGTGGAGACCGAGAGCTTCAATAGCCATCAACTCCTCGTGCGCATACCGGGCCGAGACCTCGACGACGTCAATCTCTCGCGCGGGTTCGCGAATCCCTGCCATCGCATACGCACGCCGCGCCGCCTCCTGCAACGCGCGGGCGTCGGCCAGATCGCGCTCGGTCCAATACGCGTCCGTGCAATTCCCAATGCCCACGATGACTACCGGATGCTCGGTGAGAGCGCGCGCTCGCTCCTCGCTCGCCAGCAGAAGCGCGCACGCGCCGTCGGACCGCGGAGCCGCCTCCAATTCGTGAATGGGATCCACCACCAGAGGAGACGCTAACACATCCGCCACCGTGAACTCCCCAGCACGCTGGGCATACGGGTTCTTCAGGCCCTGCCGATGCGCTTTCACCGAGACGAGCGCGACGTCTTCCGGCGCGAGCCCTCGCTGCCGACAATACCGGCGCGCTTGGAGCGCCGCCGCCACATCCTCGTCGAGCCTGAGCGGACGCTGCACGAAAGGATCGAACATGAGACCAGTGATCATCGACGGGTCGCCTTCGGATTCCTTACAGTGGGCCACAACGAGCGTCAGATCGAACTCACCTGAGAGGATACGGGCGACGCCATACAGCAGCGCTTGAAGTCCATCGGCCGCGACCTTCGCCTCCGATTTCAAGTAGGCCCCGACGACCTCATTGATGGCCATCCCCGAAATGGTCTTTCCATCATAGGCGTCTTGGGAGGCTGTCACCATGCTCTCGATCTCGCGCATCGAGACACCCGTGCGGTCGAGCAGCTCGCGAACAACGCCATAGACCAACTCGTTATAAGCCAGCGAGGCCTTTCGCGCCTCGAATCTCGTCTGCACGGCTCCGAGAATGGCAACCCGTCTCATCGTCCCTTCCACTGTGGAGGGCGTTTCTCGAGGAAAGCGGCGATCCCCTCGCGCGCGTCCTCCGAAAGAAGAGTCTGCAGGCAATACCGCTTCTCGATCTCCAGACCAGTCCGCACATCCGTCCCCGCCGACTCGAGCAAACATCGTTTGATAGCGCGCACGGCCAGCGGAGCCTGCGCGGCCAAGTGGCGCGCGAACTCCAATGCCTCATGCCGCGTGCGCTCTGGCTCGCATGCACGCGTGATCAAGCCGATGGCCTCCGCCCGCTCAGCATCCACAAGCGCTCCGGTCATGATCAGCTCCGCCGCCCGCATGAACCCAATCAGCCGAGGCAGTCGCTGCGTCCCCCCTCCCCCAGGGAGAATGCCCAACTTGACTTCCGGCAGGCCAATGCGCGCCTTCCCCTTGGACATGAAGCGAAAATCCAGAGCGAGAGCAAATTCGCACCCCCCGCCAAGCGCATGCCCCGTGATGGCCGCTACAGTCGGCTTGCTGAGACTCGCCAGGCGATGGAACGTCGCGTGTACGAGCTCGATCTTGCGCTCCAGAGGCTCCCGCTCGAACCGATACTGCGCCATCTGCTTGATATCGGCGCCGGCGATGAAGACATTCTCCAAAGCGCTCGCGAAGACAATGGCGCGCGTCCCCTCATCAGCCTCCAGCTCCTCGCTCACCCGCCCGAGTTCGTCGTACAGCTCAGGATCCAAGGTGTTCAGCGGCGGCTTTCGCACGATGACTTCTGCCACCCCCTCGGCGCGAGAGATCGCCAGGAACCGATAGTCAGACACGGCTCATTCCTCGAACTTGAAAACCTTCACGGCCGTCTCCCGCAAAAGCGCTCGCTTGGCCTCCGGCTTCAACCCGAGCTGTTCGATCTGCGTCAAGCTCTCCTCATGGAGGATGAGCGGATAATCCGTTCCCCACATCACCTTCCCAATGCCCCGCGAATTCAAGAAATGGACGAGCGATTTATCCCAATATTTCGGGGCATGACCGCTGACGGCGATGTAGACGTTGGGGTGTTTCCACGCCAAAGCGATCAGCTCCTCAACCCACGGCCACCCCGTGTGCGCCGCGACCAGGCGCAGCTCGGGGAAGTAGAGCGCGACATCGTCGAGCAAGATCGGACGGCCGCAAGCACTCGGCATGAATTCGGCCGAATGCCCGGTCTGAATGACGATCGGAATGTCGAGCTCCACACACTTGGCATAAAAGGGATACCACTCAGCCGCATTGAGCGGCAGCCCAAACCCATAGGGATGAATATGGGCACCGCGAAAGCCATACACGCGAACGGCATGCTCGAGCTTGCGCACACCCTCCATGCGCTCGAAGGGATTGATGCCCGCCAGCCCGACAATGCGATCCGGATATGCGCGCACAAGTTCGGCGATCTCCTCGTAAGAGAAGTCGGCGCCCATCTTGTTCTTTCGATAGAATGCCTGTTTGAGAGCAGGGACGCAGACCTTCTCGATCCCGAGCCGGTCCATCATTGCCAGGAACTCGCGCGGCTCGTATCCCTTCATATTCCCGGCCCGCCCCCACTGAATCCCCATCATGAAGTAGACTTCCTCGTTGTCGAGGAAGAGATGCTTGATCCCCGAAGGGGTAAACGGATTGCACCAGACGTCAATCGCACCTTTCATCCCTGCTCCCCCCATCCACAGACTCGCTCGGCTCCTCGGCCAACTCGATAAGGATCTCCCCGCTCGTTCCCAGATCGAGGAAGGCGATCCGCCGCCCATGTAGTCCAGCGCGAGGCCGCGGATCGAGTACGCGCGCCCCCCGCTCGCGAAGGCACTCGAGCTCCGCTTCCAGTCCCTGCACGTGAAACGAGATGTGGTGAATCCCCTCCCCCCGTTCCTTCAATAAACGCCCGACCTTAGTATCCTCCTCTCGAGCACTGAGTAATTCCAGATGAACGCCGCCGATCTCCAGCACAGCAACGTCCGTCCTCGACTCCGGGAGAAAACTCCTCTCGCGAAGCGTCGCTCCCAACACGCGCTGGAATCGCTCGATGCTCGCCTCCAGATCGGCGACGATAAGAGCGATGTGATTCAATCCGCCGATCATCCTCCTCCCTGAACCAAACGCTTGTTTGAAATCGAAACTCTACTCCACCCTCGACCCGCTTGTCAAATCGGTCTCACCGGATGACCTCGAGGGCTCGAGCTCGCACGCGGGAAAGATCCGGAATACGGAATTGAACTTCTGGAATCCGGTGACGAGCGCAAAGTACATGCCCAGCTCCACGAGCTCTTCGTCCGACAATTCCCGCCTCAGCTCTTCGAGCACGGCACCTTCTAAGACAGCGTCCGAGCGATGGGCCATCAACTCAGCCAGTCGTAAGATGGCCCGCTCGCGTGGCGTGAAAGGCCCGCGCTCGGGATCCTCGATCCCACGAACCCTCTCCTCCGGAATACCATTTCGCCTGGCCCAGGCGAGATTCACTGCCTGTCAGTAGTGGCATCCGTTCAGGCGCGCTAAACGTAGTCGGGCGAGCTCCTTGATCTCCGACTCGACGGCGCCAGCGAGCAGCGAGACATAGAACATGTGGAACGCTCGGAAGGCCTCCGGCCGATGCGCGACGACGCGAGCGAAGACCGTATCGCCGATCCATGCCTCATACTGGGCGATGATGTCCTGAAGATCGGACGGAAGATCATGTGTGGCCTTCAACGTAACAGCAGGCATCTTCCCCTCCGTGAAGGACTCATCCCGGGCGAGAGCGAGCTTCGACCCCACAGCTCTCACCTCGGGATGAGAACGCGCTCAGAAAGTGAACTTCAGCGCGAGCTGCGTCTTGAAGGCGTCGCCGACGGCGCGCGGCTTATTGAAGGTGGCGATCGGCGGCTGCGCCAGCGTCGGACGCCCCCAGACGGTGAAGAGATCCGTGATGTTCACGCGATTGAAGAGATTGTAGAACTCAACCACCGCTTCCATTCCATATCGCTCGCGAATCTGAAAGCGTCGCATGATCCGCACGTCGAAGGTGACGAAGTCATCGCCCCGCCACGTATTGCGACCGAGCACATCGGGACGGTCCGTCACCGCATTCTGATCGCGATTGACATCGGATCCGGCCGTCACGTTGAAATACCGCGGGCTCTGCGCGATGGCCAGAAGTCTCACGCCGAATCCCCTGAGCACCGGCCAAGAAGCAGGGGCATCCGCCAGAAGACTCAGAGTGAACCGGTGCTTGGCATGCTCGGCCGAGAGCGCGCGCTCGAGCCGCGTGTTGTACGGATCCTCCGGCGCGATGAAGGTGCTGTTGCCCGCTCCGTTATCAATCGCTCGTGAGAAGATATAGTTGGCCATGAGCCCGAAATGCCGAGCGAACGTCCGGCGCACGGTGAGCACCCCCGCATGGTAGATCGAGTAGCCGACGGGTTGACCGATATAGGTGACGCCGAATCGCGGATCCCATAGCCGCTCGGCCGCCCCCGGCCCTACGGCTTCGTAATCGTTCTTTCCCGTGGGAAGCTTGGCCCGAGCGGGTTTCAGATTGTGATTGATGAGCAGCGGCAACTTAAACGAACGCAAGCCCGAATATCCGACGGTCACCGCCCACGATGACGTCACCTGCCGCTCGACCTCTACACTCCACTGTTGAGCATACGGGTTGGGGAGATCCGGCGCCGAAATGACGACAAAGAGCGCGGCCGGTCCTGAGGGGATAATCCCCCGAAGCACATAGTCCTTGAAGGCCGCGGTCGCCGGACCGACACCGGTGATGATCAACGGAGCGACGGTATCGGGCAGCCGCCGATACATCCGCGCGAAAGGATTGGCCGCCAAGTACGCCTCGTTGAAGCTCGGGAAGTTCGTCCCATGGACGAAGCCATCAATGAAGAGATAAGGGTGATATCGGTCCGAGATGAAGATGCCGTACCCACCCCGCAAGACCGTCGGACGCGACGCGCCGATGGCATAGGCGAATCCCACGCGCGGCTGGATGTTGTTCTTATCGTCCTCGGAAAGCGCGATGATGCCGCGAATGAGCTCGATATCGTACCGCACACCATAAGTGAACGTGAGACCCCGACGCGCCTGCCACTGATCCTGGAAGAAGACGCCCCATTGATTCGCTTTCATCCGAAGGCGCAACTTATACTGCTCCGGATGGATGCGAACCTGCGCGACGACGATCTCCGGAGCCAGGAGCGCAGAAAGTCCCGGGATAATGGCGAGGCTCCCCGGAGTCACATGGTTGGAGACATCGGTCCGCAAATACTCAGCGCCAAATTTGAGCTGGTGATGTCCGCGCAGATAAGTGAGCGTGTCCGAGAGATGGAATCGCCGCTCGTTGAGCCCTTGCTCATCAGCAGCCTCGACGCCCGTGGAGAACGCCCCGACGACAGCCAACTCAATCAGCGGCACGCCGGGCCTCGGATCGAGCCGATACCGATGTTTCTCGAAGCCGAAGAGAGCTGCATTGACCCAGCGGGAAGAAGGCGTGGAATTCAGCGAGAGGACCAAGCCCTGATCGCGCAGCCGATGATGTCGAGCGGCGAGCGTCGTGATCGGCTCGCCGGTCACACCGGAAGCCCCGATCCGATCGTTCTCGTTCTCGATATTGTAAAAGTTGTAGCGCCCCATCAGGTTATGGATTGGGCTGAGCAGAGCATCGAATCGCACGAGGAATTGATCCGCATCGGCCGTCTGCAGGACGTAAGGCGTCTCCGGAGGAAAACCCAGACGCCCTAGGGCCGCATTGATGGCTTCGAGATTCTGAAGATAAACAGCCGGGAAGCGCGGCGCCTTGGCCTGTCGCTGCCCCTCATAGTTGCCGAAGAAGAAGACGCGGTCCCGTTGCAGCGGTCCTCCGACAGCCGCTCCGAACTGATTCCGACGGAACGCGCTGAATCCCGGCGTCGTGAGAATATCCGTCTTATCGAGCTTGTTGTTGCGCAAGAACTCGTAGAGCGTCCCATGCCACTCGTTCCCCCCAGATCGCGTGATCACCGTGATGATCCCCCCCATCGCATGTCCCTGCTCGACTGTGTAGAGGCTGTTGAGCACGCGAAATTCCTTGATCGTCTCCAACGAGTAGAACGATTTGACGACGTTGGCCGTCCACACAAAGGACGAAGCCCCGTCCACCGTCTGGTAATTGAACTGGTACCGCAGGCCGCTGAAACTGAACTGATTCTCCTTATAGCGATCGCCCATGTACGCGCCGCGTCCACTGGCAGCGCTGGCCGGGACGACCTTGGGCGTGATCAGGGTGAGTTGAACGAAGTTACGGGTATTGATGGGAAGCTCGTGAACCTGTCGTTCCTCCAGGACCTGGCTGAGACTCGTGCGCGCCGGCTCGACCAGTGGCGTCGGTGCCATCACCTCGACAGTCTCCTGGACGGCCCCTACTCTCAACGTGATATCTACGGTCGCCACCTGCCCGACCGTCAGGCGCACCTCCGGGATGACGCTTGTGGCAAACCCAGCTGCCTCGACCCTCACCTCATATCGCCCCGGCGGGAGCGAGACCAGCTGATAAATCCCCCGTTCATTGGTCTCCGCTCGCTGCGAGACGCCCGTGTCCAAATTCCGGACGTTCACCTGCGCTCCCACAATGACATTTCCCGTCGGATCGCTCACAGTCCCCGTCAGATTCGCCATGGCCGGAGTTTGCCCGGCCCACGCGATGCCGGCGAACGCAAGTGCGAGCCCGACGATCCCGCCGAAGCCCGCACGCCACATTCGACCTCTGTTCACACCATAGGATGCACGCATACTCCCCCTCCTTTTCCCCTCTGCGGGGATGTGGTCAAGACATAGAGATCGAGCCTTCGCTCACGAAGGCTCCGAAGCCCCCACGCGGGAGGCGGATGATGACATCGTCTCCTCCTCCACGCGGAAAACCTGACAGGTATTTTTCAGGATCGGAAGCCAACGCTGACGATGTTCGTGCTCGGAGAGTCCCCCCAATCCCTCCTCGCTCATCCCGGTACGCCGATCGATCAAATACGTGGCGGTGAATCGAACGACAGACTGCGCGATCTCAACCAAGTGCACGCAGCCATTCGCTCCCCCGAGCTGTTCGGCGATCCTCCGGTTGATCCCGCGCCCGATGACATCTCCTTTAAGACGGGCGACGTTCTCCAAAGCGGGCAAACAGAGCGTCGGATACGGACGTTTCACCATCTCCGCACGGGCATCGAGAATTCGCCCGGTCTCGACCTCCACGATCAACTCAAGGTGAAAACTATGCTCGACATCCAGAAGCGATCCCTGCACGCGCAGGGACGGCCCCCCATCATCGAAGATCTTCACGTTGACGTTCCGCTCGAGGATCCTCGTCATCTCCCTCGTCCGTGGAAATATGGAACGACCTCGCGCCCGAAGAGGACGAGGCATTGCACGACCTGGTCCCATCGAGGCCCCTTGGGAAGCCGGAAACGGAGGACGATCTCGTCCACGTCGTACTCGCGGGCGTACCGTTCGATCTGTCGGATGCACTCTTCGGGCGTACCCAGGATGAAGTGCGGGCTCGCGCGCTCGAGGGTGAAATCGGATTCGGATTGGAACTCCGGATGATGCGTGAGAATCCCCCAGCGGAAGTAAAAGAGCCATTCTTCGACAGCGAGCCGACCGAACACCTCTTCAGCTTCCTCGCGCGTAGGCGCCACCCATCCATCGCGCATGAGGACGACTTTCGAAGGACGTCCAGCCGCGCGCGCTGCCTCCCGATAGAGCCGAACCTGTTCGAGCCAGACCTCTCGATCAAGTGGGAACGGATCGCTGCACCAGGCGTCGCCAATGCGTCCGGCCCGAGCGATGGTCTTGGGGAACATCCCTCCAACCCACCACTCGGGCATCGGCGTTTGATAGGGCTTAGGCGTCACGAGCACATCCGTGAACTGATAGTATCGGCCGTGATAGGAGAATCGCTCCTCGGTCCAGGCGCGCCGAATGATCTCAACTTGCTCCTCGAATCGCGCGCCGCGCTCATGGTGAGGGACGCCGAACATCTGGCTATATCCGGAATGGTACCCGGCAGCGACGCCGAAGATCACTCGCCCCCGCGAGACCTGATCGATCATGGCCACCTGCTCGGCCACATGAATCGGATGGTGCAAAGGGAGCACGAGGATGTAGGTGCCGAGACGAATGCGGCTCGTCCGGGCCGCAATGATCGAGAGGAGCACGAGCGAGGAGGGGAAGAAACATTCGGTGCGACCATGACGCTCGGGCACGACGATGGCCTCGAACCCACCTTCTTCGGCCAGCTCGATTTCACGATACAGCTGGTCAAGGAACGCGCTCACCTCCTCCCGCGTCGGGATCGAGCGATTGTACGCCCCGGCATGTGTGTCCAGGAGATAGTGCAACCTCATCGCCTCTTCCTCCTTCGCCCCGCCGCAGCGATGTGCGACGATCGCTTCACTGCCGAAAGTAGGGAATGACTTCCTTCCCGAACAATTCAATGCATCGCATCGTCGCCCGGTGATCGGGTCCGGTCGGATGGCGGAAGTAGAAGACGATGTATTCGCATCCGACCTCGCGACGATAGCGTTCGATCTCCGCGATGACCTCATCCGGCGTGCCGGCGATCACGCGGTTGGGAGCTACGCGCTCATAGGTCCACTCGTCATCGCGAGCCGTACGGACCCACGGCTCCCACTGAGCGTTGAACCGACCGGACTCGAAGAAGCCGAGGTGCTTGTAGAAGAGATGGTATTCGCGGACAGTCGGCCACCATAGATCTCGAATCTCCTCGGGATCGTGCGAGACCCATCCGTCGCGGATGAGGACGACCTCGACGCGATCGGCATGTCCGTGTTCGATCGCCGATTGACGATAGATCTCAGCCCAGGCCTTCATGACCGGGAGGACATGTAGAGGATCGGAGATCCACCCCGTGCCCAAGCGCCCGGCGCGCCGCAGGGCCGGCTCGCTCATCGCCCCGATCCAAATAGGCGGATGCGGCCGCTGCACCACACGGG
>Ga0197142_1000039_pt1 | contig 102845 bp, 112 predicted proteins | sample GBS60_MetaG_FD_148614 | JGI IMG/M metagenome (GOLD analysis project Ga0197142, IMG submission 148614) | Sediment microbial communities from Great Boiling Springs, Gerlach, Nevada, United States - GBS 60_MetaG | ecosystem: Environmental > Aquatic > Thermal springs > Hot (42-90C) > Sediment... | reverse complement strand
GCTACGGCAAAGGTATGTACGGACTTACTCCTTCGGAAAAACTAAAAAAATCTAAAACCTCTATCAACTCCCATATACTCAAATTCCCCCAATTGCTTATGGAAAATCTGCTAAAATATGCCTGGCTTTTTGACCAATTACTTAAATTTAATATAATGTCAACAGATGGTAAATATGGCTATACAAAGTGCCAAAAAACTAAACAGCTTTTTTTCAACGGGCACCTTAGTAGCTTCAAGATCTAAAGGTGTTAAGATAATCTCAATCCTTCTATTTATTGACCTGCCTTCTTCAGTATCATTTGTATCTATAGGTTTATATTGAGCATAACCTACAGCACCTAAAAATTTTGGCTCAATACCTCTCTTTTCTGCAAGATATCTCACTACATTTGTCGCCCTCGCTGTTGAAAGTTCCCAGTTTGTGGGATATTCCTTTGCAATCTTTGGTCCTATTGGGACATTATCAGTGTGACCTTCTATCCTAATCTGTCTATCTTTAACTTTTTTTAGTATCTCCGCAACACGGTCAAGTATTTTCTTACCACCACCTTTTATCTCTGCACTACCAGAATCAAAAAGTATTTTTTCTACCATCTGAAGTGTAAACTTGTCTCTTAACTGGGTAACCTCTATTTCACCTTTTTTAATATATTCTGTTAATTCGGCAACTAATGCATCGTGTGTCTTTTTAAGCTCTGCAATAGCTTTCTCCTTTTCTTCAAGAATCTTTGCTCTATCAGTAGACAAAGCCCTTAATCTCATTTTTTAGCTCATCAATTTGAACACTTTTTGATGATATCTCCGATTTTAAATTTTTTATTTGATTTTCTTTTTTGACAAGCTTTTTTCCAATTCAGCTTTCTGATCTTCTTTTTCTTTTAACTTTTCCTGAAATTCTCTGACTTTCCTTGTCAGTTCATCTTTGCTTGATGATAATGTATTTAGCAAAGTTATATTCTCTTTTTTTGATTTCACTTAGTTTTTTCTCAAGGCTACTTATTTTATCTTCTAATATGCCCTTTTCTTTCTCTAATCCTGCTATTTTCTCTTTCACAGTAGCTGTCTCTTTATCTTTTAACTGTACTTGCTGTTCTAACTTTCACTTATAATCTTTCAATATATCAACATTTGATAAACAAGCTTTATATTTACCTGAAGTTACACAACCAAATATAAAGCTAAAGATAAAAACAACCATAAGGCTCTTTAGAATTCATATACAACCTCTAAAGATTTTAATAAGAGTTTTTTGTACCTCTCTCTTTTAAATACACATAAAAGTTTATTTAAACTACTCTTTTCTAACTTTGAAATAGCTTTGAGCTTACTGAATAAAGCCAAACGCCTTCACATTCAAACTCTATTAATTACAAACCACACTTAAGACATCTCATAAAATGAAGTTATTTTATTCTTTTCCTTCCATCTACAAAAAACTTTTAATTTTTCTCTTTAAGTCTTTATTTTTTAAATCTTGACTTCATTTTAACTAACAAATTTCTGGCCCATAAAAATTCTGTTGCTAAAATACCCAAACCTAACGGTATTACAAAAAAAGCAGGTCCTGGCAATATAATCATCAATATACCCACAAATAAAACAGTAAAACCCGTAACTGATACAACTATCCTTTTTACTTGCTTAAAAGTCTTAAATAGAAGCATAACTATCTAAATAGTATACATTGATTATTTGGCTATATTAACTTGCTTATTTTGCTAAACCAAATAGTTATTGCTAAATTTAAGTTTTTTAACGAAAGAATAATGCCTTAACTAATAGTAAAACCACTTAAATTCATTCTAATGTCTAATATGAAAATGCTTTTTTATTTAAAATTGCACTATAACTCTTTGGTGCTTTGATTTTTTCAATTATGTTAACGAGAAAAAATAATGTTGAAGGTCAAAAATTCAATTTTCTGACATCTTTAAAGCTTTTCGTTAAAGAGGAAACAAATATAATATACAACATACCTTAATACACTCCAAACCAACTATTTTTCAGTTCACTTACGTAGTATCAGCCTTTTCTCTTCTGGAATTGGTGGTGGAACAGGTTCTCCAATGAGTTTTTTTACCGCACTGAACTTTGTGGGGCAGACGTTAAAGCAAGTACCACATTTTATGCATTTTTCCTGGTCTATTATATGAATTTTGTTTTTACCTCCATCAATGGCATCAACAGGACACCTTTGTGCACAAAGTGTACAAGCAGCACACTTTTCGGGGTCTATGTAGTATGATGGGGCTTTTTCGATTAGTTCTTTTACCTCTTCTAAGGTAAAGATTTTTTCCCATTCTACTGGATTTGTAATCTTTAGGGACAGTTTTTTTCGTTCTGTAATTTTTATATATGGAATTAAGGTTATGATACTATAAAGTTTTGATTTTAGCCTACCTTCTTCTAAATGTTCGCTCTCGCCTAAAGGACCTAATGTTCTTATCTTTTCTGTAAAGTCGTTAACTGTTTCTACAAAATGTTGGGCATCGCTGGAGGTCATAAACTCTATTCTAATTCTTTCGGGGTTTATCCCAATGTATTCAAGTATCTTTTTGAATAGCAGGGTCATATTTAAGGCATAGAAGTTGCCATGGGTTATGTAGTTGCATTCATTTAGTCTGCAACCTGCAATATAAACCCCATCGGCACCGTTATAAAATGAACGGGCTATGAAGGATAAATCTATCCTTCCGGTGCACATCACCCTAATTAACCTTATTTCACTTGTGTATTGTAGTCTGGAAACTCCAGCTAAATCTGCAGCCCCGTACCCTCACCAGTAACAAACAAAGCCAACTATTCTTGGCTTGAAATTGATGCTCATTTTACCCCCTTTAAACTACTTTTTTTAATTTTTTCTCTTCTCTTTCTGGTAAAGCACTGTCAATCTCATTGGTTAGCTGTTCATCGGTAAAATGTTTCAGTTGTATCGCACCTGTTGGACAGACAGCATTGCATAGACCATCACCTTTGCAAAGCACTGGATTTACCTTTGCCTTCATACCCTTTGCTGTCTTGTAAAGCTCGATTGCAGTATAGGCACAAACTTCAACACAGGCACCACAACCTATACATTTCTTTTCTTCTACATCACATATTGACCCCGATGCAGAAACTGTATCACTTGAAAGTATTGCCACCGCTCTGCTTGCAGATGCTAAAGACTGGTTTATAGTCTCATTTATATATTTGGGATAATGGGCAAAACCTGCTAAAAAGACCCCATCTGTCCCAAAATCAACAGGTCTTAGTTTTACATGGGCTTCTTTGAAAAATCCATCTACACTTATAGAAACTTTAAAAAATCCTGCCACATCAATTGCTTTTTCATCAGGTATTATTGCTGACGCAAGGGATAAAATATCTGCCTCGAGTTCTACCTGTTTTTGTAAAATTGGGTCAAATACCATAACCTTTAACTTTTTTTTGCCCGCATCTTCAAATTCATCTACGGAAGGGATATTTTCTTCCTCTGGTGAATACTTGATAAATCTAACTCCTTTTTCTGCTGCAAGCCTGTAATAATCTTCTCTAAAACCATAGGTTCTCATATCCCTGTATAGTATATACACATCAGCAGTAGGGTTTATTTCTTTGAATTTTATCGCATTTTTGATTGAATGACCGCAACAGATTCTTGAACAGTAGTTTCTTTCTTCATTTCTGCACCCAACGCACTGAATCATAACAAGGCTTTGACAGTTTGTTACCTTAACATCTCTTTTATATATCAAATTTTCTAATTCCCTATTAGTAACTACATTTTCATTTACACCATATAAGTACTCTTTTGGTTTATACTCAACTGCACCTGTTGCAATAACAACAACTCCATGCTTGATATCGTGAATTTTGTTTTTTACCTTCACCTTCGTTAAGAAGTTGCCAATATACCCTGTTGCCTCAACAATCTCTGCCTCTGTAATTACATGTATCAGCTGGTTTTTATAAACTTCTGATATAAGATTTTTCAAGTACTCCTGAACATCATACCCCTCAAGGGTGTATTTTATAAACCTTGCATTACCTCCAAGTTCTTTTTCTCTCTCAATTAGATAAACTTCAAATCCCTGTTTCGCTATTGATAATGCTGTATTCATCCCTGCAACTCCACCACCTACTACAAGTGCCCTTTTATCAACTGGTAGCTTTATCTCCTCTAAAGCTTGTAACTTCAATGAACGGGCAACTGACTTTCTAACTAAATCTTTTGCCTTTTTTGTAGCAGCTTCTTTTTCCTTTGGGTGTACCCATGAACAGTGTTCTCTAATATTTGCCATATCAACATAGTATTGGTTTAAACCAGCCTCTCTTAGTGAATCCCTGAAGGTAGGTTCGTGTGTTCTTGGAGTACAGGCAGCAACAATTACCCTGTTTAGGTTTTTCTCTTTTATTGCTTCTGTTATCTGTTTTGCTGACTCTGTGGAACAAGAAAAAAGCTGCGTTTGTACATAAACAACATGTGGAAGGGTTTTTGCATACTCAGCAACTTCTTTTATATCAACCACCCTACCAATATTAGCACCGCAGGCACAAACAAACACTCCAACCCTTGGTTCTTCTTTTGATACGTCCTTTTCTACGGGATAAACCCTTTTTGTGGCTAATTTGCCCTTTCTCGATTTTAAAAGCTCTCCTGATTTTGCACTTGCCGAGCTTGCTGTAATTACAGCCTCCGGAATATCCATAGGACTTATAAAGGCACTGCTAACGTAAATCCCTTTTTTAGTTGTTTCTACTGGAGTAAAGGGGCTTACCTTTGCAAAATTATGATGGTTTAACTCAATTCCAAACTTATCTGCTAAAGTTATTGCATCCTTTGGCGGAATTAAACCAACAGAGAGCACAACCATCTCAAACTCTTCTTCTATCACACCTTTATCAGGCGTTGAGTATCTTATCCAGATATTTCCAGTTACTGGGTCTTCCTTAGAGATTGTCACATAACTTCTTATGAATCTTACATTTTGCAGTTTTTGTGCACGTTGGTAGAACCTTTCAAAATCCTTTCCATAAGCCCTTATGTCATTATGAAAAACAGTGCAACTGATTGAACTGTCATGGTCTTTTGTTAGTATTACCTGTTTTTGCGTATAAGTGCAACAAACAGAGGAACAGTAACTTTTTGCAGGTTCCTGTACAGAACGAGAACCAATACATTGTATCCATGCAATCTTTTTGGGATGTTTTAAATCGGATGTTCTTTTAATTTCACCTTCGTAAGGACCTGTTGAGCTTAAAATCCTTTCATAATCCATACTTGTTACAACATTTTTGTACCTTCCGTAACCGTACTCTTTTAAAAGTTTTGCATCAAATGGTTCAAAGCCAGCAGAAATGATGATTGCACCAACCTTTATATCTACCTTTTCAGGTTTTTGGTTAAAATCTATTGCCCTATTTTCACATACATTTTCACAAATCCCACACTTTTTCTCTTTTAGATAAAGGCACTCTTTACTAATGTATGCAATAAGGGGAATAGCCTGTGCAAAATGAATATGAATTGCTTTATTTTTTGATATTTCCTGGTTGAATGCATCAGGTATTTTGACAGGGCAGTATTCTTGACAAACACCACAACCAGTGCATTTTTCTTGTATAACGTAACGGGGTTTTTTTACAAGCCTTACCACAAAACCCCCTGCCTCTCCCTCAACGCTTTCAATCTCTGTATAACTAAATACCTTTATATTCGGATGTCGGCCGACCTCGACCAACTTTGGAGAAAGTATTCAGATGGAGCACTCGTTTGTGGGAAAAGTCTTATCCAATTGAGCCATGTGTCCACCAATGGACGGCTCTTTTTCAACAAGGTAGACCTTAAATCCCGTATTTGCAAGGTCAAGGGAAGCTTGAAGCCCACTTATACCACCACCCACAACGAGAACATCACCAAAATTTTTTCCACCTGCAATTGCCTTTAAATAACTTACCCCTGTCAACAACTGAGCCATTACTACCTCCTACAATTTAGGTATTTAATTTTCCAACTCCATCGCTTCGAATATTAATTCTGTGATATCCTTAACTTCTATTTTTTCTTCAAGACCTAAAACAACACGTGTATCTTCAAAGTTTGTAATGCAGTATGGACAGGCTGTAACAAGTATTTCAGCACCTGTCTTTATTGCCTGTTCCACGCGAATATTGGAAAACCTCTCTTTTTTATGGGTTTCCATCCATACCCTTCCACCACCCATACCACAACAAAGTGCATCTTCCCTTTCCTCTTCCATCTCTACAAGGGTTATGCCGGGTATTGCTTTAATAACTTCTCTCGGTTCATCATAAATACCGTTATGTCTTCCCAAATAGCAGGGATCGTGGTAGGCAACTTTTTTATCAATTTTTTTAGTGAAGTTTATTCTGCCCTCATTTAGCAACATATAAAAAAGCTCTACAATATGCATTACATCAAAATTTACCTTAAACTGGGTATACTCATTCTTAAAAGTATGGAGGCAGTGAGGAGAAGATACGATTATTTTCTCAACACCACTATCTATGAAATTTTTTATATTTTCCTTTGCTAACTTTTTGAATAAATCTTCGTTACCAGTTTTTCTAATACTTTCTCCACAACAGTTTTCTTTTTCACCTAAAATACCGTAATTTATACCAAGTTTATTAAGAAGCTTAGCAGTTTTTTTTGCAACCTTTTTCATTCTTGGGTCGTAACAAAGGTAGCAATCGGTAAAAAAGAGATAATCCATGCCTTCTTCAAACCTTTTTACATTAAGACCTTCTGCCCAAGCAGTTCTTTTTGCTCTTTCCTCACCAAAGGGATTGCCTTCGTTATTTAAACCAGATGTTACGATCTTTACTGGTTTAACAGATGAAGGAAATACATTATATCTGACAGCAACCTTTCTCACAGCAACTGTATCTTCAATCTGTCTTACATCTCTTGGACATCTTTGAGGACATTTACCACAGGTAGTGCATAACCATACATCATCCTTTTCTATTTCACTTAAACCAAGATTTGCCTCTTTAATTAGTTTTCTCATGCTAAATTTTCTAACTCTGTTCCATGGACAGACCGTATCACACTTACCGCACTGATAACAATACTTTGTTCTCTCTCCACCTGCTTCATTTATCTCATCTATGACCTCTTTAAAAGGAGCAACTATTTCCATAAATACCTCTTGATTATTCATTTCTTACTTTTTTTACTATAGTCTCTATTACCTTATCCCAACCATATTTGTCAGCTAAAGCATCTAAACCCGTTTCAACTTCATCTTCTTTTTGTTGCTCTTCTTCTTCCACCTCAACCTCTTTTTCCTCAACAACAAGTGCTCCAACAGGGCAAACCTTCACACACCAAGGAGTTTCTAATGGTGGGTCATCTTCGCACATATCACATTTTACTGGAAGTCCTGAGTCAGGTTCAAAGAATAAATCTCTTGAAGGACAAGCAGCTCCGCAAAAGCTGCACTCCACGTACTCACTTCTATCTGGGCTATGTTCTTTCTGCTCTGCTATATAAACCCTTCTACCTGCACATTCTGCCTTCGTATAAAAACTTGCATAAACAGGGACAAAAACGTTTCTTAACTCATCTCTATAAACCCTAATCCTTGAACGAGCAGGATTTATAGTGCTATATTTTGGTTTTGAATGAAAAGCAGAACAAGCCACCTCGCATGCTCTGCAACCATGGCATTTGTCTACATCAATCTTTATGAATTTTATTTTTTTCTTTACACTCACTTCTAACTCCTCTTTTAAACATATTTGCATCTTTAAATTGCTATTCATTATATATGCCACTTTTCTCAAACTCTTCTGCTACATAATCAAGGCCAAGTCTCTCTAAAGTTTCTTTTTTTGGTATTCCTCTACTATCCCAGCCTTTATAACTATAATATTCATCAAGAAGCTTTTGCTCATATTCGGGAAATCTCTTCTTCCAATGGTCCTCAGGTGGTTTTTCATCCTCTCTTTTTAAGCCTCTTTTGATATTTATTGCTCTAACGAGGTTCCTAATCCTGCTTGCAGTATTCCAAAGTTTCTGTTCATCATAATCAATACCAGTTGCATATTGAATGAAAAGAGGCAAATTATGTATATGGTAAGGTGGTTTCAAAGGAAAAGAAGAAAGACCTGCACAGAGCCCCAATGAATCATCTACATAATGCATTAACTCCTGCCACTCGACAAGCTCAGCGATTAAATCAGGTGATGGCCAAAAGGGAAAGTTTTTCCCTTCCTCTCCCCACTCCATTATGAAGTTTTTAAACCTTTCTTCCTTACCAGTGGGAATTTGTATCCAATCTTTTATAAACTCTTCTTTTAATTCTCTTGAAGGAAAGGGTGCTTGAGGCAATTGACCTTCAATTTGAGTAATATTTGCTTTTTCACCTGTTGACCACATTATGTAGTAAATGGGATTAAGCATACCTAATTTTATGGGAATTTGTTCGTGTTTTTTTATTGTGTTTCTATCAAACTGTTCTGCACCTTTGCCAATACGCCTTGCAGCCCAATAAACACCATCCGCGAGAATATCCCCTATGCCTTCCCTTCTAACAATCTTATCAAGCAACCAGAAAAATTGAGCTTCCCTACTATCTTTTGGCATACCCTCTAAGTCACTGTCGGTTAAAATACCATTCTCATAAAGCTCCAAGGCAAAAGCCATAACCTGTGGTGCAGTAAATCCATCCACACCATAATGCTGAGCTTTTGCAGCAATCTTTAAACCAAACTCAAGACTATCAACCATAGCAGCCATTGTGTAAGTAATTTTTGAGTAACATTTCATAACATATGTTGGGAAGCCAGGAAGCTGAATAATACCAGCACAACGGATTGGACAGTTGTAGCAACTAATCAACTTTTTTCTTGCTCTTTCTTGAGTCTCAGCCCATTGTCTTTCTATTTCACTGTTCCAGAAATTCTTTCTTCTAACCCTTGCATTACCCCAAGCAAAATTATTTGTATGCCATTCTTCATCATGTAACAACATTTCTTGAGGAGAACCAATTAAGGATAAAATTGGAGGCACGCCTTTTATAGGATTTTCCAATCTATAAAGCATGTATTTAAGCACTTTGTCACATTCCTGCATGAACTCCATTGGCTTTGCAATACTTAAATCTTTAGTACCTCTAACTACAACCGCCTTAACCTTTTTGTCCCCCATCACAGCACCAAGACCTAACCTGCTTGCACTCCCTCTATGGGTTTCGATAGAAGCAAAAAACACCTTGTTTTCACCTGCAAGACCAATAGCAAGACCTTGAGCACGAGGGTCATTTATCTCATCCCTTATTGCCTCTAATGTCTCGTAAGTACTTTTGCCAAGAAGATGTGTAGCATCTCTTAATTCAACCTTATCATTGTTTATGTAAATATATACCCAGTTTGGAGACCTTCCTTTAAGGATAATCTTATCATATCCTGCTTGTTTGAGTTCAGGTGCAAAGAAGCCTCCTGTCATTGAAAAAGCTAATAACTTTGTTTGAGGTGATATTGAGGTAATTATCGTTCTATTTGCACCATAGGCAGGAGTTCCACAAAGAAGCCCCGCACTAAATATGAGAATATTATCATCAGAAAAGGCATCAGCATCAGCAGGAACCCTTTCCCACATTATCTTTGCATTTGTCCCAAGACCACCAAGATAATCTTCTGTATCCTTTATATCAGTAGCAACTTTTTCAATATTGCCTGTTGTTAAATCAATTTCCAAATAATAACCAGCATCTGCATACCTCATATTGCCCCTCTCTATTAGAATTGTTATTCAAAAAAAGCAACAGGTATGCCAAAGAAAAATAATAGATTTTTCCTAAAAATTTCAACTGCTTATAAAGGAATACTCAAAAAACCACATAAATTCAATACCTTTTTGATAAATAATAACCAAAGGATGGTTAAATTTTACCATTAAACTTGTTTTTCAAAAGCCTTGATGAGTTTAAAAAGACAAGTACATCTGGTATTACATGAGCAAAAGCAGCCATAATAGGAGTTAATATACCTGTTGAAGCAAGCCCAATTCCAACTACATTAAATAATATGCTTATAGCAAGGTTTTGTTTTATAATCTTAAATGTTTTTTTTCCAATTTTAATTGCCTTAGGTATTTGATGCCAATCATCATTCATAATAACCACATCAGCAGATTCTATAGCTATATCAGTCCCCATAGCTCCCATAGCCAAACCAACATTAGATTGAGCAAGGGCAGGTGCATCATTTATCCCATCTCCAACCATAAGTACCTTTTTCCCCTCATCTATTAATCTTTTTACCTCTTTTACCTTATCTTCAGGTTTTAGATTGGCTAAGTAATGTTTAATATTGAGTGTTTCAGCTATAGTTCTTGCAGTTTTTTCATTGTCACCAGTTAAAATATAAGTTTCTTTAATGTTCAAATCTTCCAGCTCCTTTATTACCTCTTTAGTTCCTTCCTTCAATTGGTCAGCCACACTTATTGCACCTGCTACAATGTTATCTACTACAAGTGTTAAAACTGTTTCACCTCTCATTTCTATTTCTTCTATAAATTTATCAAGCTCATTGGGTTTTATTATGTCATTTTTATTTAAAAGCTCCTTACTTCCAAATAAAACGTTTTTACCTTTATAAACCATTGAAATACCAAAACCAGGTAAAATTTTATAGTTTTCAGGTTCAACCTCAAACTTTCTTTTTGTAAAATTAAGAATTGCCTTTGCTAATGGATGCTCAGAATATATCTCTGCAGCACTAGCAAATTCAATAACTTCATCAACTGAAAAATTATTAAAACTTTTTACTTCAATGACATTAGGTACCCCCATAGTGAGCGTGCCTGTTTTATCCATTACTATGGTATCAATATTAGCGAGGGCTTCAAGATATTTACCACCTTTAATTATAATACCATTCTTAGCTGCTACTCCCATCCCAGCTATAACTGCAAGGGGAGTCGCAATTGCAACAGCACAGGGACAGGCAACAACAATAACCGCTATGGCATTTTGAATATTATGAGTAAAAAAATATGTTGCAAGAGAAGCGATAATAATTATAGGTGTAAAATAGGATGCAAACTTATCAGCAACTCTCTGAACTGTTGATTTAGAAGATTCTGCTTCTTGTACAAGTTTAATAATTTTTGAATAAGTTGTGTCTTCACCTACATGCATAACTTTAATAAAAAGTACCCCAACTTCATTTATAGTAGCTGCAAACACAGTATCGCCAACCTTTTTTTCTATGGGCATTGATTCACCAGTTATTACCGCCTGGTTAACTGCACCATACCCATTTATGACAATGCCCTCGACTGGTATCTTTTCACCTGACCTTACAATAACAATATCTCCCTTTTTTACTTCATCTATTGGGACTACTATCTCTTTTTCTCCCCTTTTAACTCTCGCTACTTTTGGTGTTTGTTCTATCAAAGATTTGATTGCTTTTCTTGATTTTTCAATTGTAAATGAATCTATATACTCAGAAATCAGCATAAACATCGAAATTACCGCTGCTGACCTAAACTCACCTATCAATGCAGATGCAACTACTCCAAGACTCATAAAAACATCTGCAGTAACTGTTTTATTTTTAATATCTTTTATTGCCTGAATAAGAAGAGGTGTACCACCAATAATTGTTGCCAATATCTCCAAAAAGTTGTTTTCAAGTAAAAAACCAAAAAAAACTAATACAAAAACGAGGATAATTAAAATAAGATTTATGTTTTTATAACCAAAATGTTTATAAAACTTCTCTTCTCCAATATCTTTAATTTTATAGCCAAGCTCTTTAATTTTTTCTCTAACGTCTTTTTCGCTAATTTGACTTTTATCGTATATGACTTCTACTTTTTCTGAGCTTAAAAATACTTCCACATTAGATACACCATTTTCCTTTAAAAGATGTTTTTTTATTTTTTCTGCACAGGTAGCACAATCAAGTCCGGAAACATTTACTATACATTTTTCCATTAAATGTCCTCCTCTACATGTCTTATCCCTTCTTCAATCAAGTTTGATATATGTTCGTCATCAAGGGTGTAAAACACCCTTTTCCCAACTTTTCTGTATTTAACAAGTCTTAAGTTTCTCAAAATTCTTAGGTGCTGGGAGGCAACAAATTTTGTAATGCCTAGTGCCTCGGCAATATCACAAACACAGGACTCTTCCTTTGATAAAACATAAATTATCTTGCATCTTGTTTTATCACCTAATGCTTTAAAAGTTTCTGCCATCCTCGTCATTAATGCTTCAGATTTGGCGACTTTTTTTATCCTATTAACTTTTTCTTTATCCGCTTCTTCAACTTCACATAAAAGTTCTCCAGCCATTTAAACCTCCTTTACATAGTTAAACAATTAATTAATTAATTTAGCAAAACTTGTTTGCTCTGTCAATATTTTTAGTAATGATATGTTCTTGAAACTTTATTGAGAAACTACGATTTCTAATTTTGCCCTATCTTTTACTTTATCCTTTTTTATTTCAAGGTTTATTTCCCACTTGCCAGCCATCTCAAACTCAAGTTCCGTAATTCTATATTTCCCTGGATTAACTTCTTTTACTGATGGTGTAACACTACTATAATGACCATGCTCACTCATCCATAAAATAATATTAATTTTTGCCCCTTTAACAGGATTATTTTTCTTATCAAAAACTTCAACAATTACTTCATTTCCATCAATCTGAAAACCCTTTTGTGGCATTGTAAGTTTTAACTGAAAATATTTTTTATTTGTTTCAATGTTTATAAACTTTTCATCACTAAAACAAATTTCAAAAAGACTTAAAAGCAAACATAAAACAAAAATAGGTCTTCCTAAACTATTTAACATTTGCTATCATCCCCCCCATCTTACATGTACATACTCCTCTAACGTTGAAAAAACGAGTTTATCGAAAAAAAGGCCTATGATAATAATGATGACCATAGCTGAAACCATAATAGCCATATCATGTAACTCTCTTCCCATAGCAAGAATCGAACCTATCCCATTACTTATGTAGATAAGTTCAGCAGCCATTAAAGCACGCCATGCAAATGTCCAGCCAAGTTTAGCACCTGTAATAACTGAAGGAAGTGATGCAGGTATTAGCACATGTGTATATAACTTTATTTTTGTTGCACCTAAAACTTGCGCAGCTTTTAAATAAATAGGAGGTATTGATTTGACACCATCTCTTACTGAAAGGGTGATTGATAAAAGAGAACCCATAATTACAACAAACTGAATAGCCATCTCGTTTAACCCAAACCACAAAACTGCCAGTGGTAACCAGCAAATACTTGGCAATGCCTGTAAACCAAGAACAAACATACCTATTGTATCATTTAACCAATTCACCCTTCCCATGCCAAGACCAAGAGGTATACCTATAATTAAGGAAATAACATATCCAATAAGAAGTCTTTTTAAACTTGCAATTACAGCAATATAAAAACTACCATCATAAAACCCTGCCCATAGAGTCAACACAACCTCTTTTGGGGAAGGAAATAACACTTGTTCAAAAATATTTGTATTTACTACCAAATGCCATATAAAAATTAAAGAGCTTAAAAAAATAAATCTTATTAGCAATCGATATATTTTTTCCTTTTTCTTATCAGCTTTTTGCTCCAATTTTACCTTATTTACAATATCATCGCTATTCAAACTGCTCACCCCCTTCAGCAACTTTTAAAACCTCTTCTCTCAAATCATCTCTAATGATTCTTGCAAACTCTATCACATCCTTATCCTCAATATGTCTTGGTCTTGGCAAACTTATATTATACTCTTTCTTGATTAAACCACCCCTTGCAGTCATTAAAATAACTCTATTTCCCAACCTTACAGCCTCTCTTACATTATGAGTTACAAATATAATTGTTTTACCAGTCTCAAGCCATAACATCTCCAATTCTTCATGTAACATATCCCTCGTTTGTGCATCGAGAGCTGCAAAAGGTTCATCCATTAAAAGTACACCTGGATCGAGTGCTAAAGCTCTCGCAAGTGCTACCCTTTGCTTCATACCACCAGATAACTGGTGTATCCATGCCTTTTCGAACTTAGATAATTTTACTAACCTTAATAAAGCTCTCGCCCTTTCAAAACTTTCTTCTTTCAAAAGACCAGCCATTCTTAATCCAAATGCTACATTTTGAACAACATTTAACCATGGAAACAGAGCAGGTTCTTGAAACATAACAACCCTATCAGTTCCTGGCCCTTTAATTGGCATATCATCTACTAATATCTCTCCCCTTTCAATGTTTGTTAGGCCTGCAATGACGTTTAATAATGTTGTCTTGCCGCACCCCGAAGGTCCTACTATACATAAAAAGTCGCTATCTTCAATCGTCAGTGTTATATCTTTAAGAGCATATACAAAAACTGAGTTACTGAAGTAAATTTTTGAAACGTTTTTTAATTCTATTCTGGGCATATTATTTTACTTTTTTCCTTATGAGTTTTAAAAGACTGTTTAAAATGCTTAAATCTACAATATCATTTATATTTACATTTTTGTTACTTGGTAGATAGCCAAGCTCTTTTGCATGCTTTGTAGATTTTAAAATAGAAAAAATTACAGGGTCATAACTAAAACTAACCTTTTTAAATGCTTTATCAAGTATCTTTTCATAGAGAGGTTTATATATGATCTTTGCTAACAAGTTGTTAAACATTGTGTTACCTCTTTAAACCCTTTTTAGAGATTGCAAGTAAAGCTTCGATCGCTTTACGCCCAGCATTAAAATCATTCCTGTCTATTTTAGCTCCAAAACTTCTTTCATGTGCACCATTTGACTGTGAAAAAAAGCTAATTTAAAAAATTCTTCACCATAAAGGTCATGTAGAAAGATATTGAAAAATAACAACATTAAAAGTGTTTTCTTCATAAAGCTCTTTTCAGTTAGATTATAACAAATATTTACTTTTCAGAGAAACTTGGAGATTCTCATTTACAATTTCTCCATTATAAACATTTAATGCTGTTCTAAAAACTTTGTCATTTATAGCTTTCTCAATGCCCATATTTGCCATATCCCTAATAAAAGATATAGTTGCATTAGTCAAAGCGATTGTAGATGTTCGTGAATAAGCTCCAGGCATATTAGCAACCATATAATGAATAACACCATGAACAATATATACTGGTTTATCATGGGTTGTAGGCTTAGCAGTTTCTACACAACCACCTTGATCAATTGATACATCAATTATTACAGCTCCCTTTATCATTCTTTTTAACATATCTTTTTTAATTAGAACAGGAGTTTTTCCACCTGGTACTAAAACTGCACCTATAATTACATGAGCATCATAAAGCTCTTCTTCTAAATTATATTCGTTTAAAATTCTTGTTTTTACCTTACCATTAAAGTAATCATCAATTTTTTGTAATCGTTCTATACTCCTATTCAAAACAACAGTATCAAAGCCCATATTATAACTTACCTTTGCACTATTAAAACCAACATTACCAGCCCCAATAATCACAACTTTTGCAGGTCTAATCCCAACTACCCCCATTGGTAATATGCCACAACCATTCTCATTTTTCTGTAAATAATATGCCCCTATTATAGGAGCTATCCTACCTGCTATTTCACTCATAGGTGCAAGTAATGGTAGGCTATTATTTACCTCAAGTGTTTCATAAGCAAAGGCAGTTATTTTACTTTCACAAAGAAACTCAATTAATCCAGGGTTGGTTGCAAGGTGAAGATAAGTAAATAAAGCTTGATTTTTTCTAAAAAAGGGATATTCTTCTGGGAGAGGCTCTTTTACTTTTATTATCAACTGTGCATTTTTGAATACTTCCATTTTATCAGTAATTTTTGCACCAGCTTTTTCATATTCAAAATCTTTAAAACCACTACATACACCCGCACCCTTTTCAACAAGTACCTCATGTCCATCCTTTACAAGCACAGATACACCCATTGGGGTCATACCAACTCTGTATTCATGCCTCTTAATTTCCTTAGGTACACCAATTATCATTTAATACCCTCCTTAAAAGTTATTAAGAAACCCATTATCACTACCTTTGCCTCTAAGTCTTAAAAAATATTCTTTATCCAGCTTACTACCTGAACCCAGTTCTTTAAAGATTCCATTGAATTGCCAATCCATTAATGGAAGTTTTTGTTCATCATATATATTTGTAAACACCCTTTTTTTTAGCACTTCCTTTTGATAAAGTATGGTACTTTTTAAAACATTTAATTTGTCATAAGGGCTTTCTGGAAAGGTTTTATAAGCTGCACCGAGCAAAAGGCTTTCTTTCAAATTCCAGAACTTTCCTAAAGATGTTAATGTCACTATCTTTATATCCTCCCTGAATTTACATACCCTTTGTTGATAAATTGCAGGAAAATCCTTCTCTCCACCTTGCACTATCAAAACACTATCCAATGGCAACATGGAAAGGTTGAACCTTCCGTAATCATGGGGAAAAACAAGTTTTTGATAACTATTACTATCTTTAAAATTATTGTCACAAACATGTACCAGCACCCCGATAAATGATATCAATATTGCAACATATTTTGACTTTAGATGTTTTAAATCTCTAATATACTCACAGGCAGAGTATAACATAAAAAAATATGCGGGGAGAAAAAAAACAGCATAAGTTTCTAATCTCTCATTAAATGAAAGGTCATCATCTCCTACTACAATTAAAATCCCCGTAAAATAAATTAATACCAAAATGAGTTTATCCAAACCGTTTCTTTTAACAAAAACATAAAAGAGAAAACAAACTATTACAAAAAATCCATTTATATAACCAAACTCATAGACAGGATTAAAACTTTTTATCTGTTCTATTAATGTATCAAAACTTCTAATAATACCTTTTGATGAAAAATCATGCCTGAAAAAACTATTTAAGAACAAAAGAAAATTTTTAGGAGCACCCCAGTTCCATAGAGGGTTGCAACTTGCCCTTACTGGTAAATAAATATATACGGAAAAACCTAAAATGAAAAAGAACAGCCATAAAGACCAGTCAACAAATCTGAAATTTTTTTTCAAACACATATTATAGCTCACTAAAAAAAGTGTCATAAATATGACAGTATGATGTATTCCCATGCCTAAACCTGATAAAAAACCAGTAAGATAAAAGAACCTAATATCTTCTTGAAACAAACAACGATAGAGTAAAAAAATTATGAAAAGGTTTAAGACATAAACTTCTCCAATCTTGGCATTTGAAAAAAAAGTTTTACTAGTTAAAAGGATTAAGAAAAACATTACTTTTTCAATAAAATTAGCTCTAAAAGCTTTAAAAACAAAAAAAAGAAATAAACTGGAAATTATTAAAGTCAAAAAGTTAGTTCTAAAAACATGACTACCAAAGGGGAGATATTTTAATAAATTTACAACCAATGTAAAAGCTGGATAGGAAGGTGGATGGGGTATCCCTAAAAAGTTCCCTGCAATTGTAAAATCAACACCATCTGAAAATGTCTCAAGCAAAGGCATATCTACAAACAGTGCAAAAATAATAAAACAAAATAGGATTATGCCTTGATTGTTCTTTAACATCATTGGTATTTAGATTTTATCACAAAGTTGGTTTTTTTAGATAAGCTAAAAACGCTTGGTGAGATTTATATAAAATTTATCTTCGTCTCTATTTCCATCAATTCTTACTTTCTTATGTTGGTAATAGCCATTGATAGAAAGGAGGGGGTAGTTTAGGCCAGCACGTAATATATATGTTAAGTTCTCTTTGTAACCATCATCTTCTTTGAATTGCTCATCTTTTATACTCCCGCCGATGGAAAAATACCTTGTTGGGTATATGTTTAGATTACCTTCATAGGTAATCAATGTCTTTTCCTTTAATGGATTAGTTCCAGTATATTTATCAGAAACTAAACCAGAGATATTTGTATACTTCTCATATTTAGCATATGCCCTTAAATCAAGTATTTTTCTACTGTAAAAATCATTTGTATAAATTGCGTAAGTAATTTCTTCTGAGAAACCCTTATTTTCAGTAAAAGTATTTACTCCATCTTCTCTATCTGAACGGTTTATAAATGCTGTTGTTTTTGAGTAAAAATTATACTTAGGTGTATATGAAACTTTTAACGTTGCAAAATAGTTTGATTCATCATCATTATTAACTCTGTTTAAAATGTTTTTTCCTGCTTCAGCATTTATAAAAACTTTCCTATCAGGTGTTGTATAACCTGCTATACCTTTGATCGTTCTTCTACTTTCATGAGTGCTATTATCATAAAAAATATCATCTAAGCTACCTAAAGCAGTTAGATTAAGACCCGCAAATGGAACATATGAAAGGCTGCCAGACACGATATTTCTTATAGCCTTACTATAAGGCTCTAACTGGGAATCAACAACCCTGTTTTGAGATATATAATTTTCACTAGTAACGGGAATACTTCCTTCGTCATAATAACTTATTTGTTCCGAAAGGGAAAAAGTCAAATTAGTTTTTATAGGTCCTGATATTTTGTACCTTCCTGTGTGTATCTGTCTTATTTTTTTATCAATATTACTTGTGAGATAGTCATGCACTGTTAAAGTATAACCACCTTCATGGCTATAGGGAGAATTAAATCTTCCTAACTTGAGAAAGCTAAAATCATAGTTAAAAGTTAAATAGTCATAATCAAACAAACCTGACTTGTTGTTTGTATTATCTGTAAAATATATTAAGTCATGTCTCGAAGTATAAGTCCAATCTCCTCTCCTAAATGTAAGTGAAAAATTATTAACAACTTTGCTTTTTTGAGTATCTTCTGAGCGCTCCCTCATTATTTTGTCAAACTCGTATGCTAAAGTGCCACTAAAGGAGTTTGTAAATGAAGTACTGCCATAAAAATAATAGGGTAAATTAACTTTTATTTCATCTTCTAAAGGTCTTTTTTCATAATAAATCCGACTAAATAAATCTGACCTCCAATCCCTTCTTATTGTTTTAAAAATAAAATTGCCTTCATATCTTTCTCTTGAAACTACATCATTATCTTTGTCAAGGTAGTAAACAAAATAGCTTGAACCTGCCATCCAGTTATTCAACAATGTCCATAAAAGCCTTCCATCATATCTTTTTTGGCCTAATTCTATAGTTTCCTTAACAGTCTTTCTACCATCATCAGTCTCATAATATGTTGCGTTTATCCAGAATTTTAGGAAACCTAAATTCAAAGTATACCTGTTGGTTGTGGTCGTCTCTATGTTATCACCTTCTGTCTTAAAATTTTCCCATTCAAAAAGATAAGCATAAGGTACTAAAGGACCAACTCTCCGACTTAATAGTATACCATTACCATTACCGTTACCACCATTACCATTGCCCATAAAAAAACCATTTCCACCATTGCCGTTACCTAAAAATCCACCATTACCATTACCTAAAAATGTCATCCCATTGCCATTGCCACTAAAAAATAGTCCATTACCATTACCATTTCCATTTCCTCGAGGATTAAAAAATCTGAAATAACGAGGCTTAACATACTTAAAGGTGATTTTGTTATGCATTTGAGAGTAATCAGTTAACTCATATGTATTAGGGTCTATATGCTGGGAATCAACCTTTTCTGTTAACACCCCAAAATATAAAGGTAACATCTTTGGGGCAATAATAAAATCTAAATGCCAGCGCTTTCTAAACTTATCATCATGTTTATTATTACCACTCAAATTTCTATCTACAGCATCATATCCAATCCCAAGATTGACATCAAAGCTACCAAGTGCACCTTCTTGCAATAAATAAAGTTTTTTATAATTAAGATTATATCTCTGCAAAAAATAGGAGTTATTTTCTTCGCTATTTAGTATGCGGTTTTCGATTTTATCTTCTTGATATGTATATGATATAGAACCAGAAAACCCTTCTGCAAAAAGGATTACAGGAAAAACAAAGAAAAAAAATAAAAAGTATAAAAACTCTTTCATAAAAAAAGAAGGGGGCTATGCCCCCTTTATTATTACTTCATATGACAGGACAAACAAAGCATACTCGAAGCATTCGACCTTCTTAAAAGTACTGGAATTACAGAACCATCTTTAACCTTTCCATGTACCTCATGACAGCTTGAGCATGTCATCTGATCACCTGGGAAAATTGATGCTGTTGACTCACCTATATTTGCTGCTGCCTGAGCTGCTGTATAGAGCTCATAGTCAGAGTTTGCCTGAGCTGCTGCATAGTTGAACCCGATTGGATGGTCGTCTCTTAAATCTGTACCTAAAGCAGCTGTTGAATGAATATTCGTAAAATTAAATGTTGGAGCAGCACCATTTACCAAGTTTGATGTGTTTAAAAGGTTTGTGGTTGTTGCGGTATTCTGCTGCTCATGACATGAGAAACAAAGCTTAGATGTTTCATCAGGTTGTCCTGTACCACCATAATTCTCAGGATCAAACATAACTGATGAATAAGCAATAAATGTCGGAGCGGTATAATTTCTGTTCCAAAGTGGCCATCCACCCGCCATGTGTGGAGTGTGACAGAATACACAGATTTCATTATAGTTTGTTGAACGGTACGTATTACCACTCCAATTAGCAAGATTGTGCTTTGTGTTTCTAACGTCTGAAGCAGCATAAACACCTGCAACAGCCATGGCAATTACTACTACAATTGATAATACTAACATTACTTTCTTCATATCTTTCACCTCCTTTCTTAGTTTTATGTCATTATTAACATGAACTAATACTTAATGTCAAGCAAAAAATATATTTTTTTTAATTTTTTCTTTCCGCTATTTTACGTCATCATTTTGCATTTTCCCCAAAATCAACGGGATATTTCTTTTTATAATCTTCGTTCATGTATTGAAAAACTTGAAACCTTCTGTTCATCTGGTCAACTACATAAATCCTATCGTTTTTGTCAATATATAACCCCATCGGTAAACTCATTGCACCAATGCCTTTGGTTCCAGGAGCACCAACAAGTCCGAGCAACTGTCCCTCTCTGTTAAATACCTGAATTGCCTTTAATGGATCTATCACATAAATGTTATTATCAGAATCTATGCCAATACCTTTAACTTGTGCAAAGCCACCAGGTTTATCACCTCTTTTACCAAACATAGTAAGGAACTTCCCATCTTGGTCAAATATCTGAACTCTTGCATTTAGGCCATCAGCTATATAAACATCACCATTTCTATCGATACATATACCCCACGGTCTATTAAACTCTCCTTCCTGGTCTCCAGGCTTACCAAAACTAAAAAGCATTTTTTTTGTTTCAATATCATAAACTACTACTTTATAAGCCTTTGTATCAACAACATATAATCTTTTCAAAGATTCGTTAATAGCAAGTCCATTAGGGCTCAGGAGTTCACCATCACCGATAGTATATAAAGGCTTTCTATCCTTTTTTGTAAAAACTTTTATATTTCCTGCTTTACCATCAGCAACATATAACCTTTCTTTATCAAAAACTACACCTGTCGCAAACTGGAAAGCTGGTTCTGATGTTATAAACTCAACTTTGTTTTCGTTGAAATCAAATACTAATCCACCATAAGGTAACAAATCAGTTACTACAACTATTCCTTCTCCATCAGATGTTATATGTAGTGGTTTTCTCAGCCTAATCTCAGGTTCTGTCTCACCTGTTAATTTTTTCATAAAATTCAAACGTTTAGGCAAGTCCCTATTACCTCTATAGGCTCCTATAAACTCAACCTTTGGCTCATTTGGAGGTGGTGGCCAGAAAAACCTTTCTTTTTTCACCACTTCCTGTTTCTGAGCACAAGAAATTGAAAAAACAAACATAACTAACCACAAAAACTTTCTTTTCATTTTATAAACCTCTCTCTATTTTTTCTATTTTTTATGGCAGATCCCACACAATTCCATTCTTGTAGTAACACCCCTTACAAAAAAGACCGGAGAATTTTCACCATGGGGATTGTGACAGCTACTGCACTGTAACATCTTGCCAGGTCTGGAAGGGTCTTTTTTGCCACTTAAAGGATGTTTTGTTACCACATGGGATATATCAGGCCTTTTAAACTCATTATGACAATTAATACATAAATCATTAACATCTAATTTCAGTTGATAGGGATAATCAGAGGAATGTAAATCATGACATTCATTACAACTTCCTGTTGCAAAAGGGCCATGAGCATATTTGTATTTGTTTAAATCCATATTTTCATGGCAGTTTATGCAAATCTTATCTATTTCTGTAGGTAATTTGTATTTTACCCCATTCACTTTTTCTGAATTGTGGCAAACATTACAATCACCCGAACCTGCTGGACCATGAACGTACTTCTTTGAAATGATCCTTTTGTGACATTCCACACAATTTTCTAAAGAAGTGTGGCATCCCAAACATTGTTTTTCTTTTTCTTCACGATGAAAAAAATATTTTTGTAAATCCTTCGATGGAACCATAGGAGGTTTTACATAATTTACTACTATCTTTTTCTCCTCAACAATTTTACCATTTTTATAATTTGAAAGGCCTATTAAATTTTCCCCTGCATCAAGCTCTACATCTATAATTAAAAAATCCTTGAATTGAGATTTATACTCATTTCCACCCACATAAATCAAAGGTGACTTGATATCATTAACCGTAACAATCACATGTGTTATATCTTCATCCTCAATCTTACCTATAACATATATGTATGGTGTTGTAACATAGCTTTTATCTTCTGGTGTTATTATTTTCAAAGCGTATGCATATCTAACAAGAAGATAAAAACAAATAATATTACAAAAAAACAACACTTTCTTCATACTAATTATTCTTTACAGGCTTTAGTCTATCATAGTAGTATGGTTTATGACAGCCAACGGTGCATCCACCACCTGTATCTGTCTTTTTAAAATTAATAGGGATATTCCAGGCTCCAAAACTTCTATAATCTCTTTTAATAAGCTTTTCCTGTGAACTCATATGAGGATCATGACAAAATTTACAGTTTCTACTTTTTTCTTTATTAACATGAACGTAGTGAAGGTTCTTATCACCATTTCTAAAGTTTGTTGCTGTAACTGTTTTTACATCCCTTGCAATATCCTTGTTATGACATTTAAAACATAGTTCATATGTTTGAGGTGTATAGGGTGGATAATTTTCTATGGGATATTTAGCAACTAAAAATTTAGTTTCATTTCCTCCATGTACGTTGTGACAATCTGCACATTTCCCATTTTCAACAGGTTTATGAATCGATTTAGCAACTTTTGCATTGCCTATATCATGACACTCAGCACACAAAATGAGGGGAGCATTGTTCAAAATCTTTTCAATGTCAGAAGAATGTACATTATGACATATTGTACATTGTTCATTACTCACAGGAGGATGTAATTTTTTATATCTTCTAAAAGTATTTATTAAATCATTATGACACTCTCTGCAAAGAAAATCCTTTTTAGTTACAAGCAGATTTTCATTAGATGAACTATGAGGTTTGTGACACATTGTGCACGCTTCTGTAACCGGCGAATGAATATGTTTTTTAGCAAAAGGTTTATTATCATGACAGTTAAAACATATATCTGGCATGGGAAACAATAATAATTTGTTTGCATCGCTCGTGTGTGGTGTATGACAACCCATGCAGTCTTTATCAAGTACAGGTGGATGGACAACTTTTAGTTTGTTTATCATATCACCATGGCATTTTATACAAATATTTTGCTCATTAAGTAGTTTTGCATCATCACTTTCATGGGGCTGATGGCAGTTTAAACAGTTTTCTTTGACAGGATTGTGAACAATTTTCTTTCCTGTATAATTTTTCGTTTCATGACAGATAAAACAAAGATTATTACCATCACCATTTAGAAGGGATTTATTCGGTGACGAATGGGGATTATGACAACCTAAACAATCTTCATCTTTTACAGGAGGGTGTATAAACTTCTTAGTATTCTTTTGTTCATGACAATTATAACATAGCTTGCTTCCCTCATCATTTAACAACTTTTTGTAATCACTATCATGGGGGGCATGACAATTAATACAGCTTTCTGTTACAGGTGTATGCTTGACCTTTTCATTAAAAGGTTTATTATCATGACAATTGAAGCAAAGTTTATCTTTAGATTCTAAAAGCAAGCTTTCATGCTTTGAAGAATGAGGGTTGTGACAATGTAAACAATTCTCAGAGACAGGTGGATGTATAATTTTTTTTGAAATAACCGCCTTATGGCATATACTACATATTTCTTCTTTCTTTTTAATTAGAGGGTATGGATGGTCATCACCACCATGGCACCTATGACAGTTTCTACCCCTAACAGGTCCATGGATATATTTATCTTTTTGGAAACTATCATGACATCCTTGTGAAACACAATTTTCCGCAGCATAAATATGTGAAATAAGTAAAAACAGAAAAATTATTAAAAAAATAGCATTTTTAACATTTTCTTTTATTACTTTAACTCGCATAGCTATGTAAACCTGAAAGTAATAGATTTACTCCCAAATATGTTATAATAACAGAAATAAAACCAATCACAGATAACCACGCTGCCTTTTTTCCCTTCCAGCCTCTCGTAAATCTTGCATGTAAAAATGCAGCATAAACAAACCAGGTTATCAAAGACCACGTCTCTTTAGGGTCCCAACTCCAGTAACTACCCCAAGCATAGTTAGCCCAGGCAGCACCAGTGATTATTCCTAAAGTTAACATGGGAAAACCTATAGCGATGGCTTTATAATTAATATCGTCAAGCACTGCCATTGAAGGAAATAGGGATAGAATGGGCCCAAAGGATATCTTCTTTTCCTCCTTTCTATTTTTTATTAAATACATGATGCTTACCCCACAGGCAACTGCAAACGCGGCATATGCAAGAAAACACGTAATTACGTGATATATAAGCCAGTTACTCTGTAGTGCCGGCACAAGGGGCTGAATTTCCTGAGAGATATTAGGCGAAAAAGATGCATATGCCATGGCAATAGAAACAAAGGGAAGAACAAAAGCCCCCATAAACCTGTTTTTATAGTAAAACTCAAATGCAAGATAAATCCCAGCAGTACACCATGCAAAAAAAACTAATGATTCATAAAGGTTTGTAAGAGGTGGCCTTCCAATGCCCATTTGATAAGACTCAATCCACCTTAAAACAAGCCCACCTGTTTCTACTAAAAAGCCCATGGCGGTCAATATAGTACCTATTGCACCCATTATGTTATTTCTGCTTACGGCATAAATAATATATGCAAACATGGCAAAGAAGTATATAAAGGTCGTAATTGATAAAAGCTTCCCACTTATATATATGGAGCTCTCCATATAGCCTCCTAAATTTTTAATTCTTTGATATCTTGAACAATTTTTGCAAACTCTTCTTCAAAAGCCCTTGTTCTTGTTGAATGTCCAGCAATAGTAACCACTGTTTTTTCACCATCGTAATAAAACTTAAGCCACAATCTTTTTCTTATGACAAAAAAACTATAATAAAGTCCTACCATCATTAAAAAACACCCAATCCAGACTATCCAAACACCAGGATCTTTTGTAACTTGTAAACCTGTATAATAGGACTCTTCATAATCTATGTACTTAAAAAAATAATTACTATTTGGGTTTAAATCTGCATCGGGTAGATTTTTGTATACAGGGAACCTAACTGGCATCTTTCCTGCTTCATTAACTTCAAGAATAACTGCAGGACCATAATTTTCTAAATTCTGATAATGGTCAAAAACTCTCACAAAATCACCAGTATATGGTATGTTTATAGGCTTTTCAGTGGCAACTATCTCATAAGATTTACCCGCATCTTTACCTGATTTGATAAAAACCCTTAAGTTAGCTTTCCTACTTATTACACCATAACTGGATTGGTAAAAGGTTAAACCCTTATAAGTTAGTGGATGATTGACTCTCATCGCAAACTTTTTCACTTCTTGACCATTTTCGATTATAGTAACATCAGAACGATACTCCTTAATCATACCATTAGGATAGTATCCTAAAGAAAAATTATCACATCTGATTATAAAACCCATTTTATATGGTGCCTTGCCACCTCTTAAAAACACTTCGTCTGCAGCACCACCTTCTGGTAAATTTATAAAACCTCTAAAACCCCATATGGCACCTATCATACCACCAATCATAATTATTACTATACTTAAGTGAGTTATATAAACGCCTAAACGGCCGTATTTTCCTTTGTCATAATATAGATAAATGTTTTCTTTCGTTATCTCCTCATAGGGAACCCCATACTTTGGAGAAAGATAATGTTTAACAGCCTCTTTCCACGCATCTATATTGCCTCTTTTTTTAATTGTATCTTTAAGTCCAATTGTTTTTTCAAGGTCTTCATCGAGAATTTTTTTAGGGTTTTTTATCTGTTCTAACAAAGGTTTTAACCTTTTTAATGAACATACAATAAGATTTAATGTAAAAAGTGCGAGCAAAAATATAAACCACCATGAGTGATACATATCGAAAAGTTCTAAATTCACTATAATATTTGTTATTGTTTCACCATATTTATGAAGATACTCTTCGTAACTTAAATTTTGAGGAATTATTGTTCCTACAATAGATGTTATAGCAAGTATTATAAGTAGAAAAACTGCAAGCTTTACAGATGCTAAAAACTCCCATATGTCAAATTTTTTAGCCATTAATGCTCCTTTAAGTTAAATCAATCGAACAGGGGGAAGACACTTCCCCCCTCTCCAATCTATAAAAGCTATTATTTCTTTTTGTGACAATCACCGCATTTTGTTGGGCCTTTCTTACCTTCTTCATGGCATTTCTTACAACTATTGTGGTATGCATCCTTAGCTTTTACTTTCGAATCCTTTGTGTGGCAAGTGCTACAAGCTTGTTCCTTACCAGCCTCATCTTTGTGGTGACAAGTATTACAGCTAATACCCATGTCCTGGTGAGCTTTGTGATTGAAGGTTACTTTACCAAAAGCACCACCTTTGAACTCTATCACGTCTTTACCAGCTGCATACACACCACTTGTAACTACTATAAGTACGAATACAACAGCAATAACGCTTGCTATTTTTTTCATGCGTCTCACCTCCTTTTTGAATTTTCAATTTTTTATAATACTCATTCTTCTCTCTAAAGTCAAACAATTTAAAAAATACTAACGAAAATGACTAAAATTTAATTAAAGTTACAAATGCAAAAAATTTGTTGTTTTTAAAAACAACTTGTTATATTATTTTAACCATGAAACTATTGTTTTTAATATTAATCGCAATTTTGGTTGTTATCTTTGCATTGCAAAACTCGATGATTATAACTGTTGCTTTTTTTAACAAAGCTTTTCAGGGTTCCCTTGCTTTTGTAATTCTTGTTTGTTATCTGCTTGGTGTATTGAGTGGTTTTCTTTATATTATACCTTCCATAATCAAGAAAAATATCACAATATCTGAGTTAAGAGATAAGTTGCATAAACAAAGTAATGAATCTAATACAAACTTACCCAAAAAATAAACTAATGAGTTTATGCAACTATCAGATACACTAATAGATGCACATATCCATTTTTATGTTGATGGGAAAAAAGCTTCTATAGATGAAATTGGATATATCATAAACTCAATGGTAAAAAAAAGCATAAAGCATTTAAAAAGCATATTAAAATATCTACCGCAAGATATGCTCTATATAAAAAATGTGGATATGGAAGCTTTTTCGGATTACCAATAGCAGATAAAAGAAATATTCCAAAAACTGATAAATATTTTATAAAGTAAAGTTATAGACTTTATAAAGGTTATAAACTCTGGAATAGTAACTACTAACCCTAAAAACTCCCATATCAAATGGTGGTTTTAGCTATGAAGAGCTTAAAATGATTGTTTCAGAAGCTAAAAATGTAGGACTTAAAGTATTTTGCCATGTAAATGTCGATTTAAAAATATAAAAAATGCCATAAAGGCAGATGTTTCCTCTATTGAGCATGGATTTTTTATTAGCGAAGAAAACATTTATATGATAAAGGACTATAATGTAGAGTGGACCCCAACAATAAATGCTCTTTATAGTATTACAAAATTTCTAAATAAAGAAGAGAAAAAATATATAAACTCAATCATAGATAGACACATAAAGATGGTTTATCTTACTTCAAATATAGGCGTAAAACTAAATATAGGCAGTGATAGTGGTTCAAAAGGTATTGAGCATTGCAACTCTTTTTTTGAGGAAATAAACTTTTTTAAAAAATTAGGCGTAGATTTTAAGCAAACTTAAATTGTAAATAAATAGTTTGTGGTGCTTTCATTTATTTTATTTTTCTATTATAATATCCTGACTTTATATGGTTATACAGTTTATTATTTTTGTACTTGGTTTTGTCTTTCTTATATACGGGGGTAATTTCTTAGTTGATGGTTCTTCATCACTTGCAAAACAGCTAAAGATTAGAGACATTGTTATTGGCTTGACAATTGTTTCATTCGGAACATCTGCTCCTGAACTAACTGTTAACATTATAGCATCTCTTCAACATAAATCAGATATTACCATTGGAAACATAATTGGCAGTAATATATTAAACATTTTATTAGTACTTGGACTCTCCGCATTATTCACACCTATTAGTGTTAAACATTCAACTATCTGGAAAGAAATACCCTTTAGTGTTCTTGCAGTAATAGTTTTTTTTATTATGGCAAATGATAAACTAATAAATTCTGATACCAAGAACATTATTACAAGATCTGATGGGTTGTTACTTATATGTTTTTTTATAATATTCCTTGCCTATATAATTAGTCTATCTAGGCAAAGATTTGAAGAACATATAGTACCTCCGAAATATAGTTTAATAGTCTCGCTCCTTTTCATCATACTGGGTCTGTTTGGTTTAATAATAGGCGGTAAGATGGTTGTCAATTCAGGTTCAAAAATCGCAAGAGAACTTGGTGTATCAGAAGGTTTGATTGGATTTTCACTAATAGCTGTTGGAACAAGCCTACCAGAACTTTTTACCAGTGTAATAGCAACAATCAAGAAAAATAGTGACATTGCAATAGGTAACGTAGTTGGTTCCAATATCTTTAATATCTTCTGGATTCTCGGATTATCTGCAACTGTTAATCCTATAAATTACAATCCTGAATATAATTTCGACCTATTAATATTGATTTTTACATCATCACTTTTATTTATTTTCATGTTTACCGGAAAAAAGGCTACTCTTCATAGAATTGAAGGTATTTTATTTCTTATAGCCTATGTTTGTTATATTTCATTCCTCATTATAAGAGGATAGTCATTTTAAAAGGGCACAACTTTTGCAATAATGATAACACCTGTTATTATCATTACTATGCCTGCTATTTTCTTAAAAGGAATTCTTGGTAACCACTTTTGAATATTGCTACCTAAAAAGACACCTATCATTGTTGCCAAAAGCAAGGCTAAAAAACAACCTGTAAAAACCGTTCCAAAAGCTTTAAATTTAGCTCCTAAAACCAATGAACATATTTGAGTTTTATCGCCCAATTCCCCCAAAAATATTGTTGTAAATGAAACCCAAAAACCGTTTTTACCAGTTTTTTTCTCTTCCCCTTCTTTGTTTCCCTTTGTAACAAAAAACATATAAAATCCATAGAGAAGAAAAATACACCCTGAAATGATACCCACTACATGTTCAGACAAAACATTTGATATAAGCTCGCCAATATAAACGCCTGGTCCATTAAGAATGGTAAAGGCTAATAATGCACCAGCAAAAACTGGCGCTGCCCCATATTGAAGGCTTAAAGAAAAAACAAGGAATTGAGTTTTATCGCCCATCTCTGCAGTAAATACCATTATGAAGGATGTCAAAAAACTTTCCATATTAAAGGGATATTCTATCATACCTTGTAACAATATATCCAGATACCAAGACAAGAAAACCACCTATTGCAATTTTAGCCGTTAATGGCTCATTGAACAAAAGCCAACCCCAACATATAGTTCCAAGAGGTTCAAAATAGCCAATAATAGAAGTTCTAATACCTCCAATTTTTTTCAGCCCATATAAGTATAAAAAGGAAGCAATGCCAGAGTACATTAGGGCAAGCAAAAACAACCAAGCAAGCATATTAATATTAAAGCTAAAATCAATGTGGTAAGAAAAGACAGATAAAATTAGAAAACTAAAAAGGTTTTGGTAAAAAATAAGCGACTCACTTTCTACTGTTTTTAAAGTTTTTCGAGCGATGATAACACTTAAACCATAAAATAACCCCGAAGCTAAACCATACAATGCACCTCTATCAAAGGAAATCATCACTTGTTTGTTATAAAAAATAATAATAAAACCTAAAAAAGCTATGATAAAAGAGATTACAGTGATTTTTGTAAGCCTTTCTTTAAGTGTTAGAGGTGCTATTAAAGCCACAAAAATGGGGGCAGTATAATGTGTTATTACTGCGATTGAAGAATGTGTGATTTTTAATGAGAGTAAATAGGTAATCATATTTCCTACAAAAAGAAAGGATAAAATAACCAATTTAAAAAGTTCTTTCTTAGTGAGGAAAAAACTTTTTTTTAAAACTAAATTCACAAAACCCCAGATGATGGTTGCAAAAAAACATAAATAAAAACTAAGGGTATAAGTATTATAACCAAGAAACCTAACAGGAATAACCCATGTGCTCCAGATGAGGAAAGCAAGAGCAGGTAAGAAAAACCTCTTCATTAAGATAATTACTTATCTTCTTTCCTTTCTTGTGCAAAAGCTCTTAGTAACTCAATAGGTATAGGAAATACAATAGTAGAGCTATTTTCTGCTGCAATTTCCGATAATGTCTGCAAATACCTTAATTGTAAAGTTATAGGGTTACTCGACATAATTCTTGAAGCTTCGGCAAGTGTATTTGCTGCCTGCAGTTCACCTTCAGCATTTATTATTTTTGCCCTTCTTTCACGCTCTGCTTCTGCCTGTCTTGCCATTGCCCTCTGCATTTCCTGTGGCAAATCAATCTGTTTCAATTCCACATTACTTACTTTTACACCCCATGGTTCGGTATGCTTATCAAGTATTTCCTGTAGATCTTCATTTATTTTTTCTCTTTCTGAGAGCAGTTTATCAAGTTCTGCTTGACCACAAACACTTCTTAATGTTGTTTGTGCCAACTGGGATGTAGCATAAAAATAATTTTCCACACTAATCACAGCCTTAGTAGGGTCAATTACTCTAAAATAGACAACAGCATTGACCTTTACTGATACATTGTCTTTTGTTATTACATCCTGAGCTGGCACATCAAGTGTTACTGTTCTTAAACTAATCTTTACCATCTTATCTATGCCTAAAGGAAGAAGAAATATAATTCCAGGCCCCTTACTTCCTATGCACCTTCCCAACCTAAAAACAACACCCCTTTCATATTCAGGCACAATACGTATCATGCTACCTATGAAAATAATTGCAAATATTACTAAAATTGCGATAAATGCCATTATATAGACCTCCAAGATTTTTTACTGATTATACTTTTAATAAAAAGTAATAGCAATATGATTTTTTTAAATGCCTAAATAAGCCTGTTTAATTTTGGGATCATTTATGAGATCTAAGGACTTGCCATGAAGGGTTATTGCTCCCACTTCCATTACATAAGCCCGCTGTGACATTTCTAAAACCATCTGGACATCTTGTTCAACAATCAGAATAGCAACACCTTCCTTATTAATATCGTGAACGACCTTAACCAAGGTTTCTACTACCGTTGGTGCAAGTCCTAAAGAAAATTCATCTATTAAAAGTAGTTTTGGTTCATTCATCAATGCCCTTCCGATTGCAACCATCTGTTGTTCACCACCAGAAAGATCTCCTGCTAAATGGTCTTTTCTTTCAAAGAGTCTAGGGAAAATTTTAAAAACTTTTTCAATTTTTTCATTTATATTCTTTCTATTTGCATAAGCCCCCATATATAGATTTTCTGTAACCGTCATCCCTGCAAATAGCCTTCTTCCTTCTGGAACAATGCTAATGCCTGCCTTTATTATCTTATCAGACTGAGCATTTGTAAGATTTATTCCATTAAAGATTACCTCACCACTCCATGCTCTATTTAAACCAACTATTGTCCTCATAAATGTTGATTTCCCGGCACCATTTGAACCCAAAAGTGCAACAATCTCACCTTCATTTATTTCAATAGAAACATCTCTAAGTATTTGCAAATCACCATAGCCAGTATTTAAATCTTTTACTTCTAATAATGCCATCAGCTACTCCTTTTTTGCATATTTGCTACCTAAATAGGCTTCAATAACTTCATGATTTCTAACTATATCTTCCGGTTTACCTTCTGCGATTTTTCTACCTAAATGAAGAACAACTATCCTGTCAGAAATGCCCATTATTGCTTTCATAACGTGTTCTATCGCTATTATGGTTATACCCTTTTCTTTTAGTTTTATTATCTCTTTCATCATATCATCAAGCTCTTTAACACTCAAACCAGCCATAACTTCATCAAGTAATAAAAGTTCAGGCCCCATCGCCAAAGCTCTTGCCACTTCAAGTTTCTTTCTCTTAGCAAGGGGTAATATTCTCGGATCTTTATTTTTCACATCAGCAAGTCCAACTATGTGAAGAGCTTCCTCTGCAATTCTTGCTGCTTCTACCTTAGAACTAACATTATTCTTACCATAAAAAGCACCCACCATAACATTTTCTAAAACTGATAATCCACCAAAGGGTTTAACAACCTGGAAAGTCCTTGCTATACCCATCTTAGCTATCTCATAGGGTTTTTTATCATTTATAATCTCACCTTTATAAACAATTACACCACCTGTTATTGGAGTTAAGCGAGATACTAAATTCATAAAAGTTGTTTTGCCTGCACCATTTGGACCAATTATACCGAGAATCTCACCTTTTTTTACGTCAAAATTAACATCTGTCAAAACTTTAAGACCACCATAACTTTTTGCAACATTTTTTGCTTCTAATATCACCATGTTTTTCTTCCTCTTATAGCCTATTTTCTCTCAAATTACTTAACAACTTCTTAAAAGAAAAGCCACCTTTAAAGGTTTCAAAAAGCCCTTTTGGTAAGAAAAGAATTATAAAAATAATTAAAAGCCCCAAAACCATCCCATGTATTGCTATAAACTTACTCCAAACGATTTCTGAAATAAGTTCAAGTATGAAGGCACCAAGCATAGGACCAATAACTGTTGTTCCTCCACCTAAAAGTATCATTGCAAACATTTTAACTGGATAGGTGCCACCAAAAACAGTGTTCGGATCTATATAACTTAGCCAATAAGCATAAATACCACCAGTAATAGCTACAAGGCCAGCACTTATTGCCCAAGAAAAAGTTTTATACACAGGTGTATTGATTCCAATAACACTTGCTGCATCCTCGTCTACCCTTATAGCTCTCAACGCATAACCTTGCTTAATTTTGGAAATAATAAACAAAATTAAAAGCGAAAATAACATAGAACCTAACATAACGAAGTAGAAAAATTTGTAAATATATTCAGGTTCTCCTTGCATTATAGGTAAAGTTAGACCTAATCCACCACCTGTAAGTTCAGTCATATTATCAATAAGTTCTTTTATAGCTTCCATGACTCCAACTGTTGCGATTGCAAAATAATGTCCCTTTAGCCTGAGTATCGGTATTCCCAATAAAGAAGCTATAATAATACCTGTAAGAGCACAGAAGGGAAGCGTTGCAAAAAAAGGCATAGAATATTTCGTTGTTAACACACCTGTCACATATGCACCAATACCAAAGAAGGCAATATTACCAAATGCAGGATAACCAGTAAAACCTATGATGATATTACTTCCTGTTGCAATAGCGCCAAAAAGAAACGTTTGAGTTAGTACTCTTAACCAGTAACCACTCACAAAAAAAGGCAATAAAACCAGTACAATTACAAATAGAAGAAAAAACAGAAACTTTTTATTTATCAATGTTTTACCTCCGCATAATATTTTCTACCAAGAAGCCCCGATGGCTTTACTATGAGCATAAATACCATAAGGCCAAAGGCAATCGCATTTTTATAACCTTCTCCAATATAAAAAGAACTAAGCGTTTCAATGATGCCAAGCATAACACCACCTAAAAAAGCTCCTTCAACCCTTCCAAGTCCACCAAGTATTGCAACAATAAATGCCCTCAATGTAAGACCACCAGCTATATTTGGTGAGAAAGCTTGAGTTAGTGACAACAAACTTCCCGCGAGTCCTGCAAGACCTGAACCTAATGCAAACGTTAAAGAGTATATTTTCCTCGGACTAATACCAGTCATCATAGCTGCTTCTAAATCAAGAGATGTTGCCCTTATTGCTTTCCCAATCCATGTCTTTTCAAGAAATAATCCCATTATAATTGTTACAACAAGACAAATAACAAATACTACAAACCTAATATAAGGAACAACAACACCTGCAAACTCCATGCTACTTCCAGCATAAGTAGGAGTAACTGATCTAAAATCTGCAGAAAAGAAGGTTGTCATAAAATTTACCAGAAATATCTCGATACCGAAGGTTAGTATGAGTAACATAAAAATCTGTGCTTTAACCACATAATTCATGATATATCTCTGTATTAAATAACCAAAAATAAACAGTAAAATAAAACTAAAAGGTAAAGACAAAAAAGGGTCTAAATGTAAGTTTTGAAACATATAATATGTTATGTATGAACCCAATAATGCAATTGCACCATGAGCTAAATTTATTATATTTGTTACACCCCAAACAAGAGAAAAGCCAACACCTATTAAAGCATAAAAACCACCTAACAGTATACCATTAATCAAAATTTGCAATATCATTTTGTATTACCCCTAAAGTTGTTTATAAAAAGGCAGGATGAATCCCGCCTTTGAAAAATTATTTCCATGCCGGTTTTGGATAAACCATCTTACCTTCAGCAACAGCTTCTGGATATACAGTAACTTGTGTTCCTTTCAAAATTTGTATCACAGCCATGCTTTTCCCTACAACCTTACCTGTTGAATCAAAGCGAATTTTACCGAAAAGTGTCTCTTCATCGTATTTTGAAAGGGCTTCTCTTATTTTAGCAATATCTGTAAAAGTACCTGCCTTTTCAATAGCTCTCTGGAATATTACTGCTGCAGCTGCGCCACCTGCTGAATGGTAGTTTGGGTCCTCTTTGTATTTGGCTTTGAACAACTTAACAAACTCTGCATTGCTTCCAAAAACAGGGTCTTTATATTTTAAACTTTTAGTCCATTGAGCTGCACCAAAAATATATTCAGAATCACCTTTTAATGAATCTACAAAATCCGGTAATGTTGGACCTACAGAAAAAGCCAGTGCCTTTGGATTAACTTTATAATCTTTGCACTGTTTTACAATAACTATCGTATCCTGGAAATGTCCACACCCTATTATAATATCAGGATTTTTACTTTTAATTTGGACAATTACCGTTGATAAATCCTGTGTACCCTTTGGGTAATCTTGAAATAAAACAATATTATATCCAAGGCTTTGAGCTTTTGCTTTTGCACCTTGAGCTACTTGTGTTGAAAAGAGGTCATTTGAATATACAATAGCTATAGTAGATGGTTTTGGATCTTTATCCTTAAGCATTTCAAGTATGTCTGACATATATTCTGTAGCTACCGTATAGATTCCAAATAAGTTTTTGAAACCACGTGTATATAGTTTGTCAGCAGCAGCACCACCCTGCACCATAATAGCTCCATATTTCTCAGTGATAGCAGATGTAGCAAAAACAGATTCACTACCATAAGGTCCAAGTATAAGTTTGATCTTGTCCTCTGTTATCAGTTTTTCAACAAGTTTAGCTCCTCTGTTGGGATCACTTTCATCGTCATAATATTTGATATCAACAAGATATTTTTTACCACCAACATTAATCCCACCTTTTTTGTTAACGACCTCTTTCCATAGCTCGTAACCATCTTTTACAAGATTACCTTCTTTGGCAAGTTTACCTGTTAAAGAGAGTGAAGCACCAAAAACAATTTTGTCAGCAGCATAGGAATTAGTAATCAGCGCCACGATAAATAAAATAACCAAACAAAGTTTTTTCATAAAAGTCCCCTCCTGCAAATTTAGTTTTATTTAAGTTGCAATAAATATGCCATAATAAAAATATTATTGAGAAAATGAAAATATTTTAAATAATATCGTATTTTTTTTCAAAACGTTTTTTCCCTTTATGGCTATTAACAGTCAAAAATGGCTAAATTTAGCCATTTACTTTAATGTTATATTTTTCTATTTTGTGTCTTAACGTTCCTCTTGGGATATTTAGTAGCTTTGAGGTTCTCAATATATTACCACCAGTCTTATTCAATGCTTCAAGTATCAACCTCTTTTCAAAGGCCGAAACCTCTTCAACAAGAGATTTAAAACCTTTTTCAATCGTAGATTCTTCTGTTTCAGTATATTCTTCCAGGATATCAGAAGGAAGATGTTTAACGTCAAGTATTTCGCCGTCATGCATTATACATATTCTTTCTATTAAATTTTTAAGCTCCCTTACATTACCTCTCCACTTCCAGTTTAAAAAAATTGTTTTAACATCATCATTAATTTCTTTAAACCTTCTACCAAACATCTTTGAAAAATAATTCAAAAAATGTTGTGCAAGAGGGATAATATCTTCTTTTCTTTCTCGGAGTGGCTTAATATAAATGGGAAAAACGTTTAATCGATAATATAAATCTTCCCTAAAATGTTTTTCTTCTACTGCTTTTTTAAGGTCTCTATTTGTTGCGGAAATTATCCTCACATCTAATGGTATGTTTTTTATACTACCTATTTTCCTAATCTGGCGCGTTTCTATTACTCTTAAAATTTTAGCCTGAAGCCCTAAGGGCATTTCACCTATCTCATCAAGAAAAATAGTCCCACCTTCTGCTTCCTGAAAAAGCCCATTTTTTGTAAATTTTGCATCTGTAAAAGCCCCTTTTTCATAACCAAAGAGTTCACTTTCAAGTAAATTTTCTGGTAAACTTGCACAGTTTATATCTACAAAGGGATACTTACTTCTTGGACTATTTTCATGAATTAATCTTGCAATAACCTCCTTACCTGTACCACTCTCACCTGATATTAAAACATTTGTATCTTTATATCTTGCGACTTCTAAAGCTTGTTTTATGAGATTCTTCATCTCACTACTTTCAGCTATAATAACACTTTCTTTTTTCCCTAACTTCTTTAATACATTCACTTCTCTTTGTAAAAGCTGTGTTTCCAATGCTAACTTAACAATTAATTTTATTGCATCAGCTTTAAAAGGTTTTTTAATATAATCGTAGGCACCTAATTTTAAAGCTTCCACTGCTGAATCAACAGTAGCATAACCCGTAATTATAATAACTAATAAATCAGGCGCTATACTCTTAATCTTTTTAAGTATTTCTATGCCATTTACATCAGGTAGGTTTAAATCAAGCAAAACAATATTTATATCTTCTTTTGTGATTAAATCAATACCTTCACTACCATTTGAGGCAGTATGAACTACATAACCTTCCTGCGTTAGAATCCTTCTTAAGTTCTCTCGAATAAATGCTTCATCGTCAATTATTAATACTTGTTTCATAATCTTTCTTCAGGCAGCCATACTTCGAATACTGCGCCATTTTCTGAATTTTTTGCAAATATTGTTCCACCATGTTCATTTATGATACTTTTACTTATTGCAAGCCCCAACCCTGTTCCACCTTCCCTTAAAGTATAAAAAGGTTCGAAAATCTTTTCAATATCTGTTTCCTTAATACCAGGTCCAGTATCAGAAACAGAAACTACTATATAGTTTTTACCCTGAGCTGTTTCAAGCTTTGACTCTATAGTTATCTTTCCTCCTATATAAGTATGCTGAATTGCATTTAAAATAATATTTAAAAAGGACTGTTTTATTTTATCCAAATCCCCTTTTATGAAGCCAGGAATAAGTAACCTTTTTCTTTCTACATTTATATTTTTCTTATCACACATTTTTTTCACCAACAGAAATATCTCATCAAGCATACTGTCAATATTTATCAAAGTCGTTACATTTGATTTAGGTGAAGCAAAATCAAGCAACATTGCAACAAGCCTCTCTAACCTCTCAAGTTCCTGCAATGCTGATGCTATTAACTCCTTGCTTTCTACATCTCTTATCCTGTCATGAAGGTCATCCAACAAAATCATAACACCCGTTAAGGGATTTCTTATTTCATGGGCGATTCCTGAAGCCAACTGACCTATTGAAGAAAGTTTATCTACCCTTCTAAACTCTTCATCTTTTAATAACTCAATCTTCTGTTTTAAATAAAGGTTGTACTCCTCTAACATTTTTTTCGCTTTTTCAAGTTCTTTCATTGAGTTTAGTAGTTCTCTTTTCTGTTCATTGATTTGCTGGTTCATATTATAAAATGCTTCTGCTAACTCACCTATTTCATCACTTCTTTTTATCCTTTCCCAGTTTTCAAAATCTATTTCTCCAATAAAAGATACTTTTTTAGCTAATTTAACTATGGGTTCAGTTATATGTTTACTGAATGCATATCCGAGGATAGAAACGAAAGCAAAAAAAGCGAAAAATAATAATACTGCTTTCTTTTCATAGTTGCTAAGAATTGTATTTAAAGCATTTTCTGCTTTTTTAGCTGGTGTAATAAATTCATCAAAATTAGCACCTAATGTAAAACCGCCAAATATACCATACTTATCAAAAGGCTTGGTATTATATATAATTGGTGCATATGCCATAACCTTTTTAATACCACCTACATTAGTAACAGTTACTATGCCTGGCTTTTTCATCCTTACGTCACTTGCTGCCTTAGGATAACCTTCTGATAAAAATCCTGCATAATCTAAATTAAACCCTACAATGCCTTCCTCAATCTCTTCCTTTGTGCTTTTCTCAGTCATATACTTTTTTTCAGTCCCATCTTTCCATACACCTGGTAAATCCCAGTATTTTGGATGTGTTATTATCCAGCCATTATGGTCAAATATAAATGCATAATTTCCACTATCATAGCTTGAGAAATTAACAACCTCTCCATATCTTGGGATGAGATGAATTGATAATTCCTGTAAATGTATGTGATCTAAGGCTATTGTTAGAACTCCATCAAAACTACCATTTTTAAAAAGAGGCATTGAAAACCTAATAACTCCATCGTACCTCTTCCCACCGCCTACATCCTCTGGTTTTTTTGCATCGCCTATTTGGTCTTTTTTTGTCATTGCAAAGCCCTTAAGAGAAGAAACATATATTTCTCCCTCGCTTAGCTTCATTGTTTGTAAAAAATAATCTTCATTCTTATAAGTTGTATTAGAAGGCCTTTTAACATTTCTTAATCCTTCTTTACCAACAATTTTTCCATCTTTTAAAAGTATTACTTCGTTACCTTCTTTATCAATAACTGCAATTTCTTTATATAATGGTAGCATTTCATGCCTATCGATGATAACGTTTCCTTTTTTCTCGCTATACCATACTTTACTTTTTTTTCTCTGCCAGAATTTTTTAATATTATTTTGATCCAGCTTCATTGACGCAAGTTCCAATAAGTCTTGCTCTCTTTCCTTCAAAAAGTTTAAGACCCGCTTTGCATAATATTCTGCTTGTCTAATTAACCTTTCTTCTTCCTCCCTTTCAAGATCACTTATTGTTTGATTGATAAGCTGTCTTCCCGATTCTTTGATAGTATAAATACTAAAGTAAGCAAGAAAGCCAATAGGAATTAAAGAAAGTAGTAAAAATGCAATAATTACTTTAAGTTTTAAATTAAACTTCATCAAATCCCAGACAACATTAAAGGACCAACTAACATTGTTGGACTTCCAGACTGTCCATAAATCTTCAAATCATCACCCACTGCAATGATATTTCTATAAAAATCTTTCAGATTGCCTGAAACGGATACACTCGATAAAGATTTAACAAAATTTCCATCTTCAAGTATATAGCCGTCAAAACCGACAGAAAACTCACCTGTGATAGGATTTACAAGATGCATCCCCAAAAGCGAGACAACCCCAATAACCTTTCTACCCTTTAAATGTTCTAAAACATTATCTTTACCCCTATCAATTATAACATTACTAAACCAGTTCTTAGGTGGCATAGAGACTTTTGTCCTAATAGAGCTTCCATTTGATTTAGTTCCTAATTTTTTACCATAGACATTATCATAAAGAAAATCCTTAACTTTTCCTTTTTCCATAAGAATTTTTCTTTCCGTTCTAAAGCCTTCGCCGTCAAAATAACATTTTACACTGCCCCTTTCATTTAAAGGGTCATCTATGATTGTTAATTTATCAGAAAAAACGAGATCTTGTGATAATAAGGACTTTTTTTTGTAAACATTCTCACCAATAAAACTTTGAGCAAAAACTTCTAAAAAATCAGCTGAAGCACGTGGTTCAAATAAAAAAAGGTACTCTCCGCTGTAAGTAGGAGAAGAATTTATAAGTTTTAATGCCCTAAAATAAGCATTTTCTACAATTTCCGATGGACTTATAAGGTCAAGACTATCAGCAATATTAAAGTCCCATTCCATTTTTTCATCATCATCTTTCTTTACTACGAGCACAATGCCACTTGCATATTTAATAATATTTTGTGTCTGGCTTCCACTTTTTGAATTGTAAAAAAACACCTTCTTTTTCTCACCGCTTGTTGTTATTCTTTCAATTTCTTTCAAAAAAGGTTTAGTTACTGCAAAATCCTTTATTTCCATATTTTTCTGTTGTATACCGACTAAATCAATATCTCTTTCCTCACCCCATGATTGGTCATTCTCAAATTGAGGCTTTGGCATAACAAAATCTGCATCAGTTTCAGCAAACTTCAATGATAAATTTATGTTATTTATCAAACCATCATAATCATCTTTTATGCAGGTATAACCAAACCCAATCTTGCCATTTTCAAAAACCCTAACAGCAATTTCCTCCTTAGATATAAACTCACTTTTTATGCCGTCTTTGCTAAACTCATAAGTTAACACTTCTTTTATTTCTTGCCAGATTTCAAAATCTCTATAATATTTTTCAAGGACAGAAACAAGTCTTTCCATAAACTATTCCTCTAAATCAAGAATAACTGCTTCTTCGTCACAATCAGGAAATTTTGAACATTTAATACAATCAGACCAAATTTTATGGGGTAGTTCTTTTTTATCAATCACATGAAAACCATGCTTCTTAAAAAATTTAACCTTGTAAGTAAGTGCAAAAACCTTTTTTACGCCCAACTTTTTTGCTTCCTCTAAGCAAAGGGATAGCAATTCCGTCCCTAACCCTCTATCTCTCATATCTTCTCTTACCATCAAAGACCTTACTTCAGCAAGGTCTTCCCAGCAAATATGTAAAGCTGAAACACCAATAAGCTGGCCATCTTCATAAAGAACAAAAAAATCTCTTATATTGTCATATATCTCATTCAATGAGCGCGGTAATAATTCTCCCTTGTTTGCGCCTTCTAACAAAAGCTGGTGTATGTTTTTTGCATCTTTAACATTAGCTTTTCTTATTTCCATCTCTATACCTCTTTAACTTTACTCATTAACTCCTTAGCATATTCTATACCTTTATCTGATACATTACCACCTAACATTCGAGCTATCTCCAATAATCTTTCCTTTCCATCTAAAACGTAAATATTAACCATTACTCTTTTGCCACTTTCATCTTTTTCAATCTTTATATGTCTATCAGCCCATACAGCAACCTGTGGAAGATGGGTTATGCATATAACTTGGTGTTGTTTTGATATTTCTTTAAGCTTCATTCCAAGCATTTCCCCTGTTTTACCACCAACCCCACTATCAACTTCATCAAAAATAACGGTCATCTCTTTTTCTTTTGGGATAACATTTTTTATTGCAAGCATAATACGTGATAGCTCTCCACCAGAGGCAATCATATTTATAGGTTTTGGTGGCTCACCTTTATGAGAAGCAAAATAAAACTCCACATATTCCATGCCGTTATAGGGTAAATCTTCGGGAGATTTGGCATCTACTTTTTTTAATTCAACTTGAAAAACACACTTTGGCATACCCAAATCTTTTAATTCCTTTTCAATGTTTTTTGAAAATTCCAGTAAGCGCTTTTCTCTTTTCTCTGTGATCGCCCTGCACAATTTTGTTATTTCATTTCGTTTTTCTTCTAAAGCCTTTTCTAAATCTGCCTTTTCTATTTCTAAATTCTGTAGTTTTTCCAATCTTGCCCTTGCCTCTTGAGCATATTTCTTAACATCTTCTAGGGTTTCTCCATACTTTCTTTTCAGTTTGCTGAATAAATCAAGCCTTGCCTCAACAGTATTAATATCTAAATCACCAAATTCAAGAAAATTTATATGGTTACTTATGTTTTCTGCAAGTCCTTTAAATACTTGTAAAGTATTTCTAAGCTCCTCTTCAGATTTAATAATAATATCATCAGCAGCAGAAATGTTAGATAGAATCTTCACACATTTAGAAACTAAATCATAAGCACTATGTTCATTGCTATAAATAAAGTTATAAACCTCACTTAAAGCTCGTAATATTTTCTCTCTATTTTGTAATAATACCCTTTTATGTTGTAGTTCTATTTCTTCATCTGTGGATACAATATTAGCTTTTTCTATTTCCTCAATCTGGTATTTAAGGAGTTCAATCTCTTGTTGCCTTTTTTGCTCATCCTCTTCAACAGACATCAACTCTTTTTTTATTGCCCTTGCTTTGTGGAGTATCTCTTTCAACTGGTTTTTAAGTTCCACGTTGCTGCAATATATATCATAAAGTTGAGAGTGATAAGATGCATCATATAACTCCTTTGCTTCACTTTGTCCATATACATGTAATAATTTCTGCAAAATTTCTTTTACCTTTGTTTGAGTAACAAAACCATCGTTTATGTACTGCCTCGATTTTCCATTCGATTGGATGACCTTTTTTATACATATAAAATCCTCACCTTTAAGCTCACTTTGCTCTTCAATCTGAGTATTATCAACTGAAAATATAGCCTCTATTTCCGCAAAATCCTCCCCAGACCTTACAAAACTACTATCACCCCTTCCCATCAAAGCAAGCAAAGCATCAATAATAAGAGATTTACCCGCTCCAGTCTCTCCCGTCAATACATTAAAAGCTTTGGAAAACTCAACTCTTACATCTTTTATAATAGCAAAATTCTTAACTTTGAGCTCAACAAGCATTTATCTCTCACCCCAATTAAGCTTATTATTTAAAATTTCAAAATAACCTTTATAGGGTGAGTTAACTATATAGGTTCTTTTATCTGACTTTTTAATTGAAATTCTATCTTTAAAAAATACGTAAAAAGCCTCCTGACCATCAAGCGTCAAATAAACATCTGTATCTGAATTATTAATGATTTCTATTTCTACGCTACTAGAAAGGACAATGGGTCTATGAGTTAAAGTATGGGGACATATTGGACAAAGTATAACACAATCAAGGTCATAAGCTATGATTGGTCCACCAGCAGATAGGACATAGGCTGTGGAACCTGTTGGGGTTGATACAATTAATCCATCAGACCTATACCTACTTAAGAATTTTTTATCTACATAAGTTTCTAACTCAATCATTCTTGCTATGTTTCCCTTGGTAATTACTGCATCGTTTAGTACTGTTGATGACTTTAATATCTTTTCCCCCCTGTACAGATTGACATCACACATCATCCTTTTGCTAATTGTTGTTTTTCCACAAATAAAGCATTCAATAGCATCAAATGCCTCATGGGGAGATATTTCTGTTAAAAAACCAAGTCCACCCATATTAATACCAATTATTGGTATCTTAGCTCCATCTAATAATCTTGCAGTATAAAGAAGAGTACCATCACCACCTACAACAATAATGGCATCTAAACTTTTTTGGGCATGTTTTATGTTTGATTGGGTTAAAACTTTCGTTTTTATTTTTTTCTGTTTTAACCACTTTAATAGTTTTTTTGAAAACTCTTTTGCTTTTTCACTTTGCTTAACAAGTACCCCAAAAAACATATATTTTTTTTAACATAAAAACGTATACACTTCTATAAAAAAGTGGTTAAAAAGTTTGGTGGAGAAAACTTTATATGAAATACATGTACCTATTTTCTATATCCCTTGGTATGTTCATCTTAGAAGCAATGTCACATAAATCCTCAATAGTTACACTGTCAAATATTTTTTCCACTTCTTGTGATATCTTCTGCCAAACAGGCATTGCAACACATTTTTCACTCTGCTCACAACCTTTGTCCTTCTTACCTTTACAGGGGACAAGCTCAAAACTTTTTTCCATAGCCCTATAAATGTCCCCAAGGGTTATTTCTTTTGGTGGTCTTGTTAGAACATATCCACCCTTTGGACCTCTTTCACTCTTAACAATCCCTGCTTTTTTCAATCTATGAAAAATTTGTTCTAAATACCTTTGAGAGATATTTTGTCTCTTTGAAATATCTTTCACCTGTGCAGAAGTACCACTACAATGATATGCTAAATCAAAGATTGCCCTTACTCCATATCTTGTTTTAGTAGATATTCTCATAATTATACCCCCAAAATTATAGAAGTTTTTTAAACAATTTTAACATAAAAAGTCAAGATTTTTTTATTAGTTTTTTAGTAGTATTTTCAGTGCTATTTATCACCACCTGGTGAATCTTTTGAACTTTGTCAACAACCAGGCTCACCAATATGGCCACAACAATTTTTCAAGCTCACAATTTTGATTAGGTTATTTTTTAAAAGTTTATAAATCTTTTCACTCAATGACATCGGAGCTTTTAGATTTGTATAAAACTCTTTTATGTTCGGTTTTTTACACATTATTTATAAACCTTAGCAGGAATTTTTTTATTCAAAAGATAATTGGAAAACTCAACAGTAATTTCTGATTCCTCTTGAGATATGGTTTTTCCTTTCAAAATCCTTGTTTGCTTCACTGGTAAATAATAACCTTTAAAACTACCAAACTCTGTAATAAACTCTCCATTAATCGAACCATCACTGGAAGTAAGAATTAATTTAGAAAGGAGGTTATGCCCATCCTTTTTTTCATAATACGCCTTTAATTCATAAACTACCTCTTTACCTTTGTTCTCTTTTATCTGTATCTTTTGTACTAAACCTAAAGATTTGTCTATCTCAAAACTAATTGATTTTATATGCTCTACTGGTAAAGGCAAACCCTGTTTATAAAAAAGATTATCCACATATACTGGGTTATCAAAGTTAATATTCAAAATAACAGTATTATCTTTTATTTCCACTGAATTATTAGACTTCTTAAGTAACTCATCTCTTTCTTTTTTCTTATCTAATGGTAAAAAATACCCATTTAACTCAAGGGCAAATTGGGAAACCATCTTTTTTGAAAACTCTTGCATATAGGGAAATACATTTTTCCCTTCTAATACTACAACCATTCCTTTTTTATAATGCCAGTACTTTTTTAAATTTGGTTTTTCTGGTCTTTTAATATCTGGCGGCATTGATGCGGTCATTTTCTTCATCATAATATCAAATTGAGAAGTCTTTATATCACAAATATAGCTCTTCAATTTTGGATAAAACTCATTTGAAGCTTTTTCCGCTTTATTTATATAGTTCATAAAATCTTCACCAAAAACTGGAACAGTGCAAAAAACAAATAAAAAAAATAAAATAATCTTTCTCATAGAAGCCTCCTTGTATTTTTTATATAATATACCATGAACTAACATTTTGTAAAGGAAGGTAGTTTTTATGCTTATTGAAAACATAAAAAACTTTACAAAAGATGACTGGAAAAACCTTGTATACTTTCTTGGGCTTGAACTTAATGCTGCAAAACGTTACGAAGTTTTTATATCCTTCATTAACCATTCAGAAATCAATAAAATACTTGAAGGTATAAAAAGAAATGAAGAAGAACATATAAAAAAGGCTTTGGAATTGATTCAAACATTTGCCAGTAATGATGCACCATCAGGAATGAGAACACTACTTGCATTAATGGAAATAAACTTAGACTTTGAAGAAAGGGCGATAAAAGTATATCAAGGTTTTGCTTCAGCCTCTAAGGATCCCTTTTTAAAAGATATGTACCTTTCTTTGATTAAGGCTGAACAGGGACATCTAAATATCTTCAGAAACTTCATAGAACAAATAAAAAATAAAATGCTTGATGTTATTTTCTATTGTCCTATTTGTGGATGGGAAGTAAATTTCGGGAAAACCCCTGTTGAAGGAGATATAAGGATCTGTCAAAGATGCGGCTCCAATATAGAAATTTACATTTCAGAAAATGATTACAAGATTAAGTTAAAAAAATAATTGAGTATATTATGAAATTCCTATTTAAGGGCATATTCCTGTTATCTTTATGCATCTTTTTAGTAAACGCATCTGTTATAAAAAACAAAACAATCATTTTAGCAACAACAACAAGTGTTGTAGATACGGGCATATTAGAGGAATTAATCCCCCTTTTTGAGAGAAAAACAGGCTACTTTGTTAAAATAATTGCAGTAGGCTCAGGACAGGCATTACTTCTTGGTAAAAAAGGTGAAGCTGATATCTTACTTGTGCACTCCCCTGATGAAGAAAAACAGTTTATGAAAGATGGATACGGGATAAATAGAAGGTTTGTAATGTATAATGACTTTGTTTTACTTGGTCCACCTCATGACCCAGCAAATACAAAACATGCTAAAAATATTTTAGATGCTTTCAAAAAAATATTTCAAAAAAAAGCTCTCTTCATATCTCGAGGTGATCATTCAGGCACTCATATGAAAGAATTATTTATATGGAAAAGTTTAAACATTGACCCTACAGGCAAAAAGTGGTACCAAGAAACAGGTAGTGGTATGGGACTAACTTTAAGTATAGCAAGCGAAAAGTTAGGATATGTTTTATCCGATAAAGGTACCTTTTTATCATTAAAACGTAACCTAAACCTTCAAATAGTTCATAAAGGTGATAAAATACTAAAAAACATTTATCACGTAATTATAATTAATCCAAACATGTTTAAAAACATAAACTATGATGGTGCAAAGGCACTTGCTGATTTTTTTGTTTCCCATGAAACTCAAAGCTTAATAAAACAATTTGGAATTAAAAAATTTGGTGAACCCCTTTTCAAAACAAATATTACTTTGAAGGAGAATTAAAGGTTGGAACTTTTTATTGAGGCTTTAACCAATGCTATCCATTTACTTTTAAGTTTTGATTATGATACTTACATAGTCATCTGGTTATCACTAAAGGTATCTTTTACTGCAACTTTAATAAGCACTATTTGTGCTATTCCCCTTGCCTTGTATATATCGATAAAACAATTTAGATTTAAACATTTCATATTATCAAGTATCAACACTGGCATGGCAATGCCACCTGTTTTAGCAGGTCTATTCATAACAATACTTCTCTGGAGAAACGGTATATTAGGAAGATTCAATTTATTATATACACCTCAAGCAATTATTATTGCACAAATATTTCTCGCAACACCCATAATACTTGGGATTAGCATTTCTGCTTTTCAAAGCTTTTCAAAAAAATTTATGCTACAAATACTTGGACTTGGAGCAACAAAATTTCAGCTATTTATGATTATGATAAAAGAGTCTAAGCTAACTCTTTTGTGCGCAATAATGGCTGGATTTGGAGCAATTATCTCTGAAGTTGGCGCTTCTATGATGGTAGGTGGTAATATAAAAGGTTATACAAGAGTATTAACTACTGCCATTGTTACAGAAACGGGAAAAGGTAATTTTGAGCTTGCTATGGCATACGGTATTATTCTGCTAATTTTGAGTTTTTCAGTAAATATGATTCTTACAAAAATCCAGCAAAAAAACAAAACACAATATGAATAACCTGTTAGAAGGAAAAGATTTAAAGTTCAGTATAAAAGGGCAAAATATAATAGATCTAGAACATATCTACCTCAAAGAAAGAGAGATTGTCTCACTAATTGGAGTAAATGGCGCTGGTAAAACAACATTACTTTTAACCTTATCAACACTATTGAAACCTCATAGGGGCAATTTGTATTTTAAGGGCATGCTTATTGGCCATGAAATAAAGGAACAAGACTATAGAAAAAATATTTCACTGTTATTTCATGAAAATCTCTTTCTTGATACATCTGTTTTTGAGAATGTAGCAATTGGTTTAAAGTTTAGAAAATATCCCCGACAAATTATTGAAGAGAAAGTAAAGGATATGCTCAAACTACTGAATATTTATCACCTTAAAGATAGAAAAGCAACAACATTGTCTGGTGGAGAGGCAAAAAGAGTATGTATTGCAAGAGCACTTGTGATAGAACCAAAAATTCTTTTTTTAGACGAGCCTTTTACAAACTTAGATACACCATCGAAAGATGAAATCATTATTGATATGGGGAAAATTGTTAAGGAGAAAGGTATTTCTTTAATTATTGTAACCCATGACAAATATGAAGCTTTAAGACTTTCAGACCGAATCATAGTTATGGAAAAAGGGAAAATAATCCAAGAAGGTACTAAAGAAGAAGTGCTTCACTATCCTAAAAACAGCTTTGTGGCTTCCTTTTTTGGTGTAGAAAATATTCTTGAAGGTAAGGTAATAGAACAAAAAGATGGCGAAATGCTTGTAGATGTTTATGGCAACTTAGTAGAAGCAATAGGTAATTTTAATAAAGGAACTTCCTTACTTTTGTTTATTAGACCTGAAAACATATTCCTTTACAAAGATGTGAAACATATTAAAACGAGCGTTAGAAACCATTTCAGAGGAAAAATACTAGAAATAAACAATTTTGGTTATTATTATAGAATTACCGTAGATTGTAAATTTCCTATCGTATCTTATATAACAAAAAGTTCCTTTACAGAACTTTCTTTAAAAATTAATGATGAAGTCGTAATTGGATTTAAAGCCACATCTATATATTCGACAGAAAAAATATAAAAAACTACTTCAAAAAACCAAACTTTTTCATTCTATATCTCATTGCATCTACACCTATGTTTAGAAGCCTTGCTGCCTTTGATTGGTTACCTTTGGTCATTAACAATGCTTGTCGTATAAGTTCCTTTTCAACCTCTTCTATATCTATCCCTTCTGGTGGTATTTTTATTCCAAGAGGGTTTGTACTGCAAGTTCTTCCTGAAGAGGCAATAATTTCAGCAGGTAACCTTTCTACCATTATAATGTCTTCATCTTCAAAAATCATTGCTCTCTCTATGACATTTCTTAATTCCCTGATGTTTCCAGGCCAATCATACTGCATAATCATCTTCAAAGCAATGGGAGAAAAACCTTTAACATGTTTCTTAAACTCCTTATTGAAATGCTTGATAAAATGGTTTGCAAGCTCAATAATATCATCCTTCCTTTCTCTCAATGGTGGTACATATATAGGAACTACCTTAATACGATAATACAGGTCTTCTCTAAATTTACCTTCCTGTACCAATTTCTTCAATACCTTATTTGTAGCTGCAATTACTTGCACATCTACAGAAATATCTATAAGGCCCCCTACTCTTCTTACCTTTCTTTCCTCTAAGAATCTTAACAGTTTTGCCTGAATGCTCATTGGCATATCACCTATTTCATCAAGAAAAAGTGTGCCCCCATCTGCCAATTCTATCAGACCCTGTTTTGTCGTCTTTGCATCAGTAAATGCACCTTTTTCATAACCAAAAAGCTCACTTTCAAGAAGCGTCTCTGGCACTGAAGCACAGTTTATAGCTATAAAAGGATTAGAAGACCTCCTACTTAAACCATGTATTGCTTTAGCTATAAGTTCCTTACCAACACCGCTTTCTCCTTCAATCAAAACTACCCTTACATCTGCTTCTGCTATACGTATTATAGTATCTTTAATGTCTTTAATTGCTTTACTTGAACCAATAATTGCATCGAGATTGAATTCCTTTTCTCTTTCATTTTTGTAATAATCAATCTCTTTGAGTTTCTTTGCATATTCTTCAGCTTTTTTTATAACAACAAGCATTTCTTCCATAGAAAAAGGCTTAATAATATAATCGAAGGCACCAAGTTTCATCGCCTTCACAGCAGATTCTGCACTACCATAAGCTGTTATTATAATGACTACTGTTTTTGGTGATTTTTCTTTTATAAGTGAAAGTAAATCTAACCCAGTAATTTTAGGAAGCATTAAATCAAGCAATACAATATCAAAATTAGTATGTTCTATTGCATTTATTGCGTCTTTTGAGTTATTTACTACTGTGACATCATAGTTATTCTTTTCAAGTTCAGTTTTTATCATATCACAAATAAGCTTTTCATCATCAACAATAAGAATCTTGCTCATCTTTTATTTTGTTCCCCCTTTTTGAGTTTGAGTTTTTTGGCCTGGCGTAAAAACAAACTCCCAATCTTTATACCTTGTTTTACCTTCAAAATGCTTATAAATTTCTGGAAACCCCTTTTTCTTAAGAGGCTCTTTTTCACTTTTACTTCTTACCCCCTTAAACCTAAAACCTGTAGAGGGTTGAAGATCTGGCGATATAGCTCCTTTTACTACACCTTCAGGGGTAACAGGTATTAATTCCCATTCTCCATCAGCTGTCATCGGATCTTTATATATTTTCCTTAAATGCCTCTGTACGCTCAAACATCTTTTATCCCTTATTAAATCTTTAAGGCTTGAGGGATACATATTAGGGTGTCTACAGTTTTTTGAATCATTGTAATAACTTTCTATAGCTTTCCTTATTTGGTCACCTCTAAATAGGAGTTCTTCTTCTTTGTCTCTTTGAACTACTTTGCTCCATATCTGTCCAACAGCTGCCATACCTGCCCCCATAAAAAGTAATGTTATCACAATAAATACTAAAGTGAAACCTTTTTCATTAACTTTCATAAAAAAAATCATCACCAATCACTATAAGGTGTTCCTGATAGGCTGATTTCATTGCTTCCACTTTTTACATCATATACCCCTGTTTCTTCAGGATTTGGTGGTGGCACAACAACCCAGGTTGTATTGGAATTTGTTATAGGATCCTTAGGAATTGCTCTTAAATAACCTTTTTGGACTAAATCTTCAAGACTTGCCGGATAACTACCATTATCAGCATAAAACTGGTCAATAGCACTCCTCATAGCAAAGAGGTTTTCCTTTAACACAGTCTCTTTAGCTCTTCTCACAGAATTTTTATATGTTGGCTGGGCTATCGTAAGCAATATGCCTATGATTGTTATCACTATTAAAAGCTCTATTAATGTAAAGCCTTTTTTACCAATCTTTGTAATAAGTACCATCTAAAGCTCTCTCCTCGCTTAATGAATAAACATCATAAACATCATCACCTTCCTGAGGATTATCATAATCGCTAGCATAACTTCTTTTACCCCATGTATCTTCAGGTTTTAAATCTTTATTGGGGTTAAAAGGGTCTCTTGGTATCCTCCTCAAGAAATATAACTTCTTCCCTGTACCTTTTAAATCATCCACACCTTCTACAAGGACATTAAGATTAGGTGGATACCCGCTTTCTGTTGCAGTTCCAGGTTTTACTGGTAAAGTTTTTGCAATTTTACCATATTGTTCGTAATAATCATCTATGGCTTTTCTTATCATCCTTAAATTATACCTCAATTCAAGTTCCTTCACCCTTTTTACTGACATCTTTGCTACGGGAAAAACTGCTGTTGCAAGAACAGCAAGTATAGCAACTGCTACTACAAGCTCGATTAATGTAACTCCTTTACTGCCTTTTTCCATAACTTACTTAACTTCCATAAAACCATTTATAGTTCTTATCGTATATTGTTTGCCATCCCTTGTTTTTACCCTGCAGTTTTTCAAAACTATCATCTCCATACCTGGACTTTTTCTTCTACCTTTTATATTTATTATACCAGCAGTAAATGTACCTGAAATTTCCTCACTCACTTTTGCATAAATGACAAAATTACCCGACTTTTCATCAAAACTCCATTGATAAAGGTCTCCCTCTTTCATGGGAGGTTTACTTTCGATGAACTTAACTGGTTCCAAGAAAAGGGGATTCACCTGTCCAGAAATTTCAAATTCCACAATGGGCGGGATTTCTGAAAGGGCAATTTCTATTTCTACTTCATCACCCACATTAATAAATTCAGGAACAATTGGTGCAGCAAATACAATCTCATCTTTGAACATATCTTCTATCTTTACACTAGGTAACGACTCTTTTATCTCCTCAACAGCTTTTATTGTTGGCTGTGTTTTTTGCCCATCATCAACCTTTTGGGTTGGTAATTCACTCGCAGCACCTCCTTTTGGACTACTTTTAGAAGGCTCACTGACTGATTTTAAAGGTGAACGAGCATAAATTCGTTCTTCAGTACCTGACCAGATTTTCATTGCATTTATAGGAGGTTGAACAACACCTTTAGTAATATGAGGCGTTATGGAAATAAATATATCAGACTGGTCTACTTTATCCTCGTAACTACTGAAAAGCCTACCTAAAATCGGTATATCACTTAAGAAAATTATACCTGATTTGGTACGAGACATCCTGTTCTGAATTAAGCCTCCTAAAACAGTAGTTTCACCATCTTTAAGTCTTAAAACTGTTTTAGCATTTCTTGTCCCGATACGGTAAACGGTAGTCCCATTTGGTGTCCTATTTTCAGAAACGATATTGCTTACTTCTGCCTCAATTTTTATCTCTACTTCATCATTGGAAAGTATTTTTGGTTCCGCATTAAATTTAACACCTACATCAACATATTGAACATTTTCTGACCTATTATCTACACCACTAACAGTAACTGTAATAACAGGCACTCTATCACCAACATGCACTTGAGATTTTGCTCCATCTAATGCCCTTAGTTGTGGATTTGCTAAAGTTTTCGTAACACCTGCCTGTTTTAAGAAGTTTAGAGTAACAGTGGGTAATGTAAATAATACATTTCTCTCAAACATTGACATTTCTAAATCTCTTATGTTTACAAGAGTTGCACCAGTGCCTGTCAAAGAAGAGCTACTGGTAACAGAACCTGGTGGATTTCCCTTTGCAAAACCTGCCTGTATACTTAAAGGACTGAAATCAATACCAAGTTTTTCGAGGTCATTTTTGTTTACCTCAAGAAATTCAAGGCTTAAAACTACTTCAGGTTTAGGTAGATCATTGGCTTCAATAAACTTTTCTGCAATTTCTATCGCATCTACACCTGCCCTTACAACTATTGCATTTTGTTCTTCATTAACAAAAATCTGTCTTGCATCAATAAGGCCTCTTAAAGTATTTATCATTTTTTTAGCATCACTGTGTTTTAGAAAGAACGTTCTTATGTAGTATTCGTCATACTCTTTTCTTTTTTGCTTATTATCAGGATAAACTATAACATTTTTTGGGTTCACAATTTTTACAGCGAGTTTATTTGAAAAAAGTAAGAGCTCTAATGCTTGAACAAAAGTTGCATCTTCAATAAATATTGTTACTTTTGTATCTCTTACTGCATCATCAAAAACAAAATTTATACCTGATAGTTTTGATAAAACTTCGAATACATCCTTTATATTTGCATCTTTAAACTTGAGGGTAATAGGCTTTGTAGAATCAAAGGACAGTTCATACTCAAACCTACTTTTCTGGTCTTTTATGGATAACTGATCAAACAACTCTTTAGCTTCTGCTGATGTCGGATCTAATGCATAAGCCTTTTGGGCTAACTCATAGGCTTCTTTATATTTGTTTAACGCTAAAAACTCCCTTGCTTTTTTTAAGCTTTCTATAGCATCTTTTTTTCTTTTAACTTCCTGTAAATAATTCAAAGCACTCTTATAATTGGGGTCGAGGACGAGCGTTAGTTGAAACTCCTTTTCTGCTTCAGCATAGTTTCCTTCTTCAAGAAATTTAATACCTTTCTTAAAATGATTTTGTGCTGATAACTCTTTTGCTCTAATAAGCTTCATTTTATATTCAAAATTTTTGGGAGATTCAGAAAGGGCTTTCTGGTAGTATGTAATAGCTTCATCATAATTTCCTTGCTCCATCATTCTTTCTGCAAGGTTATAAGATTTTGTTGAACAGGCACTTATTATGATGATAAAGAACAATAAAAGAATCCTATTTCTTTGCATCCTTTGCATCTTTCACCTCTTTTTCTACTGTTAATGTTTTCTTTTTACCTTTTTCATCTAATAATATTACAGAATTTTCATCAACTTCTACAATTTTTAAAGTGGTATTGAAAAGTACATCCCCTTCTTTGAAGGCTTTTATATCATCGTTTTTTTTGAAAAAGGCTGTTCTCACACCATCTTTCTTAAAAATACCCATAAGCTTAATATCTTTCAATTCATTGAATGGTTCTTCCATTTCTTTAATTACTGGTTTTGGCTCTTGGGGCAAAATTGGTAGTGGTGGAGCCTGTATTGTGACCACTTTTTTTCTTTCTTTTTCCCGTTTTTGTAGTTCAATATCATGTCTTATAAGTTCACCAAACAAATCCTTTTTTATTAATTTCAATGAAATTTCTGGATAGTTTAGATTTATAGAGCCTGGAGATTCAACAGGCGAGCTTAGTTGTTTTTGAGTATGTGTTTGAGCATCAGTTTTTATTTTTATGTTGACATCTTTTCTATTATTAAACTGAATAATAACAAAAATAACCGCCCATAGCAAAATTAAAAAGAAAAGAATCTTTTTTTTCTTATCCATTACACATATTCCTTAAGATAGGTATGAATTATAATATTAGCTGACACCATTGGTGGTTTCCTAATAATCTTTGTCCCACTTATCTCAAAAAAATAAGCCCCTTTTTCTAAGGTATAGATAAACTTTCTAATACCCTCATAATCACCATCAACGGTAATATTTAAAGTTACCTTCTTAAGTCTTACATCCTTTTTTTCTTCAAAGGTATAGTTTATATTCATAATCTCAACCTTACTTACTGCAGACTGTTCAAAAAGATGCCCTATAAGTTTAGGGAAATCTTTGTCCCTTCTCAGCCTCTTTTCAAACTCTCCCAATACTTCTTTAATTTTGTATACTTCTTTATAATCTAACAAGCCTTCTTTGTTGATGGTATTCCTTAAAACAGTGTATTGAGAGATTGCATCAGAAAGATTTTTCTCCCTATGTGGGATGAGGAATGCTAATATTATTACATCAATTATTGATAAACATAGGAGTATAAAAAGCTTTTTCTTCAAATTATCTCACCTCTAATCTCAAAACTACCAATAACTATCTTTTTATCAATACCTTTTTGCATAACTTGTTTAACAAGTGTTACATTTTTAAAAAATTCCACATTCTGAAGCTCTCCTAAATAAACACCAACCATCTCTGGAGAAAGGGTTTCTCCATTAATAATAAAAGATTTTCTCATTATATCCACATCAACACTTACAAGTTTAATGCTGTTTGGGGTCTTCTCTTCTAAAATATTAAAAAATATTGTATGTGTTAATTTTTTCAATTGGAGCTCTTCATAAAATTTTTTCTTATTCTTTAGTATCAGTTCTTCCTTATCAGACAAAATCCTTTTTCTCTCTTGAGTAGCTTTTTCTATCTTCTCTTTTAACTCATTTGTTTGTTCAATTACTCTTTCAACTTCTTTACCAAGTCTAAAAAACTTATTGATCCCATAAAATCCAATAATGATTAAAAGAATTACTGCTATCCAAAAAGTTTTATTTATAAACCTCTTTCTTAATTCCTTTGCCCTGTCAAAATTAGAAAAATTAATCCTATATCTCAACTTACCGATCCTACTGCAATCACAAATTTTCCAAAATCTGTTGTTTGTATACCAGTTTTAATGTTTAATGATTCAAGCTTAACTTGTATACTTCCAGGAGGTAATAAGGTTAGCAGCTCTTCTCTGTTTAGTTCATCAAAGAAAATAATCTTATCAGGTACAGATATGCCCTCATTTTTTGTAATAGCAGACATAAAACTATAAAGCTCACTATCAACTTTTTCTAATGGAAGTAGCTGGTCTAACTCTCTAATATATCTTGGAATACCCTTTAAAAATCCTACCATAGAAAATCCATTTTCTTTAAGCCATAGTATTATTGCATCATCATTAAGGTAAGGCTCAAGAGCATTTAAAATAGCTATTGTTGGTGGCATAATCACTGGTAAATTAATACCTTTTTCTCTAAAACATTTCTCAATCTCAAGTATAAAGGTTTTGTATGTAACAGCCACTAATAATGTTGTTAATTCTCTTGATATGGGGATAGCATCTATCCTTATCTCAATTTGCTCTTTAGGTATAGGGATAAACTTGCTTATTTTCCACAATACAAACTCATAGGCTTCATTTTTGTTTTTGGGTACTTCTTCTACATCTAATGTATGATACCAGGTAGTAGAAAAGGGGAGAATCAGATGAGCTTCTTTTTTGTTTACGTTCACTTTCTTCAGTAAATCATCAATTAATGAAGAGAGATATTCACAATCAAGAGAAACTTCTACTCCCTTTCTGTTAAATAGTTGTTTCCCCTCATAACCAAATTTTTCAAAGCCTGCAATAGCCTTTACGCTTTGTTTTTTTTCAACAAAGGTACGTATAAATCCTTCCTTTTCCATTATGAGAACATCTGTTGCCATTATTACTCCGCAAAGGTTACCCTATTTATTTCTTTAATTGTTGTAATACCTTCTACTACTTTTTTCTCTGCCACCTGTCTTAAAAATATCGTCCCTAATTCCATTGCCTTTTTCTTTAAAACATGTATGGGAGCTTTTTCAATTATTAATTCTTTCATTTCATCATTTAAATTTAATACCTCACCTATTGCAATTCTTCCCTTATAACCTGTACCTGAACATTCAGGGCACCCCATACCTTCATAAAATTCAACTTCTTTATATATCTCGGGATTAAACCCCATAATAGAAAGATATTCACTGTCATATTTTACTTTTTTCTTACAATTACTACAAATGACTCTTATCAACCTTTGAGCAAGTACACAGTTTAAAGATGAAACAAAATTATAGGGGCTTATGCCCATATTTAAAAATCTTGCAATAACATCGAAAATATTATTTGCATGGACAGTAGTAAGTACTAAATGCCCCGTTAATGCAGATTGAATGGCTATTTGTGCGGTTTCTGGGTCTCTAATTTCACCTACCATGATTTTATCGGGGTCATGTCTTAAGATTGAACGAAGCCCCCTTGCGAAGGTAAGGCCTTTCTTTTCATTAACAGGTATCTGTACCACCCCTTTTAGCTGGTACTCAACGGGATCCTCAATCGTTATGATTTTATCTTCGCCACTATTTATTTCTGATATTGCTGCATATAAGGTAGTTGTTTTTCCAGAACCTGTTGGCCCTGTTACAAGTATCATACCATAAGGTTCTCTAATCTTTTTCTTCATAACACTAATAACATTTTCATCGAAACCAAGCGATTCTAACCTTAAGTTTTTCAGGTCAATTATAATGCTTTCTTTATCAAGAATCCTTATAACAGCATCCTCACCAAAAATTGTGGGAAGTATTGAAACACGAAAATCTATGGAACGACCTTTAATCTTTAATTTAAACCTACCATCTTGAGGGATTCTTTGTTCTGCAATATCCAGCTCCGACATTACTTTTATTCTTGAAATAATGTGGTTCTGGTATTTAATATCTATAGGCCCAACAGCTTTTTGTAAAATGCCATCTATCCTAAATCTTATGTATACACCGTCCTGGCTTGACTCAATATGAATATCGCTTGCCCTTTTCTGTAGAGCATCATATATTGCTGTGTCCACTAACTTTACAATGGGGCTTGTTTCTTCTTCCGTCAACTTTTCAAGGCTTAAAACCTCTTCACCTTCTTCAGTCTCCCTAACAAGCAATACTCTAATATCTTCAGTTAACTCTTCTAAAACTTTAGAAGTGCTCTCTATTTTTTTCAAAACCTTGTCAACTCTTGAAGGTGGAGCAGATAATACCTCAATATGTTTACCAGTTATTAGGTAAAGCTCATCCCTTGCAAAGATATTGGTTGGATCTGCAAATGCAAAAAAAAGTGTGTCACCTCTTTCTTCAATAAAAACACATCTGTTTTTCTGTAAAATTTCAATTGTAATATTTTCAGGTAATTTTTCTGGAATTTTAAAATCTATAAGCGGTTCAAAGCTAATCTTTAATTGCTCTGCTAAAGCTTTATAAAAATCTTCTTCAGTAACCAACCCTTTTTTTATTAAAACATTCCCTATCCTTTCTTTGTTGTTCAAAGCTTCATTTAAAGCAATCTTGAGGTTTTCATAAGTTATTAACCCCTTTTCTACCAGTATTTCTCCTATATATTTTCTCATCCAGCCACTGCCCCCGCTAAATTAAAAATTGGCAAATACATTGCAACAACTATTATAGCAACTATTAAACCCATAACAACCATTAACACAGGTTCAATTACGTTGGAAATAATAGTTAAAGAATCTACCACAAGATTATCATAGTATTCAGCTACCTCATCTAGCATTTCCCACAAAGCGCCAGTCCCTTCTCCTGCTTTTATTAACCTTAAGCTAATGGGTGGAAAAAAACCTGTAGTTTCCAAAGATGAAGAAAGGGAATTACCCTCTTCAACCATCCTTATTACCTTTTTTAATTCATCAGAAAAATACTCATTAGTCGCAACCCCAACTGTAGTTTTAAGTGCAATTACAAGGGGTATGCCACCTTTCAAAATAGCAGAAAGAGTCCTTGCAAAATTAGAGATGAGGTAGTTTCTATAAATATCTGAAACAAAAGGTATTTTAAGTTTATACTTATCTATCAAAAGCCTTCCTTTATAGGTTTTTGAATAACGGTTATACCAAAATACAAGTACTACTATTGCTCCAATAACTAAAAAAATACTCTTCTTGAAAACCTCTGTTAGAAAAAGAAGTACTCGTGTGAGGTATGGCAATTGCACATTAGAATCAAGATAAATCTTACTAAAATTTGGAATAACATAAGTAAACATAAATACAACAGCAAATATTATTACACAGAGGATTATAGCTGGATAAACAGAGGAGTTAACCATTTTCCTTCTTAATTCCTCAACTTTTTTCATATAAACCTGATAATCTCTAAGCCTTTCTGCTAAATTACCACCCTTTTCACCAGCTTTAATATTAGCTATGTATAATGTTGGAAAGAAATCAGGATATTTTTCTAAAGCCTCAGATAAAGACAACCCCTGCTCTACATCATTTTTTATTTGTCTTAAGGCTTTAGTAAAACCCTTTTTAACGGGCATTTTTTCAAGGATTATATCAAGGGCTTTAACAATAGGTTGACCCGATTTTATCAATACATACAATTCCTGGTTAAAAGTTAAAAATTCCCTATTAGTTAATTTTTTTATTTTACCACTGGAAATGCTAACAACGTCACCAATAGAGAGAAGTAAAAAGCCATCTCTTTCAGCTAACGTCTTTACCTCTTCTGCTGACTCCGCAAAGTAATTCACAAAACTTATCTTTCCACTCTTATCAGCTACTTTGCAGTTATAGAAGGGCATATTCTTTCTTATAATATGAAATATTGTTAAAAATCTTCATTTACGAGAACCACCATACCTTTTGGGACTGTGGTCAACATTATGACATCTCAAGTAACAACTTCCCGAAAATAAACCTTCCGACACAAATTCTAATTTATTTGATACACTATCTTTTTGCACATAATCAAGATTGAACTCTATTAAAAACTTATATTTTGTTGAACCATGAACATTATGACAAGTACTACAACTTGTTCCCCGCCAGTTCCTACTTATCACACCTTCAATATGCTCTCTATGATAAGGGAAGCTCTGGTTACCAAGAATACTTTCCTTTCTATGACACTTATAACAAAGATCAAACTTTTGAATCATTACCTCTTCTTTCTTTGTGTAAGGCAGGACGAGCAAATAATCATTTTCTGAACCATGAACACCTTTTAATTTTGAATATCTTTCATCTGCTCCATGACAACTGGAACATTTTATTTTAGATTCATAGTTCAACTCTTTAACCAAGCTGGGTAGATAATTATTTTTACCAATATCAACAACAGGATGATAAGAAGGGTTTTTGGGGTTAAACTCTTTTTGTTTATCTTTCTGGTATGGGGGCTTATTCATAGCTGACCCATGGCATTTAAAACAAACTTCATATTCTTCATCGGCATATTTTTTAAATTTACCATCTATATCAATGCCAGTAGCACCTAAGTAGGGTAATTCTGGAATTGAGTAGTGAGGATTATGACAGTCAAGACACTCTGCATGTCTCGGAGTGTTGGGATCTACTATTGGGTATTTCTCTAAAGGGTTATGTAATCCAGATTTTTCAACAGGATGTCTGTAAGGCTTAGAAAAATCTTTACTTACATCACCTACAGAGACAGTTTTTAATTTTTTCTTTTTAGTTTCTATGCTCAGCCTTATTTTCGAACCCCCATGACATAAATAACATTGGTTTTCTTCATCACCACCTAAGTAACCGATTGAGGAGTGACAAGTCTTGCAACCATTTGGATTATTTTGTGTTATATAGTGTGTAGGTATCCTTGAAGATATTAATATAGTTTTTTCTTCTTTCGTAAGCGCAAAAATAGCTTTTGAGAGTATTAAAAAATGTAACATTAAAAAAAATATTACTTTCACTATACCTTTCATAAACTTCCCTATTTTATCACAGGTGGCTGAGGTTCATGACAATGGTAACAAAAACCACCTCTTGATGGACCACCATGTGCACAGGAATAATTATCAAAATTTACAGATTCTCTTAGAAAATAACCATGAGTATTGTCATGAGCATCATGGCAGGTTGTACATTGCATACCAGTATTATTAGGATTTCTAGTACCATCACTATGGGCGTATTTCGTTGGCTTTAATGGATAATATACTTCATTACTTGAAGGTCCATACTGATCTATTTCATACTTACCATTTACCGTTCTTGAAGGTCTTAATCTCCATGTATTAACTTGAGTTGCAGCAATAAGAGTATCTGATACAGCAAAGGATATTGGGTGTTTTAAATGGGTATTTGCCCCAGCTGTTTGCAAATCAGTACCTAAATACAAACTACTTGTTGCAAGAAGCCTACCCTGTGGATCTACATCGGTTCCTGTTACTGCAATATTTCCCTTTAAAGTGCCTCCTATCGCAACAGTCCCATCATGACAGGATAAACACTGTTTTGAACCTCCATCGGGCTGGTTTCTTGGACTTTTTAGAGTTGGGGAGCTATACAACCTATAAACCGCTGATGAAAACCTATGCCCCCATAATGGCTCAACGGAAGCACTATGTGCTAAATGACAAAATTTACAAATTTCTGTTTCACTAACCGCCCTAACTTTTACATTATTCCTTATACTTGGCGCCCAACTGGCTAAATTATGAGGACTTCTAACTATAGGAGAATTCAAATCTATTGCCATCAAAACAACAGGAAGAAGCATTAAAAATAATAATGCAAACGTTATTTTTTTCAATTTAAACTCCCCACATATTTTAGAATCTGTATCCTTTTGTTTAATGTATCGGCAACATAAATATAATTCTTCTCATCACAGAAAATACCAGACGGTAGATTAAACTGTCCTGGATAACTACCATCATCGCCAAATGCCATAAGGAACCTATCTTTTTTATCAAAAATCTGAACAATACCTTGAAGGCTGTCTACTATATAAATGTGTCCCATATTATCCACGCATACCCCTTTAGGCCTTTCTAAATAACCATCACCTTTACCCATCCTACCTACCTTACCTAAAAACTTTCCATCCTCACTGAAATATTGTACCCTAAAATTCATGCTATCTGTTACATAAAAATTGCCATCTTTGTCAATAAAAATATGTGTAGGATAATTAAAGTTACCATTTTCTTCGCCCAATTTCCCAACTGATTTAACAAGTTTAAATTGCTTATCAAATATTTTTATGGAATGGTTTATCGAATCAACAACATAAAACCTGCTATTTCTTTTGTTATAGGCAATTCCACAGGGACGCCATGGTGAATATTCTTCTCCAACAACTTTATAGGGTCTCCCATTCTCTTTATAAACAACAATCCTTTCTTTTTCAGGATCACAAACATATATGTTCCCCTCATCATCTACTGTCACTGATGTGGGATAGTAAAGTATATCTCCCTTTGTAGTAGTTTGCAAAAAACTCGTTTTTCCTTTGATTATATCCATAACAACAACTGAAAATAGTCCCTGTTCAACAACAAAAATTTTCCCATCATTTACGAATACACTATAGGGTCTTTGAAAGGAGTTTATAGGAAAGTTCTCTTCACCAATTAACCACTTTATTAATTTTGAGCTTTTTGTCTCTTCTATTACAACTTTATTATCAAAGGGTGAATAAATTACTTTAACAAGCACAATTTTCGGCTTATTTGGTGGTGCAGGCCAATAAAGGTTATACTCTCTCTCATAGAATTTATCTGGATTTACTGTAGCACTTACAAAACAACCTTTAAAGAAAAGTCCAAAAATGAAAACAAACAAAAGTTTTAATTTCATAAATTAGATTTATTTTATCATTCTTTGCAGGACAAAACAAAACATTTTATTTTTAATGTTTAAGCTTTTAACATGCCAATTATCCACAGAGTATAAAAAAATATTATGATTAGTCCTATTGAAAGGGCTTTACGAGGATAAAACTCCCCTTTTTCATTGAAAGATTTAAAAATAAACAAGACTGTCGCAGAAACCCATCCAATAAAGCTAATGGAGGCTAAAAAAGCAAATCCTTCATTTATCATATAACAGGACCTTTTACCTTTTTTATATTAAAAAGTCTATCAAAAAGCAAGAAAATTACTTTGTATACAGCTTCATAAACAATTCTTCTTGATAATTTTGATGTGCCTGAATGTCTATCTACAAAAATTATGGGTATTTCAATCATCTTAAAACCTAACTTTTGAGCATAATAATTAACCTCAATTTGAAAGGCATACCCATCAGAAGTAATATATTCAAAAGGTAGATGTTCAAGTACCTTTCTTCTAAACCCTTTAAACCCCCCAGTACAGTCCCTTATTTTAAGGCCAGTTAATGTTCTCGCATACCAGTTAGCAAAATAGCTTAATATAAGCCGTTTTATTGGCCAGTTGACAACAGAAACCCCATTTAAATATCGTGAACCAATTACTACATCATAATCTTTTAGAGCATCAATAAACTCGAGTATTTTTAATGGTTCATGGGAAAAGTCAGCATCCATCTGGAAGATATAATCAAATTCCGGTTTTTGTTGCAAAACCCATTTGAAACCTTCTATATATGCAGTTCCAAGCCCCATTTTCCCTTTTCTTTTCAATACATGAACCCTATTATTTTCAAAACTTAACTGCTCAACATAGTTTCCTGTTCCATCAGGTGAGTTATCGTCAACAACAAGCACTTCTAAATCCTGATTTAAATCAAGCAACATGGGAATTAATTTTTGTATGTTCTCCAATTCATTATAGGTTGGAATCACAACAATCATTCTCATAGTAAACCATGCTCCTTAAAAAGAAGCTCCAGCCTTTTTTTATATGCTTTTTTGGCTTCTTCTACCCACTCTTTACTTAAATACTTGTTCATTGCAGGTGTTTGAAAGAACCTTTCTGGAAAATTAAAACTATCTATATCAAAACCAGTTTTCATTTTGAATCTTAGCTTTTTTAGATAAATCTCCTCGCCAAGCTTTTTTATATCAATATCTTCTATCTCATAACCAATTAAAGAGGATGCCTTCTTTATTGAAACAGTATCGTATATCTTTCTTGCAAAAAGACAAATTCCGGTACAATTAAAAAATGCTCTATAGATTTCTTCCTCTAAAAGCATATCAATGGTCTCTTCTGGTTTTAGATTGTTATTTTCTTGATCTAAAGCATAACCTGCATTATCTGTATGAGCATTTCTTATTCCTACTAAACCTTGGCCTATTAAATTTGCATAACCCGTATGATAACCTGCCATTGCATTTTTATTCATTAAAAGCGCATAATCACGTCCACCATAAACCTTTGTAAGCTCAACAAGACCTCTCCTTGCTGTTGTATAAAAACTTTTATCCGAATAAATAAGTTCTTTCAATACTTTAATATATGCTTCAACATCACCAAAACTTAAACTTTCTACACCTAAATCAGAAAGACTAATAATACCTTTCTCAAGGGCTTCTGTAGTCCAGGCAAGAAAAACACCTGTATATATTGCATCTAATCCGAGTTCCTCAGTACATTCAATCATTTTAAGGATACCCAGTCGATTACCAATTCCTAACAAACTACCTAAAGCATAGATAAGCTCATAATCATAAGAAATATCATTCCTTTCCCATTCTTCTTCTGGTGCAAATCTTTCCCTGCGCGTCGCAATATGAATACATCCAAGAGGACAACCTGCACAAGCAAACTTTCTTGTAAGTACATGTTCTGCAAAGGCTTCACCAGAAATATCTTCAGCTTTATCAAAAGAAGTTTCCTTTAGATTTTTTGTAGGTAGTGCTTTAAGCTCGTTTAGAGGCATGATATTTAGCGCAGTCCCAAATTCATGATATTTTCTCATGCTTCCAGAGATAACCTTTTTATGAACTTCTTCAAAAAATGTTTTATACTCAAAGTAATTTGTATCTTTATCTATTTCTCTCCCACTACCCGTTATAATCATTGCCTTAATATTTTTTGCACCCATTAAAGCACCCAACCCCAACCTTCCAAAATGTCTATAGGTATCTACAATAACCATTGAAAAAGCGGTATAATTTTCTCCAGCAGGTCCTATCCTTAATATGCTTCTTAATCCTGCTTTTCCTTCTTTATCCCTGATATAAGTTGCGGATTCAGTAGCTTTAAGCCCCCAAAGTGGGTAGGCATTATTTATTATTACATTGAAATCATTTATGCTGATGTAACAGGGATAAGGATTTTTTCCTTTTATAACTATCCCATCTAAACCAGACAATTTTAAAGCTAATGCTAACCTTCCTCCTGCGTGGCTCTCACCAAAAGAATACGTAAGGGGAGAATAAAAAATTGCAACGCTTTTTGTAGCCACAGGGAAGTAAGGTGTTAGATAACCAGCAACAATAATTATAGGCTGTGAAGGGTCAAGAGGATCTCTATCAATATTAACATTTTCAAGGAAAAGTTCTGTTGCTATCCCAGTACCACCAAGATACTTCTTTAAATCAGGTCTTTCTTTTACAACATAAGAACCATCATTTAGGTCTATAAATAGTATTTTCGGTGTCTTCATGGCATTTCACCAATTTCTAAACAGTTATGGGGACAAAAGCTTATACAATTACCACAATGTATACAAAAAATGGGGAGTTTTTTTTCTTCATCCCAGAAAATGGCTTTAACTGGACACCCTTCGATACACTTTTTACAACCATCACATAAATCCGATTTTAATATAATCCCCCCACCTTTACGCTTCAGTAGCGCTCCCTTTGGACAGTATGGTATACAGGGTGGTTCTTCACAACCTAAACAGTAGTCTGCAACCATGCCTCCGCTTGAATAACCACCCTTCGTTTTTATTCTTATAGCTGATTTTGTTACAGAAAGACTCTTTCGCACTCGCCTTGCACAAGCAAACATACAGGACATACATCCCATACAACGGGACATGTATTTAGCAATAAGAACCTTTCTCATTTTTACTATTTAACAGCAACCTTTATCACAACTGCCACTGCTACAAGGGCTTGTTTTTGAGAGTTCTTCTAAAGTTGCTAATCTAACATCTCTTATATACAAATCAAAAACAAGAGTTTCACCAGCAAGTGGATGATTAAAGTCAACCACAACGTCATTACCAGAAACACTAACAATTGTAAATGGCACCTGTCTACCATCTTCGGCACCCATTGTAAACATCATTCCTTCCTCAAGTTCCAAATCCTGAGGGAATTGCTGTCTTGGAATTACACACTGGCCTTCTTCTTCCCATGGTCCATAGGCTTCTTCTGGTGACAATGTTACTGTAACCTTATCTCCTGGTTCTTTATCCAGAATTGCCCTCTCAAGTGCTTCCAGAATTTCACCCCTACCATACACAAATTGAAGACTTTGTCCACTTTCAATGCTGGATTCTATAAGCTCTCCATCTGGATATCTGAGCTCATAATCCATTGTTACTACTGTTCTTTCTGCTACTTTCATTTGTTTTCTCCTTTTCTTTGTTTTTTTTCATCCAAACCTGATACACCAAATCGGCGTTCAAGTTCTTCAAAAATATCTTTAGGTAATATACCTTTTTCTGCTAAAAGTATTAGTATATGAAACACTAAATCTGCTGTCTCATAAATAATCGCTTCCTTATTATTATCTTTACCGGCCATTATTAGCTCAAAACACTCTTCTGAAATCTTCTTTAAAATCCTCTCTTCTCCCAAACTATGTAGCTTTGCAACATAAGAATGTTCAGAATTGCTTTCCTCTATCCTTTTTATAATCACTTCATAAAGCTTGTCAATAATCATAACCTTACTCTAACTCCCTTTGAAGCCAAATATGCTTTCGTTTCTTTAATGGTAAGTATACCATAATGGAAAAGTGAAGCAGCAAGCACTGCATCAGCTTTACCATAAATTATACCTTCATAAAAATGTTCCAAACTACCTGCACCACCTGAGGCTATAACTGGTATGGATACACTTTCAGATACCGCTTTTGTAAGCTCAATATCATACCCTTCTTTAGTTCCATCCCTATCCATGCTTGTAAGTAAAATCTCTCCTGCCCCAAGAGCTTCTACCTTTTCAGCCCATTCAATAGCATCAATACCTGTAGGAGTCCTACCGCCATTGATATATACCTGAAAATAGTAACCCTTATCAAGAGATGTTCTTTTCGCATCAATAGCAACAACAATACATTGACTTCCAAATTTAAGGGCACTTTCTTTTACAAATTCTGGATTCTTCACTGCGGCAGTATTTATTGAAACTTTATCGGCACCTGCTTTCAATAATTTCCGAATATCTTCAAGTGTCTTTATACCTCCACCAACTGTAAGAGGCATAAAAACAGATGCTGCGGTTTTTTTTACAACATCAATTATTATATCTCTATTTTCGTAAGAAGCTGTAATATCCAGAAAAACAAGCTCATCTGCACCTTCATTATCATATGCTTTTGCAGCTTCTACAGGATCCCCCGCATCCCTTAATTCAACAAAGTTAACTCCTTTTACAACCCTTCCTTCTTTTACATCAAGACAGGGAATTATTCTTTTAGCAAGCACCCTAACCCCCTTTAAGCCTATTGACAACCTCTTTTAGATTAACACTTCCTTCGTAAATTGCCCTACCTACTATCACTCCAGCTATGCCATATTTTTCATAGGGTATGAAACTATAGATATCTTCATTTTTAGAAATCCCACCAGAAGCTATTACTGGGATTGAAATACTTTTTGCCAGTTCTACTGTAGATGCAATATTTGGTCCTGTCCTCATACCATCTTTGCTAATATCAGTATATATAACACCTTTTGCCCCTCTATTCTGTAATTCTACAGCTAAATCTTTTGCAAACCAATCGGTAGTATCTAACCAGCCATTTATTGCTACCTTTCCATCTTTAGCATCTATACCTGCGATGATATCTGCCTTAACTACCTTACACATCTCTTCAAAATATTCTGGTGTCTCACATGCCTTAGTTCCTACAATAATACGCTGAACACCTAAATTAACATAATAATTTGCTTTCTCAATATCCCTTATACCACCTCCTACTTCAACGGGGATATTGATACTTTTTACAATCTTCTCAATAACTTTATAGTTTGTAGGCTCACCTTTTAAAGCACCATTTAAATCAACTATATGAATAAGTTCAGCCCCATCCTGTTCAAAATTCATTGCCACTTCTTCTGGATATTTAGAATAAACTGTAATTTCATCAAACTTGCCCTGTTTTAACCTAACACACATCCCATCATATAAATCTATAGCAGGTATAACTATCATCTACTTTCTTCCGGGAAAATTTTTTAGTACTTCTTTCAAACCCCAGTTTGCAAGTTCATCAGCAGTAAGCCACTTGATACCTCTTTTCATATATAAACCCAAATTAAAAAGATTTTCTGAAAGTGCCTGCTGAGTCTCTTTATAGCTTCCATGCCATAACAATGAACCATCTAAACCTGAATAGAGAAACAAATGGAATGACACAGATGCAGGTTTCATAGTTCCATACTCTTTCCCTTCTCTTTCAGAATATTTTGTAACATAACCCATAAGAACTGCATCTGCTTTAAATATTTTTCCAAGCTTTATAATATCTTCTTTATAACCCCGCTTTGCATCTGCAAGAATTTTCCCGCTATCTTCATACTGCAACCTTTCAACTACTTCCTCCCATGATACAACATCAAAACATCCAAAGGATTTTAGTCTTTCCTCAGTAAATGTTGAAAGTTTTTCTAAACTACTTTCTTCTATTCTCCCTTCTTTCACAAGACCAAATGGTGCATTTGATGGAATATCAAAGGGCAAAACAATAATTCTTTTTATAACAGGTAGTACTGGACAAAACTGTTTTTCTTCTATGGTATAGCTTTGCATACTCTTACATGCAAAAAATAAAGCTATAAACATGATATTAAGGAAATGTTTTTTCATGTCAAATTCCTTCCATAGGCTATGTTACCAAAATTTTCTAAGATTTTAAGTCCATACTTCTGGCTTTTTTCTGGGTGAAACTGACATGCAAAAAGCGTATCCTGCCAGTATATTGAGGATACAAAATTGATGCCATAAAACGTTTCTGTAGCTACAATACCAGCTTGAGTTTCTACATAATAGGAATGGACAAAATAAAAATAGGTTTCTTCGGGAATATTCTTAAGAAAAGGCGTCTGACCCTTTATTTTAGCTATGTTCCATCCCATATGAGGTATTTTAAGTTTCTCACCATTACATTCAAGTTTGTTTGGAAACCTTTTTACCTTGCCTTGAAATATCTTCATCCCTTCTACTGGCCCAAATTCTTCACTCTGTTCAAAAAGAAGTTGAAGTCCAAGACAAATACCGAGAAAGGGTTTTTTAAAAACTATATCTTTGATTACATTTATCAGCTCGAGCTTTTTTAAATTCTCCATACAGTCAGGAAATGCGCCAACCCCTGGCAAAATTATCCCTTTAGCTTTATATACTTTTTCCTTCTCTGATGTGATTATAGAGTCAAAACCAAGTGTTTTTAATGCATTATGGACGCTGTGTAAATTACCCATACCGTAATCAATTATTGCAATCATATAACCCCTTTTGTTGAAGGAACTTCATATCTTGGCTCATGCTCTATAGCCATTGAAAAAGCCTTGGCAAATGCTTTAAAAACAGACTCAATACAATGGTGTAAATTTTTACCATAAAGGAGATTTACATGTAACGTAAGCCCCATATGGTCAACAAACCCTTTAAAAAAAGATTCTACCAGCTCAGTATCAAAATCACCAACCTTTCCTTGTGGAAGGTTTACATTAAAAATTAAATTCGGTCTGCCTGAAATATCACACACTACTTCTGCCAGAGCTTCATCCATAGGCAACTTAAAAAAACCATATCTTTTGATTGACTTTATATCTCCCAAAGCTTTTTTAAAAGCTTCACCTAAAACAATCCCCACATCTTCCACAGTATGATGAAAATCAACTTCTACATCACCCACAGCTTTTAATTCAATATCAAAGAAACCATGCCTTGAGAAAAGTGTTAACATATGGTCAAAAAAGGGTATCCCTGTCGAGATTGTTGAATTACCTTTTCCATAAGGTTTAAGTTTCACTGTTATTTCAGTCTCTTTTGTAGTTCTTTTTAACTCAATCGCATCCATAAACTACTCCATTAAAATTACTATTGTATCATATTTTTTTATTTTACACTTCCTTATTTTTTTAAAGCCTCTTTTTATATTCCTTATCATTGATTTATAAAGGTAAGAAGGTGGTGGACGAAATCTTCATTTTCTTTATCTCTGCCTATGGTTACTCTGTAATAGTTCTGCATATTAAAAGAATGGCTTAGGTCTTTAATCTTTATCCCTCTTGAAAGCATGTACTCATAAAGACCTTTTTTTTCAACCTTAAAGGTTAGAAAGTTTGCCTTAGAAGGAATCACAAAAACATTATTTTCTTTGAGTAGTTTATAGATTCTTTCCCTTTCAGAAATAATATTATCTATCAGCTTTTCAAAAAAGCTTTCATACCTAAAATAAAACTCTCCAACCTTCTGAGAGAAACTATTTATATTATATGGAGACCTTACCATGTTTAACTTCGAAATTATATCTTTATTGCCCATCATATAACCAAGCCTTATGCCCGCAAACCCAACTTTTGAAAAACTTCTCATGATAAGAAGGTTTTTGTATTTATTAACCAGTCTTACAAGCGTGTTTTTTGAATAATTAAAATAAGCCTCATCGGAAACTACTAATGTATCTTTATTGGAAAGTACTATTTCAACATATTCTTCTGGAAAAATACCACCTGTAGGATTGTTCGGATTCCCTAAAAAAATAAGGTCTATACCCTTTTTCAATATATCTTCCAGATATTTTCTATCTACAACATATTCAGGTTCAAGCAGAATATAGGGTATAAGCTCCATTTCAAAAATTTTTCCCACAATCTTGTACATTGAAAATCCAGGTTCAGGAAATGCTACTTTAGCCCCTTTCTCTAAACACATATAAAGCATATATATGAACTCATCGGAACCATTCCCAAAAATTATTGAATCTGGGGATACACCGTTTCTCTCTGATATCAAACATCTTAAAGCTTTAGACTGTGAATCAGGATACCTGTTTACTTCTATACTTTTTAGTTCTTCAAGCAACTCTTCTTTCATTTCTGGTGTTATATCATAGGGGCTTTCATTAGCATCAAGCCTAATCGGGACAACCTTATCTTCAACAAAGTATGGTTTAAACTGAGATAATGTGTTTTTAAACTTCATCTTTTACCCTTTTTAACCTTACTTCTACAGATTCGCTATGTGCAAAAAGTCCTTCTGTCTTTGCAAAAAATGAAACCTTATCGCCTAATGTTTCTAAACCTTTTTCTGTAAAAGAAATGATGCTTGTCCTTTTAACAAAATCTTCTACACTAAGAGGTGAAAAAAATCTTGCAGTTCCTCCTGTTGGAAGAATATGATTAGGACCTGCTATATAGTCTCCTATTGCCTCAGGGGTATTTTTACCTATAAAAACAGCTCCTGCATTTCTTATTAAAGGTAGAAGCTCATAGGGGTTTTCTGTACATACTTCTAAATGTTCAGGCGCAATTTCATTAGCAATATTTACTGCTTCAAAAAGGTTTTTCGCAAGTATAATAGCAGCATTTTCGAGAGATTTTTTAATGATACTGTATCTTTTTGATTTTTTAGTCTCATTTATTAGAACTCTCTCAAGTTCAATGCCCGCTTTTTTTGAACAGGTAATTGCAATTGCAATTGCCTGTTCATCATGTTCTAATTGTGAAAGCATATCTAATGCTACATGTAATATATCTATAGTTTCATCGAAAATAACAAGTACCTCACTTGGTCCAGCCACCATATCAATATCAACTACACCAAAAAGTAGTTTTTTAGCAGTTGCTACATAAATATTACCTGGACCAACTATTTTATCAACTTTAGGCAATGTTTTTGTGCCAAAGGAAAATCCAGCAATAGCCTGAGCACCACCCAAAACATAGATAGAAGAAACTCCAGCTTTTTTTGCAGCATAAAGAACTGAAGGGGATATATCCCCACCTTTTGTAGGTGTTGTAAGTATAACCTCTTTTACACCAGCAACCTTTGCTGGTATTACTCCCATTAATACAGAAGATGGATATATTGCCTTCCCACCAGGTGCATAAACTAAAACCCTTTCTAAGGGTGTTACCTTTGTCCCGAGCAAATTACCATATTCATCATGGTAAAACCATGAATTAATAACAATCTTTCTATAATATCTTTCCAACCTTTCTGCTGTTATATCAATAACCTCTTTTAATTTTGGCTCAATATGTTTTATCCCCTCTTCCCATGCCCTTTTAGATAATTTAAATTTATTAGGCGTGATATCAATCCTATCAAACTTTTTTGTATATTCAATAATAGCTTTATCACCATCCCTATAGACATTATTAATAATTTCCCTCACTACATTTTCTTCCTCCGAACCAAAACCTGACCTTGAACGCATTTTCAAAAGAAACTTCTTGATATCGGCTTGCTTTTCCTTAAAAATGTTAGTTGCCATCTATCACTTCCTTTATAGTATTGATAATTTTAATCGCATGCTGAAAATTTACCTTAAAAAAATTCCTGTTTCCTATTAGATAGCTCGATATATCACAAATCTTCTCCACTTCTTCGAGTCCATTTTTCCTCAAAGTCTCTCCACTCGATACAATATCAACAATCACATCACTTATACCCATAAGTGGCGCTAATTCAACAGATCCCTCTAGCTTTATTATATCCGCATTTAAACCTTTATTCTCATAAAATGTCTTTGCAATATTGGTAAATTTAGTACCAACTTTAATTCTATTCTTCTCTTCATAAATTTTATTTTTCGGTTTTGCAACAGATATTCTACATTTACCTATATTCATATCTAAAAGCATAAGTACATCGCTTTTCCTTTCCATAAGAACATCTTTCCCTACAACACCAAAATCTGCACATCCTCTCTCTACATATACAGGTACATCAAAGGGTTTTAAAAGCATCACCATAAAACCTAAATCCTTGAACTCAAACTTAAGCTTCCTATCATCATCTAAAAGTGGGGTAAAATCATAACCCGCTTTATTAAAGATAGCAAGTGACTCCTTTAAAATCCTGCCCTTTGGAAAAGCCAATGTTATCATATTATGTAGCACCTTTAACTCTTTTTATTTTAGCCCCCAATTTTGATAACTTCTTCTCAATTTTCTCATATCCTCTATCAAGATGGTAAATTCTTTGAACCTCTGTTTCACCTTCAGCCATTAAACCAGCAATTACAAGTGCGGCACCAGCTCTTAAATCTGAAACCATCACAGGAGCTCCAGTTAAATATTCAACACCTTTAACTATGGCATTCCTGTCCTTTATAGTAATATCTGCACCCATCCTTTTCAACTCACTTACATGGATAAACCTGTTTTCAAAAATTGTTTCCCTTATTACTGAAAGTCCCTTTGCTGTCGTCATTAAAGCCATAAATTGAGCTTGTAAATCTGTTGGAAACCCAGGATAGGGCATTGTTGTGATATCTACACTTCTAATATCCCTTTTACCTATAACTCTCACACTATCTTCAAACTTTTCAATTTGCACTCCTGCTTCTTTTAACTTCAGTTCAAGTGCTTCTAAATGTTCAGGTACACAGTTCTTAACGAGGACATTGCCACACGTTGCTGCAGCTGCAATTATAAACGTACCTGCCTCTATTCTGTCAGGGATCACCTTGTGTACAGCCCCGCTCAAACCTACTTTACCCTGTACCCTTATAACAGAAGTACCTTCACCTTCTATCTCAGCTCCCATTTTCCTCAAAAAATTAACTAAATCAACTATTTCTGGTTCTTTGGCTGCATTTTCTATTACAGTCTCCCCCTCAGCACAAACCGCGGCCATAATCATATTTTCTGTTCCAGTAACTGTTGGGATGTCACAATAAATCCTTGCACCTTTTAACTTTTTTGCTTTCACTTCAACATAACCATGGGATTGGCTTATTTGAGCCCCCATTTTTCTAAGGGCTTCTAAATGTAAATTTATCGGTCTATCACCAATCGCACACCCTCCAGGCAAAGATATTCTTGCCCTTTTTATCCTTGCAACAAGTGGTCCAAGCACAAGTACAGAAGCCCTCATTGTCTTAACAAGTTCATAAGGCGCTTCATAACTTGTTAATTTTTCAGCCTTTATATGAAAAAGTCCTTTTTTATCTCTCTCTACATAAACACCGAGAGAGATTAAAAGCTTTTGCATAGTTTCTATATCTCTAAGTTCAGGTATACCCTCAAGGATACACTCTTCTTCAGTAAGAATACAGGCCGCCATCAAAGGCAGTGCTGAATTTTTTGCACCACTTATTGTAACCTCACCAGTCAACCTGTAACCACCTTTTATCACTAATTTATCCACAGACAATACCTCAATATAATAAATTTATAAAATGGTATCATGTTTTTTTTTTATAAACAACAATTAACTAACCATTTAGGATAAAAATTTTCTGAAAAGAAATTAGTTTTTAATATAAAAAAAATAAAAAAATTTTGTTAAAAATTTAAAAATTTTTCTTGACAAAAAATTGCATATAAAATGGTCATTGTGAGTAATTCATTGAAATAACAATTTTTTTTTTTAAAAAATCCCCTGATTTTTACAAGATTTAAACACACAAACCGTCATTCAATGGTCAATAAGTTAAACAAATTTATATACAAAAATAACAAAAAAATCTTGCATAAACTTTTTCATAAATATAAAATTTGTTTAATGATAGCTTTGGATTTCAAAACATTTCAATTACAGGATACACTAAAAGAAGCCATTCCAGCAGATGAAAAAGTCAAAAAATTGACCAAAATATTATTTCAATTACATACAAATTATGAAATTCTAAAACACTTCAATAACACCCTTGATTTAGAAGATTTCATTATGGATACGTTAATAACTGTAAACAAACTTTTGGGTATTGACCAATTGTTACTTTTTTTGAAAAACCATGATTCATTGAAGTTAATTTCTATGGTTTCAGAGCATGCAATTACTACAGATATAACCATCGATAGAAATTCAAATCCAATAATATGGGATATATTGGACAAGCAAAATGCTTGCGTGATAAACAATATTAATGGCATGAGAAAAAAATTTTATGGCTCTTCTTTAAAAATAGACAAAAATATAAAAAGCATACTCGCCTTACCACTTTTTGATAGGTATAAAAATCCTATCGGTATGCTTTCTGCTCACAGTAAAAATAAAAATAACTTTAATGAATCATCTATACCCTTTTATACTGAGCTTGCTTTTGAAACTTCTAAAACATTAGAAAGGTCAAAACAGTTTACAATTTTAAAAGAACTTACCTTTATCGATGAATTAACGGGCTTATATAACAGAAGGTTTTTAAATACCTTACTCGAGAAAGAAATAAAAAAAATTGAAAGATATGGTGGTTTCTTTACCTTTGTTTTAGCTGATATGAATAACTTCAAAAAGATTAATGACCTATATGGCCATTTAAAAGGTGATGAAGTACTAAAAAAAGTAGCAGACATCATAAAGAAAAGATTAAGAAGTAGTGACATATCTGCAAGATATGGCGGCGACGAATTTGCAATCATACTATTCGAAACAAAAGAAGAAAACGCTATTAAAGTCATGGAAGATATCAATAATGAACTTAGAAATTTAGATTTGGGATTAGATATAAACATTTCTTTATCCTATGGTACTTCAACTTTTCCAGAAAACTCAAAGGATTTTAAAACACTTATAGAATTAGCTGATAACAATCTTTATGTTAAAAAAAATCCCCAACGCTTTGACAAATAGTATTTTTTAGTATCTAATTAATATCATAAAAACAACATTAGGAGGTCTCGTATGATAGAAATCATAAAAAAAGTTATTTTTGCTGGAATAGGTGCTTTTGCATTATCTGAAGAAAAGGCAAAAGAAATCATTAATGAACTTGTAAAACAGGGTGAAATTACTGCAAGCGATGCAGAAAAACTAATTAATGACATTAAACAAAAATTTACTGAAGTTGGCAAAACAACGGAAGATAAATTTTTAGCCAAACTAAAGGAATACCTACACATTAATGAACTAGAAAAAAGGATAGCAAGATTAGAAAAGGAAATTGAAATACTTAAGACAGAAGGTTATAAAAATTATTGACAAAAAATTATTTCTAATTTAGAATAATTCTAAATATGAAAAAACTGGCTGAAATGCTACATAAAAAAGGTTTTAAGGCAACACCACAAAGGTTAGAGATTATAAATTATCTTATGAACACAAAATCTCATCCTTCAGCGGAAGAAGTTTATAAAAACATAAAAGAAAAATTTCCAACTATTTCTTTTGCAACTGTTTATAATACCCTTGAAACATTAAAAAAAAGCGGGGATATAAAGGAACTTTCTATAGACCATGAACGTAAACGTTTTGATATTGATTTATCACCTCATGACCATTTTTTTTGTAAAAAATGTAAAAAGGTTATAGACATTTATGAACATAAGTCGCTTAAAAAAGATCTGCCCGATACAATAGAAGGCAACATAATTGAGGAAATTTCACTTTTTTATATTGGTATATGCGAAAGTTGTCAAAAAACTTAACAAGGAGGAGAAGACATGAGCAAGACAGAAAAAAATCTAAAAGATGCTTTTGCTGGTGAATCGCAGGCAAACAGAAAGTATTTAGCCTTTGCAAAAAAGGCAGAAGAAGAGGGTTATATTTCAATTGCAAAACTTTTTAGAGCAGCTGCTGAAGCTGAAACTATTCACGCACACAACCATTTAAAAGAACTTGGTGGCATTAAATCTACAAAAGAAAATCTTTTAGAAGCAATTAACGGGGAAACTTATGAATTCCAGAATATGTATCCTCAAATGATTGAAGATGCAAAAAATGAAGGGAATGAAGGTGCTTTAAAAAGTTTTCATTATGCTAATGAGGTTGAAAAGGTACACGCCCAACTCTTCAAAAAAGCACTTGAAAATATTGATAAAAAGGAAAATGTTGATTACTATGTTTGTCCTATATGTGGAAACACCTTTGAAAATGAAGCACCTGAAAAATGTCCAATTTGTAATGCATTAAAGAAATTTTTTATAAAAATATGAAAACAGAGGAGGTAAACAATATGGCAGAAAAACATCAAATTTATAAGTGTGAAATCTGTGGTAATATTGTTGAAGTATTGCATGGTGGTGCAGGCTCACTTGTATGCTGTGGACAACCCATGAAATTAATGGCAGAAAATATAACTGATGCATCAAAAGAAAAACATGTCCCTGTTTACGAAAAGAATGGAAATATTGTGAAGGTTAAAATTGGCTCTGTACCACACCCAATGGAAGAAAAACATTATATTGAATGGATTCAGGTAATTACAGAGAAAGGCTCTTATAGACAGTTTTTAAAACCAGGCGATACACCTGAAGCTACCTTTGAGATATCTGAAAATATTGAAAAGGTTAGAGAATATTGCAACATACATCTGTTATGGTCAACAAAATAGGGAGGTATAAATATGTGTGGAATTGGCCAAGCCTGCGTAAGCGTTGGACAACAAGTACCAAATTTTGAATTAGAAACCTATGATCCTCAAAAAAAAGATTTTAGCAAAATCTCTCTTGAAGATATTAAGGCAAAAAGACAATGGTTAATCCTTTTCTTTTATCCTGCAGATTTTACTTTTGTCTGCCCCACAGAGCTTGATGACTTAGCGAAAATATACGATGAGCTAAAATCACTTGGTTGTGAAGTCGTTTCCATAAGTACAGATACTAAATTTAGCCATCTTGCATGGCATCGTGATGAGCTTTTACTAAAAGATGTTAAATATCCTATGGGAGCAGACCCTACAGGTAAAATATCTCGTTTGTTTGGTGTATACGATGAAAACACAGGACTTGCTTTAAGAGGTACATTCATTATTAGTCCTGAAGGCAAGTTAGTCGCTTCAGAGGTAAACTTTTATAATGTAGGTAGAAACTCTGAAGAATTATTAAGAAAAATGAAAGCCAATATATACCTATCAACTCATCCTGATGAAGCATGCCCTGCAAAATGGAGAACTGGACAGAAAACCTTGAAACCCTCTGCAGATATTGTTGGTAAAGTATATGAGGTACTAAAATAATCTTTAACTAAGGCGTCAGTGTTGAACTGACGCCTTAGTTATTTATAAATAAACTCTCGTATATTTCTTTTTAAAACATCTTCGAGCTTGTAATATTTAGCATTCATCTTTTTCGCAAGATCTTTGGCATAAGGATAGGAAATCCATGTGGGGTCTGTATCAACTACAAAGGTTTTTACATCCATCTCTGCAATTTTTTCCGCAAAAAATATAGCCTCATCAAAGGGGTCACAATTTGTTATAGATATATTTGCTCTACCATCGGTAAAAAACATGATGATTTTTTCATTATCTTTAAACTTTTTATTTTCCCTTTCAACCTCTTCTATAGCTTTTTTCAATGCCATTGAAAGGGGCGTTTTTCCGCCTGTTTTTATATCTTTTAATTTTTGTTTTGCAACAGTAACACTTCTCGTTAATGGCAATATAACATTTGCTTCTGTACCTCTAAAAGTAATCATCCCAACCCTTTCTCTTTTTATGTAGGCATCTTTTAAAAGATTAAAAATAATACCTTTAGTTTTACTCATAAGTTCTTCTACCCCCATAGAACCTGAGGCGTCAACTACAAAAAGGATTGAAGTCCCTTTTCTACCTACAAACCTTTTTGCCATAAGTTCATTTTTACCGATTTTTAAAGAGATACAATCAAAGTTATTCTGGACTGTTTTTTTAATAGTAGCTAACAAATCAATTCTATCAGATGGGGCATTATATTTTTTTGCTCCTCTTTGTCTTCCTCTCTCCTTTTCATGATTTCTAGAAATAATTGAGAAAGCACTTTTTAAAGACGCTATGTGAGAATCTTTTCCGCTCTTTATATCTTCTAATTCAGAACTTTGCCGAACAAATTTTTTTTTTCTTGTAAATCAACTATTACTTTCTCAGAACTATGTTTCTCTTCATATTCCCTAACAACTTTATCTAAATGCTCCTTAAGTGCCAATAAAGAACGTTCCTCATCAAGAGGGTTTTTCTTCAATCTGTGCGAGAAAACGAAATAAGCGACATTTTTAAAATCTGATGGTTTTAAAAAATCTCTTCCATTTAATGAAGCATAAGCTTTACCAGCTTTTAGTAATATTGTATCTGCTCTATGCCCTGCAACATCTGCAATTATGCACATTTTACTTATCAAATCAAAATGCCATTCCTCATCTTTAATTTTTTCTAGTATTTTTCTTGCTTTTAGGATTAGTCGTGTTATTTTTTTATCTTCATTTGCCCAGGTTTTTATAAAAACACTGGGATTCTTTTCAAAATTAATCCTTCTTTTTATAATTTCCTTTCTTATTGATACCTCTTTTACAGTTTCAACTTCTACACATAAACCAAACCTATCGAGCAGTTGAGGTCTTAATTCGCCTTCTTCTGGGTTCATAGTACCTATTAAGATAAACCTGCTGGGATGAGCAAATGATATACCCTCTCTCTCTACGATATTGACCCCCATAGCTGCAACATCAAGTAATTCATCAACAATATGGTCCTCAAGAAGATTTACTTCATCAATATAAAGTATGCCTCTATTTGCATGAGCAAGAAGGCCTGGTTCAAAACACTTTTTTCCCTCTTTAAGAATTTTCTCAATGTTTATAGTTCCCAATAATCTGTCTTCCGTTATCCCTAGAGGGACATTTACTAAGGGGACAGAGATGCTTTCAACATTCAATTTCTTAGATATCTCATATTTTTCTCTACAATTATCGCACATCTCATCTATTCTGTAAGGATTACAGTTAAAGAGACAACCAGAAACAACTTTAATGGGAGGTAGTAAAGAAGCAATAGCTCTTACTGCTGTTGATTTGGCAGTGCCTTTTTCACCTTTTATAAGCACTCCACCAATAGATGGATCAATAACATTAAGCAAAATGGCCAGTTTCATATTTTCCTGGCCAACTATTGCTGAAAAAGGAAAAATTTGACAATGAATGGTTTTCATAAAAAGAAAGTGCCGAAGGCGGGACTCGAACCCGCACGGTTCATCACCACTACCCCCTCAAGATAGCGTGTCTGCCAATTCCACCACTTCGGCTATATTTATTTAAACTCCGCTTTAAAAAGCGGAATGTTTAATACAATATTATTTTTTCTTCCTTTTTCAACTATAGGCTCAGGAACATTTATAGCATACTTACCATCTTTGTACTTAACAAAGCTCTTTGTTTCATGAAGACCGTATGCAACGCCACACAAAGTTCCTATTAAAATACCCCCTCCAATCTTAGAGCCTGCATCTTCGTCATCAATAGCTACAAGGGCTACACCCACAAGAGCCCCTATAGCAGCACCATAAAGTCCATCAGTGAAAATCACTTCCCCATTCGTACTTCTTCTTCCAAAATCTCTGGCAAAAGTGGTGGTTACATTAGTAAAGAATAAAGCCGTTATCAACAATAAAAATACAATTTTTCTTCCCATAGTTTTACTAATTTATAAAATATCCCCTTTCCTGTCAAGTTTTTTCATAAATTTAACAAGTTGACAATGGACGAATTGATGTATAGAATATTTTGAAGTCGGGCGATTAACTCAGAGGGAGAGTGCTACCTTCACACGGTAGAAGTCACTGGTTCGAATCCAGTATCGCCCATTTTTATATTCACTTAATTACAAATCTATGTTAAAATCTGTAATGTATGAGAAAATTCTTAACTATTGTTATTTTTTTTGTTTCTTTAGGGACACTATATGCCCAAAAATACTCAATACTTGTAACAGACGTCATTTTTAATAATGCAACACAAGATGAAAAAACAAAGCTTACTTATATTATTCGGAATGAACTTTCTTCAATTCCTTTTTTTTCCTTAATTAGTAGAAATGCCTCGCTATCATACATAAATAATGGGAAAAAAATTTTAATTAATAGAGTCATATTTACTGACATGGTTTCAGATATACTATACAAAAATGATATTGATTTCGGATTTGTCACAAACATTGAAAAAAATGAAAACCTAAATGTTACTTTGTCCCTTATTGATTCAACAGGTCCTATCATAGAAGAAACCTTCTCAATCCCTCATAATGAAAAAGCTTTTGAAGATGCTGTCAAATCTGCACTTGTCAAGATTCTATCAACTGTATCTCTTCCTGTAAACGAAAAAGATAATCCCTATGAATATGAAGAAATGGTCTTTATACCAGCAGGACCGGCTATAATTGGTAGTTTTAATGGGGACCCCATTGAAGCTCCACAACGAACAGTATATGTTGCTTCTTTTTATATAGATAAATATGAGGTTACCAATCTTCAATATAAACAATTTATAGATGCTACTGGCAGAAAAGCACCAGAAAATATAGTTAATCATGATTATACTATATGGAAAAATGGCACTTTCCCTGAAGAACTTGCAAACCATCCAGTTGTAAATGTCACATGGTATGATGCGAAAGCCTATTGCGAATGGCGAGGAAAACGATTGCCAACTGCAGTTGAGTGGGAAAAAGCAGCAAGAGGGCCTTATGGTAATATCTATCCCTGGGGCAATGAATATTTTGAAGGGTTTGCAAATCTTTATCAAAAAGGTGAAAGTTATGTCAATAGAAGAACTGTACCGGTAGGAAGTTATGACATGTCTAAAAGTTATTATGGTGTATATGACCTTGCAGGTAATGTCTGGGAATGGGTAGATGATACTTACATAACACCTGACTCAAAAACTCCTAAAAAGTTAGCTAAAGGTGGCGGGTGGGGTTATAATGGCAATAGATATACTGCAAGAGCTTCCTTTAGCTTACTATTAGATCCCACTTATACCAGTAATTGTCTTGGTTTTAGATGTGCAAAATAAAAAGGGGAGCAAAAGCTCCCCTTAATTTATTAATATTCAGGCATTGGCGGCATACCTGCGCCAGCTTTTTTGTCCTCGGGTTTTTCCGTTATCATGCATTCCGTTGTAATCAAGAGTGCTGCAACAGATGCTGCATTTTGGAGAGCAGAACGAGTAACCTTTGTTGGGTCTATAATACCTGCTTTCATTAAATCCTCAAACTGTTCAGTTGCTGCATTGAAACCAAAGGCACCTTCTCCTTCTTTAATCTTTTCAACCACAATAGAGCCATCAATACCAGCATTTTCAGCAATCTGTTTTGCAGGTTCAACTATCGCTTTTTTCACTATCTCAACACCAAACTGTTGTTCACCTTCTAATTTTAGTTTATCAAGTGCTTTGAGTGTTCTTATTAATGCAACACCACCACCTGGAACAATACCTTCTTCTACAGCAGCTCTTGTTGCATGAAGTGCATCTTCAACACGTGCCTTTTTCTCTTTAAGCTCTGTTTCAGTGGCAGCACCAACTCTTATAACAGCTACTCCACCAACTAATTTAGCAAGTCTTTCCTGTAACTTTTCTCTATCATAATCAGAAGTTGTTTCTTCAATCTGTTTGCGAATCTGTTTTACTCTTGCTTCAATATCTTCTTTTTTACCTGCGCCATCAATAATCGTGGTATTATCTTTATCAACAACTATCTTTTTTGCTCGACCTAAATCTTTCAATGTAGCATTTTCAAGTTTGAAACCTAATTCTTCGGAAAGTACCCTTCCACCAGTAAGAATTGCAATATCCTCTAACATTGCTTTTCTTCTATCACCAAAACCAGGTGCTTTTACAGCAACACACTGTAAAGTCCCTCTTAGTTTGTTAACAACAAGCGTAGCTAATGCTTCACCTTCCACTTCTTCAGCAATTACAAGGAATGGCTTGCCAGCTTTTGCAATCTGCTCAAGGATAGGAAGAAGGTCTTTCATTGAGCTAATCTTTTTATCATGAATCAAAATATAGGCATCCTCAAGAACACATTCCATTCTATCTGGATCTGTTACGAAGTAAGGGGAAAGATAACCACGATCAAACTGCATACCTTCCACAACTTCCATTGTAGTTTCCATTCCTTTAGCTTCTTCAACGGTTATAACCCCTTCTTTACCAACTTTTTCCATGGCATCCGCGATAATCTTGCCAATCTCAGGGTCATTATTTGCAGAAATAGTTCCAACCTGAGCAATCTCTTTGGGATCTTTTGTAGGTTTGCTCATTTTCTTAAGCTCTTCTACACAAACTTCTACTGCCTTCTCAATACCTTTTTTTAATTCCATTGGGTTATGTCCTGCTGCAACAAGTTTTGCACCTTCACGGACAATAGCCTGAGCAAGGATAGTAGCCGTTGTTGTACCATCACCCGCTACATCAGAGGTTTTACTTGCAACTTCCCTTAAAAGCTGCGCACCCATATTTTCAAACTTATCTGAAAGCTCTATTTCTTTAGCTACGGTAACACCATCTTTTGTTATTGTAGGTGCGCCAAAAGATTTGTCTATAACTACATTGCGTCCCTGGGGACCAAGTGTTACTTTAACTGCATCAGCGAGGATATTAATACCTCTAATCATTGCTTCACGGGCTTCATACCCAAACTTTAACATTTTTGCTGCCATTTATCACTCCTCCTTTTAAGTTATTTTTTTGTAATAATGCCTAAAATATCTTCTTCTCTCATAATAAGATACTCTTCACCATCAATTTTAATCTCTGTCCCAGCATACTTACTGAAAATTACTCTGTCACCCTCTTTCACTTCAAGGGGTATCTTACTTCCATTTTCAAGGATTCTTCCATGTCCTACAGCGACAACCTCTCCTTCTTGTGGTTTTTCTTTAGCTGTGTCAGGGATTATGATCCCTCCTTTTGTTTTTTCTTCTTCCTGCACTCTTTTTACAAGCACTTTGTCATACAATGGTCTTACTTTCATAGCTCCTCACTCCTTTCCAAAAATTTATTAGCACTTTCGTGCCTTGAGTGCTAATAAATTAAACATTAATTTTTTTATTGTCAAGGGGATTAAGAAAAAAATTTTATTTTTTTTATTTTTTTTCTTTTTTTTCAAAAACCCTGCTAATTAACTGGCCATCAACTAGAATTGTGATAATATCTTCTCCTATACTTACTTGCTCGGTAGTTTTAATTACTTTATTTTTACTATTCATGGTAATGCTGTAACCTCTTGAAAGTACCTTTAAAGGGCTTATAGCTTCAAGGGTTTTCGCTACACTTAAAAATGCTGTATTTTTTGTTTTTAGAATATTTTTTATAAGATTTTTTAACTCATTACCAAATCTAATAAGCATCTCTTTTTTTATTGCCAACCTTTTTTGTGGAGAAAGCTGGTGTATCCTTTTTTCTACAATAGTAATTTTCTGCCTCAAACTGTTAATTCTACTAGCCATTGATTTTTCAAGCATTGCCTGTAAAAAAGCAACCCTTTCTTTACTTTGGTTAATTCTTTGATAAGGCATCCTTAAACTTCTCTTTTCCATCTCAATCTTTTTCTTCAAAAGTGCTATCTTCTTTAAAATATGACCTTTTATCCTAACAAAATAATTGAATATCTTTTCATCTAACTCTTCTTTTTTCATAACAACTAATTCAGCAGCAGCTGAAGGGGTCGGTGCTCTTAAATCTGCTGTAAAATCTGCTATAGTAAAATCCGTTTCATGTCCTATGGCTGAAATGATAGGTATATGGGAGTGAAAGATTGCGTCTGCAACAACTTCTTCATTAAAGGCAAATAAATCCTCAAAACTACCACCGCCTCTTGCAAGTATAATGACATCAAGGAAATTACTAAAATATCTATTTGCAAAACCTATCGCTTCAGCAATTTCAATAGCAGAACCTTCTCCCTGTACTTTTACAGGGAAGATTATTATATGCAAGCTGTAGAACCTTCTTTTTAAAATGTTTAGCATATCCCTTATAACCGCACCTTTGGGAGAAGTAATTATACCAATTCTTTTGGGAAAAGGTGGGATTGCCTTTTTCCTTGCCTGGTCAAAATAACCTTTTTCTTCAAGTTTTTTCTTAAGCTCTTCAAACCTTATTTTTAGAATGCCTATCCCTAAAGGTTCGATATAGTTTGCAACAAACTGGTACTCTCCTCTTGCTTCGTATAATGTTAATTTTCCTCTTATAATTACCTTCATACCATCTTTTGGCATGAATTTGAGAGAGTTCATATAACTTCTGAAAAATACAACCCTGATCTGGCTTTCTTCATCTTTCAACGTAAAAAAAAGATTATTGCTGTAATTTTTAAAGTTTGAGATTTCACCCTCTACCCAGATTTCTGGGAAGGCTTCTTCAAGAATGTTCTTTATTATACTGTTAAGCTCTGAAACAGTAAAAACATGAAGTTTATCCATACTTATAAATAAAAAAACCCTGTCCACCTTAATGGACAGGGTTTGGTAGTTCCGTTAAAAAAGCTTAGCTTTTTTTAACATTGGTAGCCTGGGGTCCTTTTGGGCCATCAGTAATTTCAAAAGAAACACTGTCTCCCTCTTTAAGGGTTTTGAAACCTTCAGACTGAATAGCCGAATAATGCACAAACACATCGGGGCCATTCTCCTGAGAAATGAAGCCAAAACCCTTCTTTTCGTTGAACCACTTTACTTTTCCTACTGCCATACTACTGTTCCTCCTTTTACTTCGCGGTAAACCGCATAATACGCATTCAGTATAGACCTCTTAAAACACCCTGTCAATAAAAATAATTTTTTAAAAAAATTTTTGTCTCATGATGATGTGGCAAAACATAAATATAAAAATTTTTAATTTGCAAAAATTCGTATATGCGGTAAAAATAATATTATGAAAATAAAACAGATGATTCCCTACGCTTTATTGTTAATCTTTACAGCACTCTTTATTTCGGGTATAAACTTAAACGAATATCTTGCTGTTCTGGAAAAAGCAGTAAAAATCTGCTTAAGTTGCATAGGTATTGGATGATTAGTTTTTTTAGGCGCTTTATACAAACAACAATTTCTTTTATCAATAATTCCTATTTTGGTTTTTTATTCACAAGGAAAATATATCAAGGACAACTAAAAGCTATTTGTGCACCTGGTCTTAATTGTTATTCCTGTCCTGCATCTATATGGGCATGCCCCATAGGCTCACTTCAAACAATTTTTTCTTCTATCAGAATTTCTTTGCAAAACCTAAAATTTCACATCGGTTTATATGTAATAGGTTTTTTAGGGATGCTGGGCATGGTTGCAGGTAGATTTCCCTGTGGGTGGTTATGTCCATTTGGATTTTTACAAGAACTAATTCATAAAGTCCCATCAAGAAAATTTAACATTCCTGACTGGACACAATATGGGAAATATATATTTCTTGGTCTCTTTGTAATTATTTTACCTATTATAATTGTTGATGAGTTTGGCTATGGCAGTACATGGTTTTGTAAATTTATTTGTCCAGCAGGAACATTAGAAGCAGGCATCCCAATGTTAATATTGGACCCATCATTAAGAAGGTTAGTAGGTATTCTCTATTACAACAAACTTTTTATTCTTTTTGTTTTACTTATAGCTATGGTTTTTATAAGAAGGCCTTTTTGCAGAACTATTTGTCCCCTTGGTGGTTTTTACTCCTTTTTTAATAAAATTAGTGTTATACGTATGAGGCACGATAACAACAAATGTGTTAGATGTAACCAGTGTTTTAGAGATTGTCCTATGCACTTAAAGTTTTATGAAGGTGCAAACCAGTTAAACTGCATACGCTGTTTTAAATGCTATGATACATCCTGTAAATTTGGTGCTATATCAATTGAAATAGCAGGAAAAGAAAATAAATTAGCCTATAAGGAGAACAAAATATGAAAAAATATTTAATCTTGCTTTTATTTCTGTTTTCATTTCTTTCTTGTGGTAAAGAACAACATACACAACCTAAACCTTCAGGGACCTATAAACAAATAAACCTTGTAGATTTCAATAATATCCTTGCCTTAAACAAAGGCAAAGTAGTTATTGTTAATTTTTTTGCTACATGGTGTCCACCATGTAGAAAAGAAATTCCAGAACTTATTAACCTATCTAAAACCTATGAAGGCAAAAATCTTCAAATTATAGGGATAAGTGTCGATGAAAATGGAGAAGAAGCAGTGATTCCTTTTGCACAAAAGGTTGGGTTTAATTATCCAGTGTACTTAACAACACCAGAACTTAATACTACATTTAATATTGATGCTGTGCCACAAATCTTTCTTTATGATAAAAATGGTAAGCTTATTACAAACCTAAAGGGGTATGTTGATGCTAAAGAACTTTCCGCAATGATTGAAAAACTATTATAAGGAAAAGGGGCTTTTTGCTCCTCTCCTTATCCCTTTTCTATATTTTCCATAAAGGCTTTTGATTCAGGTATTGCGGTATTATCATCACCAACACTAGGAGTAAGTAGATTTGCGGAATCACTTGCTCCTTAAGGCGTTAGCCATCCAAACACCAGGGTAGTCCTATAACATGGACTTTTTGTTCTCCAATCTGGAAACTCAGTATATTCTTACTTACAATGGCAATACATTTTACTTGTCCTCTAATAGTAATAACTTTCACTTTATCGCCTGATTTTATCTTCTTAATATTTGCAAGTTCAGGCCCTATCTCTACAAAAAGCTGGGGTTGTAACTCTAAGAGGTGTTTAATCCTTCTTGTCATTACACCATTCTGCCAATGTTCTATAACTCTATAAGTTGTACATACATAAGATACCTTGGATCACATATATAGTAAATGCATCTTTTGTCGCTTGAGACTCTAATAAAGCAGCTACAGGATTAATTCTCTGTTTTGACATAAGATTCTTTTCTATAGGATATTCTAATGGCTAATAGTACTCAGGTAATGGACCATCATTAAGTCCAGGTCCAAAAATATAGGCTATCCCTTCTGTTTTCATTATAAAGGGATATTTACTATTTTTCTTATAAGACATATGTAGCCATGACCCATCTGGTACATCGCCAACACAGCTTTTTCCATTCCATCTAATTACTGCTTTTTCTGGATCAAAAGTTTATATGAAATGAAGCAAATGTTTGAAAAAAATTTTATGCACAAACACAATTTTCTTTACAAATGTCTTCCATTGTTTGAAAGTTACCTGACAGCTCCGACACCCTGTACATCTTATAACCTCATTTAACATTCCAAGCCCCATAAATCTTTCAAAATAAAACAGAGTTTTCTTTTCTTATACAAAACATTATTTATGGTTGTCAATAAAAGTATTTTTAAAATAATATTAAAGTAAAATGCTTTTTTATTTTTAAAGTGTGAGATAAAGCCCTGTCTAAACAGGGCTTATGAAAGAGATTTAACTTCCTGAAACTACACCCACTCTAATTTCAAGATGTGTCCTAAACAAACCTTCTTCTATAAACACATTACAAGTTTTATCATTCTTAACAAAGTTCATGTTTATTGTTTTTCTGTAAGTCAATGCATTAACTAACCTCCATTTTTCATTAATGAGGTTGTTTTTTATAGCTTCAGCAAGAGAAAAGCTATCAACATTACCTTTATATTTTAAAATGCCTACTTTAATTCCCTTTGCTTCAAAAATAAAAGTATTGCTCTTATCAAGCTTCATCATAGATGGTACAGGTATATCTTCTATATCTCTTAATTGCATATCAACTTTAACATCTTTCATTTCCTGAACCTGTGCAGGTTCTTTCTCTTCTATAACACCTTTTGTTTCTTGAGAAAATAAGTTTAAAGGCATTGAAAATACTAAGAACATCAACAAAATAGCAATTTTTTTCATATTTAAGCCTCCTTAAAAAAATGGATTAAAATATTTTTCATTTTTAATTGTAGAAGATGGTCCATGACCTGGATATATTTCAGTATCCTCTGGCAAAGTAAAAAGCTTTTCTTTTATTGAGTTAATCAAGGTATCATAGTCACCACCTGGAAAATCAGTTCTTCCAATACCTCCAGCAAAAAGAGTATCTCCTGTGATCACTTTGTTACCAATTTTTAAACAAATACTCCCAGGACTATGTCCAGGTGTATGAAGCACTTCAACATCAATCCCGCCAATTTTTATAACATCTCCATCTTTTAAATACCCATCAGGCTCAGGTGACCTATTCACATAAAACCCCCATAAAGAAGCACTTGTATCCATCCTATCGAGTACTGGCTTTTCCTTTTCATGAATCAAAAGTTGTGCACCCGTTAATTCTTTGAGCTTTTTATTTCCACCACTGTGGTCAAAATGGCAGTGAGTATTAATAATATATTTCACCTTTATCCCTTCTTTTTCGATGAATTTATAAATTTCTTCAACATTATCTCCAGGATCTACTACCATACCTTCCTTTATATCACCATCTGCAACTACATAACAATTAACTTCAAGAGGCCCAACAACAAACTTTTTGAAAATCATATAATCACTCTCCCATCAAAAATTTTCTACCACTTTCTAAAAGTTCCTGAACCTTCCTTTCATTTTCAGCTTCTGCATAAATTCTTATAACAGGCTCAGTCCCAGACTCTCTGAATAACAACCAGCTGTCATTTTCAAGATATATCTTAATACCGTCAATCTCTTTTGTATCAATAACCTTTAATCCAGCAAAAGAAGAAGGAATATGCATAAGCTTGTCTTTAAAGGTTTTCTTAATTTCAGGAGTAATAAGATAATTTTTCCTCAATGAATAAAGAGCCCCTACTTCATCAAAAATTTCTTCAATCATAGCATAAACAGAGATGCCCCTTTTTGCAACAGCCTCAATAACGAGAAGACAAGCAAGGATACCATCCTTTTCAGGCACATGATTAATTATAGACAATCCCGCACTTTCTTCTCCACCAAGTACTATTTTCCTATTGCTTAAAAGCTCACCTAAATACTTAAAACCTACAGGTGTTTCATAAACAGTATAACCATACTTTCTTGCAATCCTATCAAGTAAATGAGTCGTTGCATAAGACCTACCAATTCCACCACTAATTCCCCTGTATTTTATTAGATAATGATATAGCACAGAAAGGACAAGATTGGGATTTACAAATTTACCACCCTTATCAACTATGCCAAACCTATCTGCATCGCCATCTGTAGCAACACCTAAATTTATTTTTTTATCTTCCTTCATCCAGTTTATAACTTCCTGGAGATTACTTTCCATTGGATCGGGTGGCCTTCCTCCAAAATAGGGGTCTCTAAAATCATGAATCACCTTACATTTTAATCCTTCATCTTCGAGAACGCTATCTATGTAATCCCTTGCAGTACCAAACATTGGATCAATAATAATCTTTAACTGAGATTGAGATATAACTTTAAAATCAATTATATCTTTAAGCCTGTTTAAGTAGTCACTTTTAGGATCGAAAACAATTACCTTACCTTCTTTTACAATATTCTCGAAAGAAAACTCTTCTTTAAAGCTTATCTGACCCCATAATTCATTTGCTCTTTTTTCAATCCATGCTGTCGTATCAGGAAGTGCTGGACCACCCCATGAAGGTGAAAACTTAATCCCATTATATTCTGGTGGGTTATGACTTGCCGTAAAATTTATCGCCCCAGCTGTGCCTTTGTTTAAAATTTCAAAAGAAATTACCGGTGTTGGTGTCTCTCGGCTTGTAAGAAAAGACTTTATATTATTCGCAGAAAGTATTTTCACAGCTTCTTTTGCATACCACTCCCCCATAAATCTGCTATCATAACCAACAATTAATCCTTTATCTTGTAAACCTTCCTTTTTCACATAATCTGCTATTGCCTGTATAACTATCCTTACTTTTTCTAAAGTAAACTCTTCACCTATAATCCCTCTCCATCCAGAAGTGCCAAATTTGATAATTCCCATAACCCCTCCTTTTACTTAGCTACTTCACTTACTAGTGAACTTATAAACTCTAAATACTCATGAGCCTTCTTTTTTTCTAAACTTTCAGCAAAAACCGTGAAATAGGCTTTATCCTGTGATGGAAGTGCTAAATACCACCCATCTTTCTCAAAAACCTTAATCCCATCTATTAACTCCACATTTTTATCAGAAGTTTTTTCCACAAGATGTCTCATAACAGTACCCTTCTTTTCCCATGAACAGGGAATATTTGCAGTTAAGAGATAAGTTTTTGGAATTTGTCTCAAAACATCATTTAAAGAAAGCTCAAGTATTGATAGCATTTCTAAAATCTTTATGATACTAAACATCCCATCAAAAGCGGGTAAAAAATTAGGAAAGATATAACCACCATAATTCTCACCAACAAAACCAATATCATACATCATCGCAGTTTCCATTAAAGCCCTACTTGTCGTTTTAGTCCTTATGACCTGCACCCCCTTCTTTTCAGCAAGCATTTCTATAATCATAGATGCATTTACGGGTACTGCAATTCTTTTTGGATAGAAGGCATCGAGAAAAAGCTTTGCAACCACACAAAGAGCTGTAGCTCCATCGTATATTTCACCTTTATGGTCAACTAAGTAGATTTTTTCAGCACCCGCATCAAGATAAAAGCCAACATCTGATTTTAACGAAATTACAATATTACTTAACTGTTTTAAAGCATTATTAAATTCTTCAGCAGTTTTTGTAAGCTTTGTGCTATCTAAATTCCCATTCAGGGCGATTACTTCACAATCCATCTTTCCTATTAAATTATGGAAAAGAGAGGCAGAACTACCATGAGAAAAATCAATAACAATCTTAAAATGTCTTTTTTTAATCTTATCCACATTAATTTTACTCAAAAAACCTTCTACATACTTTTCAATCGCATGGGTGGGAAAGGATATCTCACCTGTTTCATGAATAGCTACTCTTCTAAAGTCTTCACCGAAAAAAAACCTTTCAACAGTTTTTTCTTTTGATGAATGAATATCAATACCCTTTTCTTCATAAAACTTCATATCTATGAATTCAGGATCAAAGGGCGAGCGCCTTACATGAACACCACCTGCCTCATTACCTTGACTTGCAAGGTATCTAACAACAGGGATTGGCACAACACCATAATCATGGACATGAACACCTGTTGATAAAACACCTGTCATAAACGCCCTATTAATCATTCTTGAAGCAGGATGATGGTCACGAGATGTTGCTATTATTGAACCTTTTTTGAAGGTTGCTCCATATGCTGCACCTAACTTTGCTGCAAATTCTGGCGTAATCTCAAAATTGGCTATACCATTTACACCATAGGGACCAAATATGGATTTTGACCATTTCTCTCCCCAAACAAGGCTTGATGCAAGAGTTGCACCATCTTCCACCACCTTTAATGGCCAAACTTTTACACCTGCCTTTAATGTTGCATTTTTCCCTATTATACATTTATCAGAAACTACTACCCCTTCAGCAAGATGAGCACCTTCATTTATGATGGTTTCTCGCCCGACAATGCATTCTTGAAGACTTGAGTTTCTACCAATATATGTTTTGTCCCAGATAACAGAATTATAAATTTTCACACCATCTTCTATAATACAGTTATTACCGATAACGGAGTTTTTTATTTTTACATTTTTACCTACCTTTGAGTTTTTCCCGATAACAACAGAACCTTCAATATTTACAGTATAATCCACTTCTGCTTGTTCCCCTATATAAACACCTTCTCTAACTTTATAACCAGGAATATCAACATGAACCTTTCCTTCTAAAACATCTTGATGAGCCATTCTATATTCTGTAAGATTACCTACATCTTTCCAGTAACCCTCCATAAGGGCACCATAGAGACTTATTTTTTTCTTCATAAGTAAAGGAAAAAGATCTTTACTGAAGTCAAACTCTTTATTTGATGGAATATATTTCAAAACGTCCTTCTCAAGGATATAAATACCAGTATTGATGGTATCGCTAAATACTTCACCCCATGTGGGTTTTTCAAAAAACTTTGTAATTTTATTATCATTGTCAAATATCACTATACCAAAGGGGAGTGGATTTTCAACTCTTGTCAGCAATATAGTAGCTTTTGATTTTTTTTCTTTATGAAACTCAACTGCCTTTTTTAGGTCAAAATCGGTCAAGACATCTCCAGAAATCACAATAAAGGTGTCATTTATAAACTCTTCTGCTAATTTAACCGCACCAGCAGTTCCATAATCTTCCTGAGGTAGTATATACTCTATGTTAACTCCAAAATCTTTACCATCTTTAAAATATTCCTGAATTATTTCAGCCTGGTAAAACAAAAGTACAACAATATCAGTTATTTCATGCTTTTTCAAGAGATTTACAATATGTTCCATCATAGGTCTATTTAATAGTGGTACCATGGGTTTGGGTATACTTTGAGTGATAGGCCTTAACCTTGTACCAAATCCACCTGCCATTAAGACAGCTTTCATATTACCCCCAAACACTTAAAGATTATAAAGCTCAATATTCATTAATGATAAGTTCCTCAACTGGTTTTCTTCCGGGAGATTTTGGTATTTGGATAGGATACCCAACAGCAATTATAGCAACAAGCTCTTTTTTACCTTCGATATGCAGTATTTCTTTAACTTTATCTTTATTTTTTAAAATCTCCCCAAGCCATACTGCACCAAGACCAATAGAAGAAATGTATAATAGCATATTCTGTATACAGGCACCAATTGCCATTAAATCTTTATCCCTATCATAGGAATGTTCGTGATCAAGAAAGACTGCTATCAATACATTTGCAGACTTAACTATGTTACCATAAACAGTTAACTTAGAGATTTCATCTTTTATCGACTCATTTTTTATTATAGAAAAACGCCACGGCTGGTTATTATGGCCAGAAGGGGCATAGCTCCCTGCTTCTATAATCTTAAGGACTAAATCTTTAGAAACATCTTTAGTATTATCAAATCGCCTTATACTTCTCCTTTTCCTAATTAACTCAAAAATCTCCTTCTCAATTTCCATGATTTGAAATGTAACAAAAAAAAATGAAAAAGTAAAGAGTTAAGAAAATTTACAAACCTTGACAAAAGGAAAACATTATGATTTATTTTTATCAAAAAAAGAATGAGGAGGAATTATGAAAAAATATTTTTTTACCATTTTAGGCATTTTATGGCTACCTATTAATTTATATGCCACTGAATTAGAGTTACCTAAAAATTTAAGTTCACAAACAAAACAGTGCATTGGATGTCACAAACTTTACACCCCTGGTATTGTATATGACTGGTTAAAGAGCAGACATGCAAAAATAACTCCTTCTGAAGCAATAAAAAAATCCGAATTAGAAAGGCTTGTTAGTGCAAAATCAGTTCCTGCTAACCTTTCTGAAACAGTAGTTGGCTGCTATGAGTGTCACAGTCTGAATGGCGACAAACACGAAGATAACTTTACCCATTTTGGTAATAAAATCAACGTGGTAGTTTCGCCCCCAGACTGTGCAACCTGCCATCCAGAAGAGGTAAAACAATACACTGGCTCAAAAAAGTATCATGCCATAAAAAATTTAATGCAAAACCCTGTTTACCACGCACTGGCTAGCACTTCAACTGGCGTTATCAACTATGAAAATGGTGAACTTATCCAGAAACCTTCTTCCGAAAAGACTTTACATGAAACCTGTTTAGGCTGTCATGGAACTGAAGTTACAGTCAAGGGGTTCAAAAAAATAAAATCCCTTTCCAGCGGACTCGAAATAACAGTACCCGACCTTACAAACTGGCCCAATCAGGGAGTGGGAAGAAAAAATCCTGATGGTAGTTATGGAGCCTGTACATCATGCCATCCAAGACACCAATTTTCCATTGAGGTTGCCCGCAAACCTTATACCTGTGCTCAATGTCATTTAGAGCCTGATGTCCCTGCCTATAATGTTTATAAAGAAAGCAAACATGGAAACATCTATGAGTCAGTTGGTGAACACAAATGGAACTTTGAATCTGTACCATGGAGACCAGGAAAAGACTTCACAGCTCCTACCTGTGCCAGTTGCCATAACAGTCTGCTCGTGAGAGATGATGGCAAAATAATAGCAGAACGCACCCATGACTTTGGTGCTCGTCTATGGGTTAGATTGTTCGGCTTGATTTATACCCATCCCCAACCTAAATCAGGTGATACAACAATTATAAAAAATGCCGATGGACTACCCTTACCAGTCACTTTTACAGGTAAGTTAGCCGAGGAATACCTCATATCAAAGACAGAGATGGATAAAAGAATGAATATAATGAAAAACGTATGCTCCTCCTGTCATAATACTAACTGGATAGATGGACATTTTGCCAAGATGGACAACACAATAAAAGAAACAGACGAAATGACAAAAACTGCAACACTAATACTTGTAGATGCATGGAACAAAAAAGTAGCTGACAACAAAAATCCTTTCGACGAGCCTATAGAAAGAAAATGGGTACAACAATGGCTTTTTTATGGAAACTCCATTAGATATGCCTCAGCAATGAGTGGTGCACCTGACTACACAAGCTTTAAATATGGATGGTGGGAGCTTACAAAAAATCTGCAGGAGATGAAAGCCTATATAGATAAAAAACAAAAAGATGACAAAAAGTAAAGGCATACTTATTGAAGACGTAAACTTAAGAAACCGTTACTTTGTTTACAATGACAGATTTGAGGCAGGTAGGGTTATTGCAAAAATGTTAAAAGAAATTTACTTAAAAGAAAAGCCAGACCTCTTTGCCATACCTTCAGGAGGTGTTCCAGTTGCCTATGAGATTGCAAAAGCACTTCATATTAACTTTGACTTACTCATTGTTCGGAAGATTCAGATACCTGGTAATACAGAAGCAGGCTTTGGCTCAGTAGGTCCTGATTTTGAGGTGATAATTGATGAAAAGCTTGTAAAAAAGCTAAGATTAACGAAAGAAGTAGTTGAAAAACAAATAGATAAAACCAAAGAGGTATTGAAGAAAAGAAATGAGATAATGCGTGAGGGAAAAGATTTCCCTCAGGTAAAAGATAAAAACGTTATAATTGTTGATGATGGCCTTGCTTCGGGTTATACAATGACAGAGGCGATAAGATTTATGAAGAGAAAGAAAGCAAAACATATAACCATTGCTGTACCTACCGCTCCTTTAGAAACGGTAGAAAAAATACTTTTAGAAGCAGACGCTTTAGTGTGTCCAAACATAAGAGAATATTACCCCTTTGCCGTAGCTGATGCATACAAAAACTGGTATGATTTAACAGACGAGGAAGTTTTAGAGCTTATTAACAAAGCAAAAATAAACTAACTTAAAGGAGGTTTAATATGGGTAAAAAAATTATCTTCACAGTTTTAGCAACAGCCTTCATCTCAACCGCTTATGCAGCAGATGTCGAAAAGGGTAAGGCTCTATTTAATGACCCAAAATTTGCAGGCGGAACCTCAGGAAAATCATGTAACACCTGTCATCCCAATGGAAAGGGGCTTGAAAAATCAGGGACAAAGAAAAAATTTCGTGTAATGGGACAGGAACAAAAAAGCTTAGAGGAAGCTGTTAATTTCTGTATTGTAAATGCCAACAAAGGAAAGGCAATAGATGTCAACAGTGAAGACATGAAAAATATTGTTGCCTATATAAAATCCTTAGGCAAAAAGAAATACTAAAAATAAGGGGCGAAAGCCCCTTTTCAATTATTATGAAAGATAAAAAGACAATAATAAGCCCTATAAACTTAAGAAAAGATAGGCTTCCACCGGGACAAAGATGGATTGAAAAGCCGATATTATATGATATATCCTCTGAAATAGATTTTGATATAAAGGGCTATAATTTTAGGTGTTTTGGAGAAGTAGAAGTTGAGAAAAATTTTATCTATGATGAGTTACTATCATTTCCACAAATTGAGCTTATAGCAGATTTTCATTGTGTTACACACTGGAGTGTAAAAGACATTCACTGGGAAGGTGTACAGACAAAAGAAATTTTAAACATAGTAAAACCAAAGGCGCCTTATCTTCTCGTTCATTCGCTGGAAGGCTACACAACAAACCTTCCTGTAGAATATCTTTATGAAGAAGATGTAATACTTGCATTCAAAATGAATGGAGAGGTGCTTCAAAAAAGACATGGCTATCCAGTAAGATTAGTAGTCCCAAAGCTTTATGCCTGGAAGAGTGCCAAATACGTAACAGCCTTTGAATTTACAGAAGAAAACAAACCGGGATACTGGGAGCAAAGGGGCTACCACATGTATGGCGACCCCTGGAAAAATGAAAGGTATGGCTAATTAAATAAAGAAAATAACCTTATTTAATTTCCTTAAAAGTTATCTTATACCCGATGTTAAATCCATATAAATCTTCATTGATAGGCTTGCCATCCGCTTCTGCATAGGGATACATAAAATAATTCAAAGGTTCTGAAGCCTGTGGAGGGTTCAATACTATATCCCTTCCTGTCCCGTAAGCAATTCTACTTTCATCAACTGCACCAAAAAAGTATTCCCTTAATGGTTTTGCCTGTTCAAGGGTAATTTTTTGTTCAAGTATTGCCTTTCTAACATCAGCAGGGTCAACAACTACCCAACCATATCCCGGTAAATAGAATTCTGCCCAACAGTGTTGAGCCTTGGTCATGTCGCCTTCTTTGCCCTTTGGAATACGTATACCAAAAATCTCTCTTGCTGGAACTCCTGCTGCTTTTGCAAGGGCAACATAAACGGAATGGATGTCTGCACATTTACCACCTTTTGTTTCAAGCAGCCTTTCAACTTCTCCCAAACCACAACCTTTTACATTGGGGTCTCTATACATATTATCAACAATCCAATCATAAATTGCCCTTGCCTTTTCTAATACAGTTTTTTTGCCCTTAGTTATCTTTATAGCTTGTTCTTTAACCTTTTCGCTAATTGGAAGACTTTTTGAAGGGCTTAGGTATTCGAGACTACATCCATGTTGATGATTTAGCTGATGCCCATATTAAAAGTTTGGAATATCTGTATCATAATCACAGTGATGTTTTTAACTGTGGATATGGTAAAGGGTATTCTGTATTAGATGTCATAAACACTATGAAAGAGGTTTCTGGAGTGGACTTTAAAGTGAAGTATACGGGTCGGAGAGAAGGAGACCCTACAATCTTGATAGCAGACAACTCTAAAATTTTAAATACCATGAACTGGAGGCCCAGATATAACGATTTAAGACTCATATGCAAAACCGCCCTTGAATGGAAGAAAAGATTATTAGAGGAGGGGTAATTATCTTTTTTAGAACATTTAGCAAGGCTTAGAAGGCTTAGGATGTATTAAAATTTTACATTCTAACCTACCACAACAAAAACCCCGCTAATGTAAGATATTTGTATTTTGAACTCAATTCTATATAGTAAATCATGGCTGTCCAAGATAAATTAAAATGGTGTTTTAAAGATGGCATAAGGCCCTTCCATAGAGCAGGAGTTTTTTAAGAAGGGAAATTTTTCCTTAATATCCTACTGCACTAATACAGAGCTCATGCCCCTTTAAGATTTATCTTGGACAGGTATGATCTCTATCAACATTTAAAGGCTACCCGTGGCTTATCAGGCCAGCCAATCAAGCCAATCAGCAGTTATCAAGAGTTCATAAGCTGGAAATATAGATATGTTAATACCATTCTCTTTCACTTCACCTTTGTTATCGTGTGTGATTATATAACCCTTCTTTAAGTTAAGGTATTTACAGGCTTCCTTTAAACCTGTTATCTCTCTTTTTAATGTAGTGGATTCTGTTATATCGAAGGAAACCTGGATAGCAATTTTATTATCAATAAGAAAGTCACATTCCTTTTTTTCTTTAAAAGTGACTACATTCTTTGCAATAAAATAGATCTCCCTAAAGATTAGATTTTCAAGCAGTATACCATAATCCTTTTTTTCAAAAAATTTTATACTATTTAACAATCCTGTATCTATCAGATATATCTTCTTTTCTCCAAGTTCAGTTTTTGTTACAGATCTATAATGCTTTTTTACAAGCCTCACCACATAGGAAGCCTCTGCATAATCAAGATATTTATAAAGCATATCCTTCCCCAGCTTTAAACCTTGAGATTTAAGCTCATTATAAATTTTATGGACTGAAAAAAATCTCCCCATATTTTCAGCGAGCCTTTTTAAAAAATATTTAAGAAGTAATATATGCTTAATATGATACCTTTCAGCAATATCCCTGTAGAGCATAATATCAAAGTATTCCTGTAAGGTTTTCACCTTTAATGATTCTTCAAGAAATACAATTTCTGGAAAGCCACCAAATATCATATATTCATTAAATATCTTCATTAGCCTCGCCTTTTTCTCATAACTGAAAAAATCCCTTTCGGGATCAAAGTCAAAATTCTTGAATCTGATAAACTCTCTAAAATTTAGTGGAAAAACTTCGAATCTTATCGTCCTGCCCCGCAGAGAAGTTGCTATCTCCTCACCCAGCAATTGGGAATTTGAACCTGTAATAAATATATTTTTACTGACAGAATCGTAGATCCTTCTTATAAATCTTTCCCATCCTTTTATATTCTGGATCTCATCAAAGAAAAAATAACATTTGTCCAGAGAGAGCTCAGGATAAAGCTCTCTATAAGATTGAAGGATGAGGTCGAGGGTTTTCAGTTCGAAATTGAGCCTTTCATCCTCAAAGTTAATGTAAAGAATCTTCTCAGCTGGAATTCCTTTTTCTTTAAGCTCAAGGATGTGTTGAAACAAGAGATAGGTCTTTCCTGCTCTCCTTGGCCCTGTAACAGTGATTATCTTTTTGTATCTAATGGAAGGACAATATCCTTTTTAAAGGCCTGGGAAGCTTCCCTGTATGAAACTCGCGAATGACAGTTTTCAGTATTTCTTTCATTTTGATAAGGAAATTTTAATAATATTTTTTCCTTATGTCAAGGAAACAAATAAATATGGGGACAGGCACTTTATTTTCTCTTTGTCAAAGAGGGTTGAGGAGATTTTTATAGTCTCCCCCACCCCCTTTCTCATAAAAGACGAAAAATAGCTTGTTGACCTATTTTAATTTGTCTTTTTCTCTTTTTTAATTTTACCAGAGAATTCCTACAACGCTTCTACCAGACTCAAGAGCAAGCTCCGCAATTCCTCCCTTAAGCATAAAAGCATTTGTAAAACCCACAGCCCTCAAAGCCATAGTAGCAGCTGCAGCCCTTGTGCCAGTATGACATACAACAACAATTTTCTTATTAGCAGGAAGTTTTTTAAGGTTTTCTTCTTTAAACAGTTCATGCATTGGTATTTTTAACGTATCTTTATATGTGATACCTACAATGGCCATTTCCTGAGGAGTTCTTATATCCAGCATTACAAATTCTTCTTTAGCCTTAATCATTTCAAAGAGCTGTTTAGAATTAACTTCACAGGGTCTTTTGGCTATCATTTCTGGTGTTAGTTGTGAAAACATAGCACTAAACTTTGCGGCCAACTGATTATCAAAGGCTACTGCCCAGCTAACTGATAAAACAAAAACCACAACAGTTAAAAAAAGCTTTTTCATAAAAAACCTCCCAAAGAATTATTATTATATTTTAATTATAATTGTTAAATCATAAAAAACAAGTGCTTTTAATAAAGAGATGCTTTTAACTTAATTACAGTATTATAAATCTTAAAAAACTGGAGTATATTTTGACTTTAGAGCAAATAACTAAAAACTTTTCTCTTTAATTCTGATATATTGCCTTTGCATATATAACCTTTTACTTTGTGTTCTACAACAAGTTTTCTTAAAGTATCCTCATCATTAGAAGAATAGAAAACTATTGGTATGCTTTTTGTTTTTTCGTTTGTGCTCAAAAGTTTGGAAAGGTTATCTCCTGAAAGAGCTGGCATATTTATATCTAATAAAATTAAATCTGGCTTAATTTCGATTGCAGAATTAGTTGCACCAAAACTATTTAAATGAAAATATACCTCAAACCCCTCATTTTCTAATATTTCTTTTGTTGCCATAATATGTTTTTCATCATCATCAATAATCAATATTTTCTTTTTAGAATTTTTCATTTTATACCTCCTTCTACTCATTTTTTGAAGGCACAGTAATTTTGAATGTCGTGCCTTCACCAAATTTACTTGATACAGAAATGTTACCACCTATCAGGTTCAATAAATTTTTTGTTATTGTCAGACCCAAGCCTGTGCCCTCATGCCTTTTAGTTTTTGAATCTTCTAATTGAGTAAAGGCGACAAAAAGTTTTTCAATGTCTTCATCTTTTATACCTATTCCAGTATCACTTATTGAAACAATTGCATTATTATTATTGGCCTCCAGTGTTATTGTTATTTTTCCCTTTTCTGTAAACTTTGCCGCATTACTTGCTATATTAGTAATTATTTGCCTCACCTTTACAGGATCTGAGTTTATAATTAAAGAATTTTCTGGAAGGTTTAAAATCACATCTACAGGTTTATTACCAAGTAGTACCTTAATAGTGTCAGCGACCTCTCTGATTAAAGTTACAATATCAAAATGTTCATAAATCACTTCCATTTTCCCCGCTTCTATCTTGGATAAGTCAAGTATATTTGTTACAATAGCTCTGAGATTAATAGCAGTTGACATCAAAAGTGAAATTCGATCCTTTAGTTGTTCTACATAACCTCTTTCCGCCGAAACCCTCATAAGTTCAGCTAAGCCTATTATTACATTGACAGGGGATCTCAGTTCATGGGTAACGTTTGCTATGAACTGTGACTTAATTTTATTTAACTCCTCAAACTCTTTCGCTTTTGCATTTGCCATCTCTCTCTGAATAATACTATTTGCAAGCACATTACTCTGCTGTATTATCATTTGCTTCACAGAGAGCAACCCTTTATAAAATCCACTGTCATCAGTAACTATAATTTCGTCGTAAATATCTTCTGGTGATCTTTTTAAAGCTTTGTCTATTGCTGTATCAAGACTTTCATCTTCTTTTACTATGAGTGGGTTTTTATCTGATATTGTTATTATTGGTTTTCTTTCATACAATTCAAATCCATATCTTCTAAAAAGCTTAAAAAGTAACTTAGTCCTTGTTACAATACCCACCGGCATATTTTCTTCAACAAGAGCTAAAGCATCAAGATTCTGTATGTTAAAAAATCGCTCTGCCACCTGTCTTGTGGTTACATAGGGATGTATACTTTCTTTTGATGTGATTAATTTACCAACAACTAAACTTTTTTCTGCATGCTCCATAATACCCTCTCCTTAATTTGCTTCTTTATTTAATTAATTTTAGATATTAATTTTCGGTTTAAACTTATCATTTCATTTTTAACCTATAATAAAGTAGTTATTAATTTTCTGTGAAATCTGACGAATTGGTAGGGTAATACTAACTTTTCTTAAATTAAAATCCCCCTCCCCTGTTTAACGAAAGGTGGGAAAGAAGAAGGAAATTTGGATAGATGACCTGTCCCCTTTTTCAAAAGTGGGAAAGAATTAAATATTTTTTTGCCTTTTGTTTTGTTTTAAGCAATATGTTTATGCGTTTAAGAGCTAAGTTTTTGCTGTTGCTATTTTTTGCAATTTTTTGCTTTGGTTAGTTGTAAAGATTACAGCCTTGAAGATGTAAAAAACTTCTTCACGGATAGGAAGTTTTTGCCTTTTCAGGAGCAGGCCCCTGAAACCGTCAAACCATCACAGCAAATTCTCGATGTACAAAATGCCTTTGAAAAGGTAGCAGAAGTAGCACTGCCTTCTGTGGTTAACATTTACACCAACCAGAAAGTTCGTGTTCGCCCCTTTCCCATGCCTTTTGAAGACAATCCCCTTTTTAGAGATTTTTTTGAAGATTTTTTTAATGACTTTGCTCCAAGAGAAAAAGAGTACAAGTCCACTAGCTTAGGTTCTGGCTTTATTATATCTTCTGATGGCTACATTGTTACAAACGACCACGTTATCAGAAACGCTGACGAGATTAATGTCAAGCTTTACGATAAGAAAAACTACATCGCAAAGGTGGTGGGAAGAGACCCCAAAACTGATGTTGCTGTGATTAAAATAAATGCATCGGGATTGAAACCTCTTAAGTTGGGTGATAGTAACAAAATCAATATTGGTCAATGGGCAGTTGCTGTTGGTAACCCCTTTGGACTAAATGGCACTTTGACCGTTGGAGTTATTAGTGCGAAGGGTAGAAGTAACTTAGGGATTGAAACTTACGAAGATTTTATCCAGACAGATGCTTCTATCAACCCTGGAAACTTTG
>Ga0197142_1000038_pt1 | contig 103681 bp, 81 predicted proteins | sample GBS60_MetaG_FD_148614 | JGI IMG/M metagenome (GOLD analysis project Ga0197142, IMG submission 148614) | Sediment microbial communities from Great Boiling Springs, Gerlach, Nevada, United States - GBS 60_MetaG | ecosystem: Environmental > Aquatic > Thermal springs > Hot (42-90C) > Sediment... | reverse complement strand
AAGACACGATTGACCAGCTCGGGCTGTGTGGTGCCTGCGTGTTGGTCAAGTTCAAGCAAATCGGCGTTCAATTTCTCCAAATACTCCGTCGCCTCATCCAAAAAGATTTGTTGAAGCTCGTCAAGTTGGAAATCGCCAACTGGCGCTAACTCACTCTGATAGGATTCTGATGTGAGAAAGTCAAAACTGGACAACGGTGCAACTGGAGCATCAGCAGATGGAGCAAGCGATTCTGACCGATGTGAGGAATCATCGGACAAAAGTATATCGCCAGATGAACGTTCGTTCTGTGGGGTGCTCGAGCTGGCCTCATCTGTCAGTAGGAAGTTGTCATCAAGTGTCGCCGTCTCAAGCGAAAAATCCAAGTCGGGCAGTTCCAAAGGCGACGCAGTGGGTTCAGGTTCGAGCGCAGGGGCTTGAGAAGGCGATACATCTGGAAGAGTAGATGACTCAGAATAAGTATCGCTTAGCGGAGCATCTTCCGAGAGCAATGAGCTTTCAGTCAAAAGCGAATCATCAAGCGTGTCGCTAAACGAGAGTTCTTCTGAACCTTCCGTATCAAGACGAGCGGAAAGCGAAGAGAGTTGGGAAAGGTCTTGATGAGTGCTGGATGCATCAAGTGTGGTATCGTCTATTTCGGATTCATCAAGCAGGAGTTCATTGCTGAAGTTCAGGTCGAGAGTTGTATCAAGGGTTTCGGACGAATCAGAAGGCGTTTCAAGGCTAATAGGTTCATGGATTTGAGTCGTTTCAGGTGAGGGTTGAGTATCGGTCTCAAGAGAAAGTGGTGTAAGTTCGGGTGCATCCAATTCAATGGGCATGTCAATTGAAGACCCCGATGGAGGCGTTAAGTCCGAATCGGCTTGAGCCAAATCTGACGAAGCAGGTGCATTGGGCAGCGACGGAAGCGAGTCGGAATCGGTCGTGATAGGTATCGGTGGTGTTTCCAAAAGGAGGTCTTCTTCGGGAAGTAACAGGTCATCGGTCTGGAAATCCAAATCGTGGTCAGGTTGAGGTGTTGCAACGTTCAATTCATCGAGCGTTGGAGTAGAAGGTTCTTCTTCAAGAAGCGGGAGCGCAGAGTCGTCGAGCAGAAGTAAATCCTCGAAAGTAGAAGAAACTTCGTCAGGTGTCTTCAAGTCGGAAGGCGCATCGGCGCTTGGAGTTTCTTGAAGTGGCGATTCGCTGACTGCGTGAGCAAGCGTATCAGGTTGCGAGGTTTCGAGCGTAGCCGGTTGCTCTGGCGTTTCAAGTGAGAAGTCTTCTTCAGAAAGCGCATCCAGTGTGGGAGCATGGCTGGCAAAGGTTGAGGGGGGAATCAGCTCGCTGAATGTGAAGAACGTGCTATCCTCTTCTTCATCCGAAGAAGAGCTCGAGCGGAAATGTCGGAGCAAATCGCCAGCAACTCGTCCAACTGCTTCGGAGAGCGGTGCATGAAGCGCTTCAATGGGAGTGTTCGAAAGTCTGGCTTGCTCTAATGTGGTCGCAAGTTCGACCAGACTTCGTTGATTAGAAGACGCCAGCGCATAAAGTAAATCTTGACTATTTAGGAGCGATTGAAGATAAGCTTGTGCCTCGAGTCCAGCAGTGGAGTCAGGAAGAGCCAAAATGACTTGGCGTAGGAAGTTGGATGCACATGTCACATAATCAAACGCTGAAGAAGGCGCCTGAGCGGTTGCACTGTCTAAGGTGTCGGGAACAAGGGAGTTCGTTTCGGCATGGTCAGAAAGTTCAGGAGCAGATTCAGCAGTTGTGGTCTCTTGAAGGTAAGAAAGGAAATCTGAAATGTCAGGCAAGTCGGGAGTAGATTCGGCTTCCGCTTGAGGGGGTTCGGTCGGCTTTGCCGAGCTTTGTGAAGGCGCGTCAAGGTCAGGCGATGTAGGCGCAGTTGCCACGGTTGAAACAGGAAATTTCTCTTGAAGCCCTTGCACGATGGTGTTGACAAACTCCTCTTGGCGTTGGAGAAGGGTAGCAGTAGGCGCTTGATTAACCCAAGATTGACCAAGAAAATCTGCAAACTGTTTGAGGGATGGCAGTTCGGACTGCGCAATGGCGATAAGCACGTCGGGCTGGGAGAGCAAAGTAAGCAAATAATTTTGAGCCGCATCGGATGCCTTCATCGCTTGAAGGGCTCGGCCAGCTTTGTGCAAAGTGCTACAAGCAAACTGAATGTAATCACTTTCAGTGGGCGCATCGGTAGAGCCTTCGAGCGCAATTTCTTCTGCGAATTTCTCGAGTGAGATGCTAGGAATCGGTTCTTCTTCGGGAAGCGGTTCAGGCGTAATAGATTCAATAGCGGACTCAATGTCTGATGGCAAAGGTAGCGAAAGATATGATGCCAGCAGTGCTTGAGCGGTCTCGGAAGCCAAGCAGTCGCAAAGATGACGCGCAATGTCGCGTATCGTAGCCTCGCCAAGTCCGTTGATGGCATCCTCGTTGAGAGACTTTGAAAACTCGATAAAATCGCTAATACCTGGAAGAGAACTAAACTGAGCAAACTCAGCAAAAACGTCGGGAGAAGAGGCAAGTTTTTCCAGCGCATCCGCAATAATTGTAGGATAAGATTTCTCGGCGACGATTTCACGCGAGAACGACGCAATCATGTTGAAATACTTTTGAAGTGCAGGCTCAAGTGGCACTTTAACCGAAGAAGTTTGAACACGAATCATAGTCTCAACAGTTGAAGAAGTGTTGCTTGTAACAGGACTGGCTGGGAAGAGCGACGCCAGAAGCGATAAATCGAACCCGAAGTCGCTATTGACCTTCGCTGTGTAGTAATAAATCGGGCGCTGACCTTTTCGCAGAGGGGGAGAAGTGAGTTTCGACTTGTTGCTTTCAAGGAAAGAAAATTGGGGAGCAGAAGAAGAACGGGTTTCAGATGGCGAGGTTTCCTTGCGGCTTATCGAAAGCGTATCAGGCAGTTCATGTGGCGAATCGCTTGAGACATACTGCCGTAAAGTGTTTAAGACCGTTTCGTTCGTTTCAACCGTTGTGAGCGAGCAGCTTAAAAGTTCGGCAGTAGAATCAAGGCTTTCTGTGAGCAGTTGATAAACCTCCGATATCTGTTGGGCATCCGACAAAACCAGCCGTGATTTAGCGGTGTCTAAAAAATCAAGAAAGTCTGAAAGAATATCGAGCCGGAGTCGTGAAAGCGTTTGGAGCGGGTCAGGTTCGGCACTGAGTTTGGAGAAAAATGAAGCAAACAGTTTCAAGTGCCTGCTTTTGCGCTTTTTGAGATGCGATTTCAAGCGACTGGCGACATCTTCAATAAAGAGTTTAATGGTCGTGTTCGCCTGAACTTCGCGTGTAAGCGTGGCGCGTGAGATGCGCTTCGAAGAGGGCTTCTTAACTTTCGGGTTGCCTAACAATCTGCCTGAACCTATCATACCTTTGTTCTGTTTAGTTGCTCTAATTAGTAAAAGCCATCATTCAAGCATAAAACTTATTTGAGTTTAAGGTTAGAGAGGTCCTCTTCTATGAACAGGTCGTTACCTGATTTGAGCGTAGAAGATGACTCGAGCGCTTTTTTGTCGTTGTTATTAGCCAGTGCCGCTTCGCTGGCGGACTCAAGCGTAGGTTGACCGATTTTTTGAACACCACTTGAAGGAATCTTAAAGCGAGAAACCGAACGTGCAAGTTGTTGCGTAATGGCGTTCAGGCGCATGGCAAGTTGTGCAGATTGTTTAGAGCCGCTGAGCGATTGTTTAGCGATTTGGCTGACTTCGCTCATAGCGGAGACCACGCCTGAAGAGGCCACATCTTGCTGTTTAGCCGCAAGCGAGATTTCTTGAATGAGCTCGGTAGATTGTTGCACAACGCTTTGAATTTCAATAAGGGCGCGAGAGGCAGAGTCGGCAAGTTTCGTGCCGCGTTCCACTTCAAGCGTGCCGCGTTCCATAGCGGAGACGGCTTCTTGGGTTTCGGATTGAATGGTTTGCACGAGTTGGGCGATGTCGTTAGTGGCTTTGGTGGCGCGTTCAGCCAGTTCGCGCACTTGGTCTGCAACAATCGCAAAGCCTCGTCCGGCTTCGCCCGCGCGTGCGGCTTCAATCGTGGCGTTCAACGCCAGCAAGGTCGTTTGGTTGGCAATGTCTTCAATCGTTTGAACGATTTTAGAAATTTCAAGCGACGATTCGCCGAGCGATTTAATTTTTTGAGCAGAGTCTTGCACGGTAGCACGGATGCGTTTCATGCCTTCAATCGTTTCCATAACGGTGTTCCCACCAGTTTGCGCAACCTGTGTTGCCCGTTGCGCAGCTTCGGCGGCAGAGTCAGCGTTCATAGCCACTTGGCGAATCGAAGCGGCCATTTCTTCAACCGCCGCAGATGCATTAGCAACCTGAACGGATTGCTCTTCAGCCCCGCGTGCCATTTGTTCAGTAGCCGCAAGAATTTCTGAGGCCGCCTCTCCGACTTGTAGCGTAGCCGTCTGCACTTCACGAATCAGGTTACCAAGGTCCTCGACCATTAAGTTGAACGAGTCAGCCAGAGCCCCTAAGGCGCCTTCGGTAACAACCGCACGCTGTGTGAAATCGCCTTCGGCGGAGTTCGACACCACAATCAGCAAATCAGTTAATTGCTTTTGAATAGCATCCCGGGCAATTTCGGTATCCACAAGCGCAGAAAGACGGCGAATCATTTCGTTGAACTGATTGGCAACTTCCTCAAACTCATCGCCCGTAGTAAGCGTAGCTCGCGCGTTATAATCGCCCGAAAGCACGCTGTCAACCAATGATTTAATTTCACCAAGTGAAACCAGAATGTTGTTACCTTGACGAGTAGCAAAATAATATGCCAACCCGACACCAGCACCAGCAAGCAAAATCAAAATCAAAATGCCCCAGAAAATCAGGCTACTGTTAGAGGCAATCAACGATTCCACCGGTGAGAGATACACACTTTGGTCAGAGGATAAACACAAGGCGCCCAACACTTGTCCTGAACTGTTTTGCAAAGCGGTGTAGTAGTTGTAAGTGTTAGGGTTGACAAAGTTATTGCCCTTGACAAAAGCAAACTTTTCTGTAAGCACGCTTTGCCAGACTTCTTGCGGAATCTTGTAGCTGAGTGCCGAAATTCCGCCAGAGACTTGTTCCGCAGTAGAAACGCGCACATCGCCAATTGTAATAGAGGGACGAACGGTTTCGCGAGAGATGAGGGAACTGAATTCACGCAGAATCACACGTTCGTTGCGATTAATCATCTTTGCCGCAATGACACAGGCAATCGGGCGATTGTTTGCACCATAAATCGGTTGAATCGTGGTCAGCATCAAGCCGTTTTCTTCTTTGCCAGCATGGTCTCCCAAATTAGAGCCGTCGACACGGGCTTGGTCAGCAAGTGTGCTTTTGCCAGCAACCGTAACGTTGCTGACAGCATTAACTGTTGTAACGGGTTCTTCGCTTAACAGTGAAGCTGGGAAAAGCTCGACGGATGTGGTTGTCTGACCACGAAACGCCGCTTCACAGAGCCGCTTGAGCGGAACAAAATTAGGGTTGGGAGTCGCTGGTTTGAAGTCTTGAAAGTAAGAATCGCCATATTTGGTAGGCGTAGAACCGCGTAAGATGACCGTTCCATCAAGCCCCACAAATGTCATCATGCTTAATGAGAGTGAGGACATCACTTCGGCAGAGGACTTATGCAAATCTTCCCGAATCGCTTGAAGCATTTCCGTAGTAATATCCTCATGCGGAAGAATGAGTGTTGAAAGACCCGAGGCATATTTCGGCGAACTGATGGCGTTAGCAACTTCGCTTTGCAAGAGCGTAAGTTGTTGGGTAACCACAGCCTTAAAAATTTGAGACTGCTCTGACATGCGCGATTGCGCTGCGCGCTCAGCATCTTCTAAGGCGGTTTCGGTTTGTTGCTTATTGTAGAAAGCAATCACAACAAGGAAAATGATTGCACAAAGAAGAACAGGCAAAAGCGACGCAATGAGAAAATCGCGTAGTAGCTTCGAACGAATTCCTACTCTTGAAAACGGTATCGAGGTTGAGTCTATCATGGTTGTCTCAAATTTTTGTGAAGACAAAAGAGAATGAAATCAAAATCAGCAAAATTTATCATATTTTTGCAGAAAATCAACGCTTTCTTTTAAGGTGCTTCAACGCTAACTCACAAACGCTACACCGGTCGGTTGATAAGTATACCCGCAAACGAATGGTCGAGCGGTTAGAGGTGAAAGGCAGATTGGCTTTACAAAGCTACTGTGAGTCGCAGACGGGCAATGTCTACGACTCACGCTCGTGCCTAATGCTCAACAGTGATTCAAATCTACTTTAGCAGGAGTGATTCGGCTTTTTTGACTTCGGCGAGCATTTTGGGGATAAGTTCTGTGTCGTGTTCTAACTCGCGAAGCCCTTGCTCAAATTCTTCGGCGATTTTCACATCTTCTTCGCTGCCAATGAAGAGTGGCGTGCGTTGGTGCAGGTCTTCGGGTTCAATATCCAGAATCCGTCGGTAGCCGTCGGTGGCTCTGCCGCCGGCTTGTTCACACACGAAGGCAAGTGGGTTGGCTTCGTAGAGCAATCGCAACTTCCCATTTGGGGCTTTTTTCGTGCGTGGGTAAATGAAAATTCCACCGTAAAGTAAATTGCGATGAAAGTCAGCAACAAGTGAACCAATGTAGCGTGCTGAATAAGGGCGACCTGTGGCTTGGTCTTCTTGTTGGAGGTATTTGATGTATTTTTTGATGCCATCGAAAAAGTAGCGATAGTAGCCCTCGTTGATGGAATAAATTTTCCCGCGTTTAGGAATGGTGATGTTTTCATGAGAGAGCAGGAACTCCCCAATGGTCGGGTCTAAAGTGAACCCATGAACGCCCTGTCCCGTTGTGTAGACGAGCATGACGGATGAGCCGTATATGACATATCCAGCGGCGACTTGTTGAGAACCTTTTTGCAAGCAATCTTGAATGGTGCCTGGTCCGCTTGCTGGGTCAGAGATGCGTTTATAGATTGAGAAAATCGTGCCGACGCTCACGTTGGCGTCAATGTTGGAAGAGCCGTCGAGCGGGTCGAAGAGCAGAACATACTTACCTGAAGCTTTGCCTTCGGGCGGTGTAATAATCCCTTCGCACTCCTCCGAGCCCATGACGGCAAAGCGCCCGTGATGTCCAATGGCTTGAATAAACTTCTCATTGGCGAACACGTCTAACTTTTTGACCTCTTCGCCTTGCACGTTCATTGTGCCATGCGCGCCAAGAATATCAACCAGTCCAGCCCGAATGACCTCACGGCGAACAAGCTTGGCCGCAAAGGTAATATCTGTTAAAAGTTGGGAAAACTCACCAGTTGCCGAAGGATGCTTCTTTTGTTGCTCAATGATATGCCGTTCAATTGTGATGAGTTCCGTCATAGTTTCTCCTTTAAATCAAAGTTTGGAAGTAAAATTCATCAACGAAACGAATTTACAGATTTCATTCGCAAAGGCAAATGCGAAGACGCACAAAGACCAGCAAAAAACATCAGCAACCGTGAAAATGCGAAGAGCGCACGAGGCTCATCAATAACCCCGAAAGCCAAAAACCTGTCCAGAAACGACCTGCGCAAAGCTACTGCTCTAATAACCCTCAAAAAAATTGTGGTAGAAAAAGAGATATTATATATATTTAGGCGTCTAAATAATAGTTTTCTTAAACCTTAAACAGAAGATTAAAATGGTAGGATACAAGAAAATCGCACATCTTCTCCCTGAAATTCTTGAAACTGCTAATCAAGCGGGGGAAATGCGCGAAGAGGTTTTGCGCGTGCTGATTGACCACGCCCTTGCAAATGCAAATAAGAATGGGGGCCGTGATGTCCAAGAACCTTTGGGTGTAGAAGAAAAAAAGGCAAAGCGAGAGCCAAAGCCCAAAGCTGAACTCAAAGCCAAGGAGGAAAAAAAGAAAAAAAAAACCAGAACTGAAAAATTAGAGCGGCATGTAGAGCAAGTAAGGTCAATTGTAGAAGTTAAAGAACTGCCGCTTGAACATGTCAGCGAATTCATGGCAAAGTATCAAATTGCACCTGAAACGATGAGAAAGTTATACGGCTATACCGAGCAAGGTATTGTCGGGAAGTATATGGAACTGAAGACAAGCAAAAAGTCCGAAGCACAAGTCAATGCTGCGCTACTAAGAACAGTCGCCAATGCACTGACAAATGGTTCGTTCAGCGCATCAATAGATGAAATTAAACAAGAGTATAAAGAGTTCGGAATTTTAGATACAAACATCAAGGTGAATTTGGAACGTCGCCGAAACTTCTTCAGTGTCTTCGACTTCAAAGAGAAAATTGAGTTGAGTGAAGAAGGCAAGCAAGCTGCAGCCGAGCTCATCAAGCAGTATGAATAAACAGCCCCAGCCAAGCATTTGAAACCTGCTGAGTATCTTTGAAGCGTCGGGGTGTCCGGCGCTTTTTAGTTTGAACCGTGAAAATAAGCGCTCTATTTGGCATGACCGCACGTAAACAATACCGATGGATTTTGCACCAGCCTGATAGAGAAAAAGTTCGAACGCTGATGAGAGCAATCAACGTCAGTGAACCAATTGCAAGAGCACTGGTCAATCGCGGCATTACAACCTACGACGAAGCAAAAGCCTTTTTCCGTCCCTCGTTGGAATATCTTCATTCGCCTTTTTTAATGAACGGCATGAAGGAAGCGGCAGAGCGCCTCTCAAAAGCGATTGATGCGGGCGAGAGCATTTTGATTTATGGCGATTACGATGTCGATGGAACAACGGCAACCGCAATGCTGATGCTATTGCTCAAAAAACTGGGCGCGAAGGTGGATTTTTATGTCAATGATAGAAAAACCGAAGGCTACGGTATTGCACGAACCGGTATTGAATATGCAATTGAGCGGAATGTCAAGGTTATTATAACTGTCGACTGCGGCATTACAGCAATTGAGCCTGTAGGGTATTGTCGCGAAAAGGGAATTGATGTCATTATCTGCGACCATCACGAAGCCAGAGCAGAACGCCCGAGGGCAATAGCAATTCTGGATGCAAAGCAAGAAGCGTGCAAGTATCCGTTCAAAGAACTTTCTGGGTGCGGCGTTGCATTCAAATTGGCGTGCGCCTTGTGCGAGATACGCGGCATAGATAAAGAACTGGCGTTTGAATTTTTAGACCTTGTCGCGCTTGCAATTGCCGCAGATATTGTCCCAATAATAGGAGAAAATCGTCTGCTTATGGCAGAAGGCATAAGGCGTATGCAACTGAAAAAGCGTCCGGGTCTAAAAGCCCTAGCGGAAGTATCAGGGTTGGATATTGAGCGCATGACCAGCTCATCTATTGTCTTTGCACTTAGTCCAAGAATCAATGCCGCAGGACGATTAGACCACGCCCGCGAAGCTATTAAACTGCTTATCGCTCAAGACGAAACACAAGCACAAGAAGCGGCAGAGCATTTAGCCAACTTAAATAAAACGCGACGCGAAATCGATGCGGATGTGTTCAAAGAAGCCGAAGAAGACGCAAAAAAATTGCTCACGCAATATGCTTCCTCTATTGTCCTCTACAAGCCCGATTGGCATTTGGGTGTGATTGGCATTGTGGCGTCCAGAATTGTAGAACGATTTTATTTGCCCACCATCATTTTCACAGAAAATGACGGCATACTCAAAGGCTCGGCAAGAAGCATCTTTGGATTTAATTTGTATGAGGCAATTGCCAGTTGCAGTTCGCACTTGATTCAATTCGGCGGCCATCAGATGGCGGCAGGACTTTCTATGCGCATTGAACAATTAGATGAATTTCGCGTGGCGTTTGATGCGCACTGTGCCGAGAAATTAGACTTTGAACTGCGCACGCCCGCTATCCAAATTGACGCAGAAATAAAATTAGAACAAATTACCCCGAACTTTTACAATGTCCTCAAACAATTTGAGCCATGCGGACCAGGAAATATGCACCCGCTTTTCCTGACAAGAAATCTCACGCTGGCTTATCCACCGAAGTTGTTCAAGGATCAACACCTGAAATTTGCCGTGCGCGATAATTCTGGAAGAATGTTTGATATTATCGGATTCAATATGCCGCATCATTTCGAGGCGCTCAAAGAACAAGGGCGCACGGTGAGTATTGTCTATTCTATTGATGAAAACGAGCAGAACGGGAGAGAAACGCTACAACTGCGCCTGCGCGATTTGAAAGTCGAATAAAAAAGGGCGAGAAGGGCTTGCGCTGCAAAAAGGTTAATTTCCGCCAATAAGCACCGAAGCCCCCGCTTTGCCATTGCCCATAAAAATCACCTTCGAGTTTGGAGACTTTACCAGTTCTTGTATGGCTTTAATGCTCTCGTATTGAAGTTGCTTATCGGTCAAAGAGCGGCTAATAATGGTTTGATAATCAGCAATGCCTTGGGCTTCAACGCGCTTGCGTTCGGCTTCTTGCTGTTCTTTTTGGAGCACGAATTGCATTTTTTGGGCTTCTTGTTCCGCATTGATTTTGGCTTCAATTGCGGCTTTGACCGATGGAGGGAGCGCAATGTTGCGAATTAAGAGTTCTTCTAAAATGATGCCACGTTTTTCAAAATCGCGCCGAATGCTCTCATAAATTCGGGATTGGAACTCTTCGCGCTTGGCAGAATAGAGTTCAACAGCGCTGTAATTAGCGGCATTTTCCCTGATGCGCGTTCGTGCGGTTGGCACTACAATCACATCAACATAACTGGTGCCCGGACCTAACTCTTTCCGCACTCTAACGACTTCAGCAGGGTTGAGTCGATAGTTAAGCGTCATATCAATACTAACCGAGAGTCCATCGGCACTCAACACCTCAATGGCACCGCCGCCGTCGCCACTTTCTTCGGAACTGGAAAAGGTAATTTTGCGCGTCTTGACATCATATTCATCAACCGTAGCAAAAGGAATGATAAAGTTCAAACCTTCGGAAAGCACGTCGCCTTGAATTTTGCCAAGAAAGACCTGAACGCCAACCGTTCCCGGCTGAATGACACGAAAACAGACAGAAGAAAAGCCAATCAACAAAAGAGCAATACCGCCAATTCGAAACAGCATGGCAAAGCGTTGCATGCCCGGATTGAACGAGCCTGCAGTGAAACTAATCACAAGGAGAATAACAGCAAGAAGAATAAGCGATGCCATTTAGCAATAAAGGTTAAGTTAAAAAGATGATGTTATGCTGATTGTTCGGTTGGAAATTTGCCCATGGCTTTGAGAACAACGAAAACAAGACCCGTGAAAAGCGAGCCACCCAGACCAGCGCCAATGTTGTAAAGAGCAGCGACAAGAACTTGCTGAAACGAAAACGCCGCTGAAGTGTGCCTGACCCAGTTTGCACATAGAAAGGCGAGAGCAGTAAGCAAACAAAAGGCAAAGCCAGTGGCAATGCTCCCCGTTAGTGAAACAAAAATTTGCTCTTTCAGGCCGGCTTTCACTTCGGCTTGGCGTTTGGCACGTTTCTCCCCCTTTGGGTCATAGAGTTTATTGACAACATAACCGCCAAGCGCAACGCCAATAATCATCAGCACATAAAAGAAATATGCCGTGAGTGCATCTAGAACTTCTGGGGAAAAAGTCGTGCCAGTTGTAAGTTTGAGCATGAAAATTGATGTTACAAAAAAGACCGTGCCCCATAGCAAACTCACATTCACCCAGAGGCTGGGCTTATTTTCTGCCGCTTGCTGTGCGAGTGATTTTCTCATGGCTAAACCGAGTTTCGTTGAAGAATGAACTGCTTTGCAAAAATATACGAAAATATCGTTTAAGTCTGTGGAGTTCTATCGGGCGTAGAGTCAAGGAGCGATACTGTGGAAAGTTTTGCTTTATCCGCATGACCAAGGTAGCGGTCAATGGCAAAGTGAGCTAAATAGACAAGCGGCGTGCTCAAAACGGCAATGACGGCTTTGTAGAGATAATTCATCGTGCAAACCGCCAGTACTTGTGAAAGCGACCAGCCAGCGCCAATATAAAACGCAATGAACAACACAACGAAACTGTCAATAAGTTGCGAAACAAGCGTCGAGCCTGTGGCGCGAAGCCAAATTTTCCTCGAGCCTGTCTTCGATTTGAAGAACTCGAACACGGTTACATCGAGAAACTGCCCAACAAGAAATGCCACAAGCGAGCCAACAATAATCCACAAACCTTGTCCGAAAATCGCATTGTAAGCAAAGTTCATGTTAAGAACTTCGCCTTCTTCGATGCGGAACTTCCAAAACTCGGCGGGAGCAAGTTTGATGGTGAAATAAATGATAAGGAAAGAATAAGCAATCAACCCAGCAGTGATGAAAGAGATAAGGCGCACGCCGCGCCGCCCAAAGTATTCGTTGATAATGTCCGTTAGAACAAACACAAGTGGCCACGCAATCACGCCCGCAGTCAAATTAAACGAAAGATGCTCAACGCCGAAGAACGACAAATCCGCAGGCGCAAGCCCAAGCGTCGCTTCAAGCGAAAAGACTTTCGTGCCTGCAAACTCGCCCAAGAGTGCGTTCGTGATGAAAAACATCCCAAGAACGAGAAAGAGGCGAGCGCGTTTTTCTTCGAAGGTCAAAATGCCCTAATTGATTAAAACTTTCACTGTGAATGCCTTGCAACAAAGCATACAGTTTGAGAATTCCAAAACGCAAGAGACACTCAATGCCATTTTTAACAATTCTTTAACGCTAAATTCAAGACACATGTGCTATCTTGCAAACTGCAAGACTGTCTGCAACCAAACCGAAATCGTCGATTTGAAACATCAAGTTTTGCGACAAGCACTGTGGTCAATTTTAATAGTGGTTGCCTTCGGGCAAAACGCCTTAGCACAACTCTTTGATGACCAAAAGACGACAGATGTAGGATTAATTCGATTGGGGATTACAAACTACGGCGTAATTGGCAATGGCTTCCGATTTTTCCCTCAAATTCCCTCGTGTGAGTATCCGACGGGTTCGCAGGTTGAACATCTTTTCAATGGCGGGCTGTGGGTTGGTGCCATTCAAGGCGGAATTGCCAAAGTAACCACAGGTGCAATTGTTCAAACAGGCAATAGCAACGGTAATCCAAACAATGCGGGCTACGAATTTACCGATGCCACTGCTCGTGGCTTAATCCAACGCTCGTCTCTTATTGAAAGTCCATTCTTCAATCCAAATGCGGTTAGCCACCAAGATTTCATTGCTGATTTTACTGACTCAATTCTCACACGTCCAGGGGCAACGGGTGTGATTCCACAGCACAACCCGCTTCGTATTGCAGTCCATGCAGAGCACTATGCGTGGAATTACGAATTTGCCAATTTCTTTGTGATTTTGAACTATACGATTATGAATCGAAGCAATGATTCGCTTGTGTTGCTACACATTGGTATGTTTGAGAATGCGATTGTGCGCAACACGCGCTTAGTGGCGCCACAGGGCACAGCGTTTTTCAATCGTGCGGCCGGCGGCTATCTTGACTTGCTGGATGCGACTTACAAGTTTGACCTTGCGGGCGAGCCGTCAGAAACGCAGAGTTATTTTTCTATCAAGTTCTTAGGTGCAGAATACAAAGGGCGGCTCTACCGTCCTGGCTTGGTGGAGGGGTTCAGAGCCAATTTTCAGGCGTGGGCGTTTGCCACTGACCCGTTTGTGCCTGCGCCACCTTCTGATGACTTTGACCGGTTCAACCGCATGCGCACACGGCTCTTTGACAGCCCCGATAGTGCCTCAATTCGTCAAGCCTTGCGCACCCAACCGGGCAACCGCTTGGAACTGCTTTCTGTCGGACCGTTTCCAACCCTGATGCCAAACGACTCGATAAAGATTGCCTTTGCTGTCGTTGTAGCACGAAACGCCTCAACAGTGGCTGATTATATTGATGATAAGCCCGAAGCCCGAGCTACGCTTGTCAACAACTTAGACCTTGCACAACGCACCTTCAACGGTAACGACCGCAACGGCAACGGCATTCTCGAACCCGAAGAAGATTTGAACGGCGACGGCGTCATTCGCCGATTTCTCTTGCCCTCGCCGCCGAATGCCCCACGCTACCGCGTTGTCCCCGAAGACCGAAAAGTAACGCTCTATTGGGATAAGTCGGCAGAAGCATCCGTCGATTTGCTATCAGGAGTCAAAGATTTTGAAGGCTACCGAATCTATCGCACTAACCCTGGCGACGACCGCACTCGCGAGGGACTGGCATTTTCGCTTCGCTTAGTTGCGCAATTCGACCAACCCAACAATGGCATTGGCTTCGATAACGGCTTCGATGCAATTAAACTGCCAGAGCCGGTTACTTTTGAAGGCGATACCACCAAGTATTTTTACAAATATGAGTTCAATAATCTCTTGAATGGCTGGCAATATGCGTTCAATGTAACCGCGTTTGATTCAGGAAATACCGCCATCCGATTGGAAAGTTTGGAATCGGCACGTACGACCAATTTCACGACGGCAATTCCGGGCAAAACACCAACCGAGCGAAAAGAAGATGCTATTGGCATTTATCCGAACCCCTTTTATGTGCGTGCGGCATGGAGCGGACCAAACCGACGTGAACAAAAAATTTATTTCACTAACCTGCCACCTGAATGTGAAATTACCATTTTCACTGTAGCGGGCGATGTGGTTGACCGATTCAGACACAGTGCAAAAACCTACGCTGGCGGCGAGAACCGCTGGAACAACCTTTATGGCACGCAATCCAATCGTCGAGCCTTTTCAGGTGGCGAAGCGGCTTGGGACATTTTCAGCAAATCTGACCAAGCCCTCTCAACAGGGCTTTACATCGTCGCCGTCAAAAATCTGCGCACCGGCGATGTTAGAACCGGTCGCTTTGCTGTTGTTCGGTAATCTTTTTCAACCTTAAACTTCTTGCAACAATGCGAAAACTTGCAACCCTTGTCTCTCTGCTGATGCTGATGAGCATAAGTGCCACAGCGCAAACCATCAGACCGATAACGCAACTGAAACAGACGAACCCCGACTCGCTGGCAAATTACTACAACGGCACGCCACTGGCTCCGCCGTTTTCAAATGCATACGGCGACACTGTTACCGTGATTGGACAAGTGATTTGGGCGGCTGACCAATCGTTTGATATTCTCACTGGTGGCAATGCAAGCCGTGCATTGATTTACATCGCGGATACGGCACGTGTCAATGGAAACAAACTTCCAAACTTTGGCGCAATTCAAGTCTTCGACCAAGTTGGAGACGCGGGCAATCGCGATTCCAGTCTCTTTAATGTGCCGCGTGGTGAAGTCATTAAACTGACGGCAAGAATCCGCAGTGCCTTTGGTTCGCCGCTTGGCTATCATCACACGGTTGAGTTGGATAAAATCAACTTCACCTCGCTTGACCTTGACGACCCGCTTCCGAATCCGCTTCCGCTTCCCGATACACTGGAAATTCCGTTGGATTCGCTCTTCAAGTTAGATGGCAACATGGATTTGCTCGCTGAAAAATACGACGGCATGATTGTGCGCATTACAGGACCGCTGACAGCAGTTGTGCCAAGTCAAACAATTGGTTCAAATGGACGTTATCCTGAATGGTATGTCACGAAACCGCTTGCGACTTCGCAAACGGGTGTGCTTGCGCTTCCGATTGGCGATAACTCTAAATTTTTCAGAAGCACAGCTGGCGGCGGCGTGGCAACGCCTGACGCACTGCCACCAAACGGGGCAACGATTTTGAGCATTACTGGAGTGCTTTCCAAAGTGCGTTCAAATAGTCCATTGGTTGTAGATACTTGGAATCCGCCGCCGTCAGGTGCGCGTGGGAGAACATGGCGACTGCATCCGTTCCGTTCAAGCGATATTGTGCTTGCGCCGGCGCTTCCACCAGTGATTGCCTCTGTGGTGAGAAATCTAACTGTGCCACCGCCTAACACGCCTGTAACCATTACAACACGCGTAAGTATGCCGAATGCAGGCGATTCGGTTGTCTCGGTGCAAGTCTTCTACAACACGACCACAACCCTGCCCGATAGAAACTTCGGCGGTCCTTACACGACGGTGAATGCAACGCGTAGCACAACCAATGATTCAATCTGGACGGCAACAATTCCTGGCTTCCCGCTGGGCACGTTCGTGAATTATTTTGTGAGAGCCACAGGCAGCAATGGGCTCTCGGTGTTGGATAGAGACACGGCGCAAGCGAAGAACTTTTATCGCGTGGCAAACTCGCTGGGTATTTTTGATGTGCAGTTTTCGCCCTACGACAATCCTGCGACAGGCGATATTGTCTCGCCGCTCCTGAACCAAACGGTTACAGTGCGTGGCACGGTAACGGCAGACTCATTGGATAATCTCAACGAACCGCCAACCAATGCACCAATTGCGATTCACATTCAAGATGGGCACGGTGTGTTTAGTGGCGTGCGCGTGGTGCTGAACGGCTACACAACGTCTGCAGGACAAATCGTGCGTAACGACTCGGTGGAAGTAACAGGCATTGTGCGCGAATCCTTTAACTACACGCAAATCGATGCGCGTCAATCCGCAGGCGGCTCGATTACAAAAATCGGCATAGCAACCACACCCATTACACCACTTCTCTTAACCACCGACACACTGCGCACACGAAGCGAACGCTTCGAAGGGATGCTTGTTCAGGTCAATAATGTGCAAGTAACACGCGCACGATTGGCTGGACAAGAGTTTGCAGTGCGCGAAGTGGGGTCAAGTTCAACAGGTGATTATTTAGTTGATGACCTTTCAGGGTGGGCATTTCGCGGCGGCGGCACAGCCACGCCTGTCAATCCAGATGCTGATACGGTGCGTGTGGGCGACCGCTTCCAAGTCTTGCGTGGCGTTCACTTCTTCTCGTTTAGCAACTACAAACTCACGCCGCGCCGCACGGGCGACTTCGAAGGCTATCTCTTCACCAACGAACCTGTGAATCCAACGCCAAAACAATTCGCGCTGGCCCAAAACTATCCGAACCCCTTCAACCCCATCACGATGATTCGTTACGAACTGCCAGAACGCACCGACGTCACGCTCAAAGTCTATGATGTTCTCGGACGTGAAGTCGCAACGCTCGTAAATGCCACGCAAGGGCAAGGCTCGTATCAAGTTCCCTTCAACGCCGCAAACCTGTCAAGCGGCATCTACTTCTATCGCTTAAAGGCAGGCTCGTTTGTGCAAACGAAAAAAATGCTCCTCGTGAAATAATGAGTTGAAAATTAAAAGTTAAGAGTTAAAAGTTGTCGGCATGTGCAGAAATCAGCCTCTAACTTTCCAACTCTTAACTCTCAACTCTCAACTCTTCAAACTTGTGTTCGTGGGAGTTGCTCAAAGGAGGGGCAGCTCTCATTAAACACAAGAACAAAAGAAAGCCTATCAACTCAATAGCAAATTGCATGCATCTTAACAACGTGTGCCGAAAGAGCATGAAAAACATTGGGCTGTTGATGCTCCTTGCTCTCGCAATAAGTGCGTGCGAAGAAAATCCTATCAACAAACCCAATACATTTTCAATGCCTGAAACCAGCGTGATTACGGAACGAATTTTTGTGAATTTGCAAGGCACAGTAACACTGCATTGGTCAGGCACCGTGCGCGATGGATTTGTGGGCGGGTTTATGCTCACCTTTGATTCAACCAGCTGGGGAACAGACAGCTCATCGGCATTCACAACACGGCAAGACAGCACCTTCCGATTAACCTTCTTCTCGCTCGATACTACCTTTACGCTTTTTGTCTCTGCTGTGCGCTTGGACAACGGCAACGGACGCTACGACACCGCATTGATTCGTGGAAAGATTAACTTCGGCAGAGAACCGTTCACTGATACAAATGGAAACGGACGCTACGACGAAGGCGAGCCGTTTGTCGATATTGGCAGTATTGATGAAACTCCTGCGCGCGTAACATTCCCCGTGCGCAATTCGCCACCAGAATTAACCCGACGATTTTTAACCCTTATCCCCGATACTTCGCTTCCTGTTACGCAATTTGAATTTAGAGCCAACGACCGAGACGGACTTAACACGCTTCGTGGTATTCAACTGTGTTTGAACGATTCTACTTTTCCAGCAAGCAAGACGGTTGAGATTCCGATTTTCTCACAAGATTTGACCGTGATTTTGGAAAGTGCTTCGCCGAAGAGCGCAGGCATAACCGAAGCGAAAATTTATGTGGGTTCAAGCAATACGCCGCTGTCGTCGCGCTTGCCCGATTACCGAATGAACGAGCCGAATGTGCTCTATGTGCGTGCGATTGATGCGCCAGGCGCAAGTAGCAATATCCTTCGAATTCCAAGTGCGGATTCAATTTGGGTGCCGAGAGTGCTTTCAAGTTCGCCGCTTATTGTGGTTGATGATTTTGCGCCAGCAGATAGGGACCCGTTTGATGCGTTTAATTCAAGTGGTGCGCCGCTTACAAGCGAAAGAGTCTTGCCCGAAGTATTTAATCAAATTCGTGGCGGACGCTATGTCAATCCTGCACGCTATGAAGTGATTACACTCAAAGCGCCGCTCATTTCACCAAACCCACTAAGCCCATCCACACGAGAACGCTTGCGCCGACAAGCCATTCAACATTCAAGCCCTGATGTATTGAAAAAACTGTTGCGCTTATATGAGGTCGTGTTTTGGTATACCGATAACAACCCATCGTTTCTTGCGGCGCAATTAGCCTTGCCTGATGTCTTAAACGCAGGTGTTGATGTGCTAATGACAATTGGCACATCGACCGATAGAGACGCGCTCTCGCTCTCGTTTTCGCCCGCAAGTTCGGCAAAGGTTGTGCCACAAGCGCAGTTCCTATCGCCGAATCCGCCAGTGGTAACCTTTGTGCGCGATGTGGCGGATACAACCTTTCCGATACTCACATACAACGGCAACTTCCGTGCAGGCACTTATACGACAAGCGCACATACCTTGCAGTTCAGCGTTGAAAATCCAACCGATATTGTGCCGCTTTACAGTCTTCCGCTATCGTTTCCGATGATTGCGCAAAATCAACTCGATTCCGCATCACGCTACACGGTATCACGGCGAATTTATCGGCAAGCAGGAGTGGAGCGAGGAAGAATTGTTTTTTGCTCAGTTCCAATGTATCGCGTGATTGTTCGTGCCAACGCGCCGACAACAACCGACACAACGGCACTCCAACGGTTTTACGACGCTGTCTTTGACAAAGAATTTGGACAATAATGCCAACAAAGAAAACGAGCAGAATGAAGCAGATATTTACCGCTTTCATTGCCCTCTGTTGTAGCCTAATGATTGCACACGCACAAGAGAAAGCCACCATCACAGGAACAGTGGTCGATGAAAAGACAGGCGAAGAGCTTGTTGGCGCAACGGTTCGCTTAAAAGGCACTTATTACGGCGCAAGCGTTAAGCCCGATGGCACTTACAAAATTCAAAATGTCAATCCAGGTGAATACACGATTGAAGTAACCCTTGTTGGATATACGCCTGTTCGAAAAACTGGCGTGAAAGTCAAAGCCGGCGAGACGGCGGTGCACAACTTCAAGATGAAAGAAGCCAGCGTGCAATCGGAAGAAATTGTGGTCATTGGGGAGCGCCCGCTCATTGATATTGAGCAAGCCAGCACATCCAGTGTGATTTCGAGCGGAGTCTTGGAAGTAACTGCGGCGCGAGATATTAAAGAAGTTATAGCATCGCAAGTGGGCGTAACGCAAACGCCATTTGGCGTCTATATTCGCGGCGGAAGAAGTTACGAAACAGGCGTCTATATTGATGGCGTTTCAGCAACGGACCCGCTGGCAGGCACAGGCTTCGGCGTGGATTTGAACGCAAAAGCCTTACAAGAAGTCGAAGTAACCACGGGCGGTGCAGGCGTGGAATACGGTGAATCGCCTGCCGGCGTCATCGCACTCAAAACCAAAGAAGGCACAAACGATTGGCACGGCTCTTTCTCGCATCGGCGCGATAACTTCGGATTCAGCAACTACAAAAACCCTGTCCGCCCAAATAATCTCGACCTGCCCGGCATGGGCTGGAACACAACCTTCTACGACTTTGCCTTCTCAGGGCCAATTCTTCGCGATAAACTCTTTTTCTTTACCTCGCTCAACTTGCAGTTTTCGGACGAATTCATGAAAAACCCTGCACGCAAACTGCGCTCAAGCATTGCAAGCGATTTCTTCACACCCTTCAACGATAATCGCTGGTCAGGGATGTTCAAACTTACTTGGAAAGCAACAAGCACCGATAAATTCACCTTCCTTTACACAGGCTCTTTGAATATCAACCAAAACACCCAGATGCTACAAATCACGGGTAACGATATTCAACTTGCACCCGGCTATCAATATGCGTTTTTGCTCAACCCTGACAATGCCAATACCTACTCGCACCTCACGCACCTAACTTCGCTACAATGGTCGCACCTCTTTTCAAAAAACATATCGTTTAGGGTGCAACTGAACAGGCTTTTCGTTAACCTTCGCGCCGATGCCAATGGCCGCCCGTGGCGACCGGATTTCATCCAAGAAGATTTAGACCCGCGAAGCATTATTCGCAACCCTGAATACTTGCTCTTGCCGCCGCTCAGTCAGCCCGATTCCGTCTTGTATTCTATTGCGCCTGATGGCTTCATTAACACGGGCATTGCGCCGCTTTGGCACGACCATTATGTCGAAGATTACACGCTCAACTTGCAAGTCAATTACAAAACCGATGATGAAGTTCACAGCTTTCTCTTCGGCGTGGAGACGAAGTTTTCGGAGTATCAATGGATTGATATTCTTCGCCCGTGGGTGGGTGCGCCCGTTTTGCCCGGTGAGCCATCGCGCCGATTGGGAAGCGCGTTTGATATTTGGCAAGTCAATCCTGCACAAGGCGCATTGTTTGTGAGCGATAAAATTCGATACAAAGGCTTAATTGCCACGCTTGGTGTGCGCTTGCAGTATTGGTTTCCGGGCAAGTTTGCTGATGATGCCGTCAAGAATCCCGAAGCCCCTGTCGTTGATGCCTTCCGCGAAGCCTATATTGACCAAACGGGAAGTCTCTTCGGTCGGCGGTATCAACTGCGCCTGCTACCAAAAGTCAATGTCTCGTTTCCTGTTACAGATAACCGAATGCTGTATTTGAACTATGTGCATGCCTCGCGCTTGCCGCACCCGCGTTGGGTGTATAGCGGATTGGATACACGCTTTTTGGATAACTCTGCCAATTCTGTCTTGGGCAATCCCGCGCTCTTGCCTGAAACGACGGTCTCTTACGAAATCGGACTTCGCAATCAACTCACCTCAAACGATGTGCTGATTTTGACCGCATTCTACAACGACCGATTTGATTTTATTGTCAGCCGCACGATTCGCTATACCGACCCACGAACAGGTAGCACAGCCCCACGCGCAACCTTCTTCAATCAAGATTACGCCCGCACACGCGGATTGGAAATTTCCTACATCAAGCGTGTCGGCAAGCAGATTGAAGCCCGCGGTTCATTTGCCTATCAAATCGCTACTGGCAAAAGTAACTCCGCCGAAGAAACTCGCGCACAAATCATTCAAGGCAACGACCGATTCGATGAAGAATTTTTCCTTGCGTGGGATAGACCGATTGATGTGAAAGGTTCAATTCTTTATCAATACAAAGAGCCAGTGGGTTTGTTTGGCTTCTCGTGGTTGAACGATTTCAAGGTTTTAGTTCAAGCGCAGTATTCCTCTGGCTTGCGCTATACGCCTGCCGTGATTGAACGCGATGCGCGCGGCGAGCCAATTTTCTTTCCGAACGGTCGACTTCGCTACACTGCCGATTTAGAACGCCGATTCAGCAAACTTGGAACGCCATGGTTTTGGATTGATTTAAGCGTAGAGAAAAATTTTGCCTTTGGGTTGATGAACGGCAAACTCACGCTACAAGTGCGCAACCTGCTCAACAATAAAAATGCGACGATTATCAATCCAGTAACAGGACGCGCATATGAGTTTGGCGACCCATTGCCTGCGAATCGTCAAGACCCGCTCTATCCGAATGCACTTGGGCTGGGAAGTGTTTCGCCGCCGCCATTTGACCCTGCACGATACTTGCCACCAAGACAAGTGCTGTTTGGGGTAGCCGTTGATTTTTAATTGCAATCGCAAGTCGGCGCAAGAACGACGAAATTTCACAATACTGGATTATGACGCGAGTTCTACTTTTCCTTGTGCTTGTGGGGATGCCGCTCGGAGCGAAGGCACAATCACTATTTCCGAACTTGGGCGGACAGCGCACGGGCATTTCAGGCTTGCAATTTCTCAAAATTCCGATTAGCGCAGAACAAGCGGCACTGGCAGGCGCAAACATCACCACCGCATCGGACGCATCAGCCATGTTCATCAATCCTGCAACTGCCGTCGAAGTCGAGCGCAATAGCCTCTCGTTCTCCTATTCGCCTTGGTTTGCAGAACTACGCCACTCCTCGGCAAGTCTTGTCTATAAGCCTACAAGTGATTGGGCGTTTGGAGCAGGGTTTATCGCCCTCAATACGCCGAATATACCCGTAACGACTGAACTCAATCCCGACGGCACGGGCGAGACCTTTGCTTACGGCGATATTTCCGCCTCGCTTTTGATTGCAAGGCGACTAACCACACAGTTCAGTTTTGGCATAACGGCGAGTTTTGTTCAGCAGACCATCGCCTCGCTTCAATTCCGAACCTACCTCATCGATGCGGGCGTCTGCTACAAAATTCCGTTTGCAGGTATGCGGCTTGCCGCTGTCTTTCAACACTTCGGTGGAAGCGCTCGCACAAAGGGTAGAGCAGAAGTTGTCAGCCCCTCGCTCAACGGCACGGAAATTCGCGACGCGTTCGACGACATCGACCCGCCAACCTTTTTCCGACTGGCCGCCTCGATTGAACCAATTGCCACTACAACACAAAAACTAACGGCTTTTGTGCAACTCAATCACCCCAACGATAATGTGGAAACCGTTTCATTAGCATTGGAATATGCGTGGCGCGACCTGCTCTTTTTGAGAACAGGCTACAACACTGGACGCGAAGAACAAACTTTCCCCGATTTAGGTGCAGGCTTGCGATACAACATCGGCTTTGCAACCTTGCGCTTCGATTACGCATTTGTGAATTTCAAAACGCTGGGCGCAACACATCGCTTAACGCTCGCACTCGGCGGATTCAATCTGTAAGTTTTCTTGGCAAATTACGATGAACAAGAGACGAAACATTATTCTCATTGCTGGGCTTTCGCTTCTTTCTCTGCGTTGCGGCGAGAAGTTGAATTTGAATCAGTTTCCAACAACTGCTGTCAACGACCCTGTGCCAGTGCGCTACATTCCCTTGCCGTGGGCGGCATCACCACGAAATACGTTCAATCAACCGACCGACATCATTGCAGGCTACGACGGCACATTTTATTTCATTGAGGAAGGCGAAAATCGAATTGTGAATCTGGATGCGTCGGGCGAAGTGATTAGCGTTTCGCGTCCGATTCGCAAGCCAATGGCGATTGCTCAAACGCGCAACATGCAACTCTTGGTAACAGCAGTAGATACGATTCGGTTGGGCGGCACGCTTGTGGAGCAAGCCGTGATTTGGCGATTGAACTTGGTGGATACGGTTGGCGGAGTTCCACGCCGAAGAAATTTGAATGATGTAGTGCCGCAAATTGTCTATCGCCATCCGACGCCGTCGATTGCGCAAGCCAATGCAAATGTGCGCTACACAGGCATTGCGACCTTTTTTGACAATTCGTTTATTGTCTCGCGCACGGGGGCGATTCGTTCCGATAATCCTGCTATTTCAAGCAATGCGATATTGCTTTTCCCACGTGGCTTTGATGTGAATAGTTCGAACCCTGCGCTGCGTGAGCCGGGGGCGGTGCCGTTGCGTGTGAATGGCAATGGCTATGGCTTTGCGGATTCGGTTTCGAGCATCACCACGCTGGCGGTGCCACCACAGTCGCCTGATGTGAATAGTTCGTTTGATTTCCTGTTTACGACCGTTGTGCCGACGCAACCGCTGAAAGTGCATCGGATTCGTTTCGTGCGTTCGCCAGCAGGCGATGTATTTGCGCCTGATGAATCGCTCCTCAATCAAAATACGGCGTTAGGCACGCGCTTCATTAGTGAGCCGAACCGCTTCACGCGCCCTGCCGATATTAGCGTGGCAGGCAACTTCGTGTTTATTGTGGATTCAGAGCAGAACAAATTCTATCAATTCACCTCGCAAGGTGTTGAAGGCGTGCCGCCACCGCCAAACTCACCTGACCGCCGCAATGTGATTGTCTCATTTAGCGAGTTTGGAATTGACCCTTCCAATCCTGATAGGCTCAACAACCCAAGAGGTGTCTGTTTCTTACGACCCTATCTTTACATTTCCGACACGAACAACGGGCGCATTTTGCGAATGATTCTGACCAGCGATGTGGATTAAGCGTGATGAAATTATCGACCAATAAGTTGCATGACGCTGATGTCGCCATTGATAATAGCAACGCCAACGGCTTTCGGTCCTGCATAAATTCCAACCGCAGGCGACATTTGAGACACTAATGAGCCAAGTCCGCTCGAGGCAAGTTCCAAACGAAATGAAGTAAGTGGCTCGATGGTTTCCATCTCGTCTGCTCGTCCTGCAAAAACAATCCCGACCTTGTCATAAGATTGTGCTTCTTGCAAGCGTTTGAGGGCAAGAGTACCCATTTCTTTCAAGGCACTGTCAAAGCCTTTGAGTTTATCGAGCTTTATGGTGTCATTTTTGTTGAACATGAAAATCATTTTTTGGTCAAGCGTCGAAGCCAAACCGGTTTCAAGCGGCGAGACTTTGGTAATGTTTTTTGCATTGCGCAAGTAAGACAAATCGGAAGGAACAAGGTAGAAGAAAATTTTATCAGCCAGTGACTCTAATTCGTTAGCGAATTTGGTGAAATTGATTTCGTCATAAAGCAGTTCAGCGGCGCGAAGCACCAGCAACCCTAAGCCGATGGATGTGCTTTTGGAGTTGAGAACACGAATTTGAAACGGAGTGGAAATGTTTTTTTGAACCCGAAGTCGACGGTAGGTTTCTGCACCTTGAATGGCTGCCGCCCGTGCGTTCTTGATGGTGTTGCTGAATTGTGCCGATTGGTGAATTGAAATTACCGCATCGTAACTGGTGGCAAGTTTCTTATACACCTGAATGAAATCATCAACGCTGGGCTCCTCGATTTTGATGGAGCGACGACTCTTGAGCATCTCGCTGTAAAAAGATTCTCGGTCAAAGTCAATGCGATTGTCATAATGAACAGTGTTGTCAATAATCACCTTGAACGGCACTTCACGAATGTTATATTCATAGAGGAGTTCCTGAGGTAAATCACAAGAAGAATCGGTGACAATTGCGATTTTCATTCAAGGATTGTTTTTTTGTTGAAATTTACTGAAAGGTCCAAATATATTGAGCCCTTTTAACATTTTACTCCAAGAGAACACAATGACGGATATTTGCCGTGTTGAGCTCAATCGGTTGATAGAAATTGCCCCCGAACATGTCGAGCCCCCCTATAAATATGCATATGCTTACACCATTTCCATTCACAATCTTTCGCCTTACACGGTTCAGATTCACTCGCGGAAATGGATTATCAAAGATGGAGACATGAAAGATAGAATCATTGAAGGTTCGGGCGTTGTGGGACAGTTTCCTATCTTGAAACCGGGTGAAAAATTTATCTACCAAAGCTACATGGTGATGCGTTCACGCTATGGCAGTGCGCATGGATTTTATTACGGCACTTTCACCTACGAGCTCGAGCCCGAAGGCTATTTCAATGATAAGAACATTTTCATGATTTATGGACAGCCATTTGAGGTTGAAATTCCTGAATTTCAAATGATTCATCGGGATTAAGAACCTTTTAGAACTGAAAATAAATGAACGGCTGAAAGTCGGCAGAAACAGCCTGATAGACAACAAAGACCACGAGTGAACAGATGGCAACTTTCACGGGTGCGGGCATGATGATGAACATCTCTTTTGCGCTTTCTTTCCACGCTGTGGGCATCCACTGCACGAAAAAGCCGAAGAGCATCATGCTGAATGGCAGTGCGTAAGCGGATACAATGCTGGGCACCAGCGCAAGGTTAATCCCACTTGCGATTTTCTCAATCATGCCGAGCGCGTGTTCAAAGGATGGCGAGCGAAAGAAAATGCGTGTGAAGCTAATAAAACTGAACGTGAGTGCAATCGAAAACACAACAACAGGCAAGGTTTGGTTATCTTTGATAGGGCTCATGCGGCGCCAGTAGCGATAAAAAAGCAGACCTAACCCGTTCAACCCGCCCCAAATGACAAAGTTCCAACTTGCCCCGTGCCAAAAGCCGCCCAGTAGCATGGTCGCCATGAGGTTCAAGTTTGTTCTCACTTCGCCATGCCGATTGCCACCGAGTGGGATGTAGAGATAATCACGAAGCCAGTTTGAGAGCGAAATGTGCCAGCGCCGCCAGAACTCAGCAGGGTTTTGGGCCTTGTGCGGCTCGTTGAAGTTTGCAGGCAATTCAAATCCCATTAAGAGTGAAACGCCGATAGCAATATCAGTGTAGCCTGAAAAATCGCAATACACTTGAAGTGAATACCCATAGCATGCTACCAAATTTTCAAAGCCTGTATAAGCCCAAGGATTCGCAAAGATTCTGTCCAAGTAATTCAAGGCGATATAATCGGCGATAAACATTTTTTTAAGCAAGCCTTTGAGAATACAAAAGACGGCTGTGCCGAAGGCACGATGCGTTTGCGGGAGCGGGCGATAGAGTTGCGGCATAAATTGTGCCGCACGAAGAATCGGACCTGCAACCAGTTGCGGGAAAAAGAACACAAAAAAACTAAAATCAAGAAAACTCATAATAGGCTTAACAACGCCACGCTTGACATCAATCAAATAGCCGATTTTCTGAAAGGTATAAAATGACAATCCAATCGGCAGAATAATCTTATCAACATCAAGGTGCGTACCGAAAAAACTATTTGCCCAGTAAGCAAAGTAATTGAAGACTTGATGATTCGTTTGCATCAAGGCGTTGTAGTTCTCGGTGAAGAAATACGCATACTTGAAATAAGCCAGCACAAACAAGTTCAGCAAGACCCCTAAGGAAAGCAAGAGCGTATTGACCCACTTGGGTTTGTGCCGCAGTGCGTCCATCAGCAAGGCAATCAAATAGCACAGGTAAGTCATCACGAGCAATACCAAGCAGAACAAACCAGCGGTTTTGTAATAGAAAAAAAAGCTGGCAAAGAAGAGGTAGGCATTGCGCAAGGCAGGGCGGTTATGCACGCTTCCGTAAAAGAGGAGCACGACCAGCAAAAAGCCCCAGAAGTAGAGGCGCGTGAAAATTAAGGGTTCTTTCGGCGAGTAGGTAAAAATGTCGCGCAAGACGCTTTGCCAATCAAGTTGCGAAAGGAAATCCATTGGAGTCGTTATTGCTTTGCTGTGCGCGTGTTGAAGCGTGTTTCGTAGCTGTCAATGATAGCATTAAACATTAACTTGCCAATCAGGCGATAGCCTTGGCGATTAAAATGGACGCGGTCTTTTTTAGCAAGTTTGGCGTTGTGCCACTGTTTGAACGAGCCTAAGCCGCCCATAATGTTGAACAAATCCCAGACGGCGGCGTTGTGGCGAGTGGCAAGCCGAATAAGCACTTCGCGCGCCAGTAGCGTGTTGATATTTTTCCGCCAACGCCGTTTGAAGTTATCGGTATTAGTCGTAAATAAAATTGCCGCATTGGGCGATGCCGATTTCACAAGTCGCACAAGGTGGTCATAACTTTTTTCATACGCCTGAACATTAAACGGCTCATAGCGCGAGTCATTGACGCCAAGCGAGAAAATAACCAAATCAGGTTGGAGCGTTTTCAAGTGATGCTCCAAAAGTGAGCAATGCAGAAAAGCATTGACCGTTGCGCCATTAAGCCCGACGGCTGTGTAACTAAATCCTGGCTCATCGTTCTCTAAGCTGATGCCGTATAGGACGAACTGCACTTGATGGGGTGCAGATTTATAGATTTTCAAGGGCAGGCGCGTTTGTGGCTGTTCAAACACAAATTCTGTGTAGCCCAAACCTTCGCGCTGAATTCTCTTGTGGGCAATGGCTGTGTCAAGGGTCAGTTCGAAGCAGGAACTATCCACATTGTGAAACACCTTTGCACGTGTGAAGTGATACTGCGGGTAGGGAAACTCGGTGTGGGTTTCGCCAACCAGTGTGATGGATAAGTGTGCTAAACTGTCGTGTGTTGCGGCAGCTACGCCAGCTAGTCCAATCGGGTAGTTGACTTTGGGCAGAGTGCTTTTGTGGTAAGACCACCACCCTGTATAATTGACAAGGAAGTTCGGCGAGCCATTGCTTCGAGCTAATTTTTGCGGAAAAATGAATCCACGCTCACCTTCATGTTTTGACCATTCACGGAGCAAACGGCGTGTCTCGCCTGACCACACATCGGCCTGAATGTGCGAGCCGCCAATATGCACAATCCTCACTTTTCGTTTTTTGCCTTGCCTGATTTCCTCCATGGCTCTAAAAAAATGTGCAAAACCACTCTGCTCGAAATTGTTGCCGTAGAATTGCAATTTGTTTTCGCTGTAACGGATGAACGGATAAAGCGAATCAAGTTGTGCTGAACTTGTTTCAATGACTACGGAATCGACGGTGATGAGAGAGTCGAGAACTGCCAGCGAATCTAAAGTGCGAAGTGAATCAAGATTAAGCCTTGGCGGCTTGCGCTCTTGAGCACAAGCAAAAGCGGCAGTAGAGAAGATGAGCAACAGAGCACAAAGGGAACTGCTATTTCGTTGAAGCATTGAAAAGCAAGGCTTTAAGTTCCATGCGTGTTTTGTATTCGTAGTAATCTTTCATGAGCGATTTGACAAAAAGACGCGCCATTTTCGCGGCACCTTCGCGATTGAAGTGAATATAATCATCAATCGCCAGTGGCGGCATAGCGGCAACAAATTCAGGCATAGAGTTTTCACCGCCCATTGCTTCATACATATCCCAAAACACGCCACCAACCTTGTGCACCTCTTCTTTCGTTACGTCGCGAACTTGCGAGACTGCACGATAACTGACCATCTCGCCGCGCTCACTGGTTGACATATCCGCTAAGCCAATCATAATGATATGAAGCCCGAGACTTTTGAAAATCGCCAGTTGCTTGGCAAAGGTTTGGCGATACCAATCTAAATCTTTTTGGCTTCTGATAACGGGCACAACATTGCCGCCAAATTGCAGAATCACCGCACGCACATTGAGCGCACGAATGCTCTCGGCAAGCAAAGCCGAATCAACCTTCGTGAAATCTAAGCCCGATGAACCACGAATCGGAATGTTATCGACCGAAACCCCCTCTTTGGCATCAAGAGCGACGGCGTAGAGGTCAGGGCTTGGACCAGAAAATTGCAGTTTGAGCTCCTTGGCGGCGGAGTGTAGCATCCACTCGACACAGTGCAAGCCCGGTCCCGCGCGTAGCAATCGCGTGCCGCATGACACACCATCAGCCATGAGCGTAACCTCCGCCAAACTTTCGCCATAGCCATAAAGCAATCTGACACGCTCGACACGGCGACTGACCTCAAACGATAATCGCCCTTGCTTGAAGAAGAGCCACGCCGACGTGCCATAATACTTGCTAAACGCACACATAACGCCGTAGCGATTATGCTCGGCTTGGTCCCAGTAATTTCCGAACACTACATATCGCTCAAAATTATCAGACCATGAGTGTTGCATCGACATGGGTACGGCAACTGGCACAGGGCACATCAGACCTGGACCAGAACCACCAAACTCTTGTTGCAATCGAGCACGAATCACGCCAGTCATGCGGTCTTCTTCAATTTGCGAATCGCCGTAGTGCAAAATGCGAATCGAGCCGCCATGTTGCTTGATACTATCAAGCAGTTCAAAGAAAGGATACAAGACGGCTTTGTTGTTGTTCGGGTAGTGCAGGCGTGTTGCATCGGTCGTGTCAATTTCAAACTGAACGTCCCTGACATGTTCAATGAGGGTATCTAGGCTGTCGCTCTTGAAGGTTTGGATAAGTTTTTCGGCGGCCAAATTGTGCCGACGCGCTTTTGGCAAAAACACATCGTTCACGGTCGGAAAATAGAGCGTGAAAGAATCCGTAATCGAGATGCCATTCGGTGGAAAAACTACCGCCACACATAAGAGCGTTGCAAGAACCGAGAAAAGAAAGAGAAACTGTCTAAATGGCGACACGTCAAAGAATAGGTGAATAGTTGAAAGTGAACTGTCTCCACTCTAAAGGCTTAACTCTCAACTTTCTTATGTTTTTTCGGTTTGTAATTCAAATACTCTTGGAGCGATTTGACACCGAAGTCAGACTTGCGCAGCTGCTCAATGCCGGCAACAGCAGCTTCGGCGCCTTCTATGGTGGTTGCCCAAGAGACCCCTGAAAGCACAGAGGCCGTGCCGATAGATTGTTCATCGAAGCGTGACTTTTCGCCAAGCGGCGTGTTAATAACAAACTGCACTTTGCCGAGCATAATCACATCGAAGATGTTCGGTCGTCCTTCGCCTACTTTGAAAACAGGCTTGCACTCAACACCGTGCTCTTGCAGAAACTTTGCCGTGCCGCTGGTGCCAATAAGGTCAAAGCCGAGGTCGTAGAAGCGCTTCATGATTTTGAGCGTTCGTTCGTTCTTATCGCGGTCATTAACGCTCACGAACACGGTGCCGCTGGTCGGCAACTTACTGCCTGCGGCTAAGGCCGCCTTCGCAAAGGCCTCGCCAAAAGTGGTTGCAAAGCTCATCACTTCGCCTGTCGAGCGCATTTCAGGACCAAGATAGACCCCTGCCTTCAAAAACTTCGCAAAGGGAAAGACAGGCTCTTTAATCGCAAGATGCTTCAGCTGGAGCGCATCGCAATCGACAAGCGGATAGCGGGCTTTGAGGGTTGAGAGTGTTTCGCCCAGCATTAAACGACAGGCGACTTTTACAAGCGGCATGCCAGTGGCTTTACAGACAAACGGCACAGTGCGCGAGGCGCGCGGATTGACCTCTAACACATAAACTGTTTTCCCCTGAACCGCAAACTGCACATTCATCAGCCCAACCACTTTCAAGGCTTTAGCCAGCATGCGCGTGTATTTCTTCATGGTCTTAATGACGGATGAGGGAACACTAATCGGCGGCAGAATCGAGGTGGAATCGCCGCTGTGAATCCCAGCCGCTTCAATATGTTCCATAAGGCCAGCTACAACGCAATCTTTGCCGTCGGAGAGTGCGTCAACATCAAACTCTTTGGCATGCTCGAGAAAGCGGTCAATCAAAAGCGGATGTTCATCTGAAACGTTCAAGGCTTGTTTGACATAGTTCTCGAGCGATTCATCGTTGTAGATGATTTGCATAGCCCTGCCGCCCAGCACATAAGATGGACGAACCAAAATCGGGTAGCCGATGCGTTTAGCAATCGTAATGGCTTCCTCGAGTGTCGTGGCAGTGCCGTAATCAGGGTGCGGAATGTGGAGCGTGTCGAGCAAGGCGCCAAACTTCTTACGGTCTTCAGCTAAATCAATACCCTCGCTTGATGTGCCAAGAATGCGAACCCCTGCTCGGGTCAGCAAAGTTGAAAGGCGAAGTGGCGTCTGTCCGCCGAAACTGACCACAACCCCATCGGGCTGTTCAAGTTCCAAGATGTTCATGGTGTCCTCAAAGGTCAGCGGCTCAAAGTAGAGCTTATCGGCGACATCGTAATCCGTAGAGACCGTTTCCGGATTGCAGTTAATCATAATCGTCTCGTAGCCAGCTTCGCGAAATGCATACACGGCTTGAACACAGCAGTAGTCGAACTCAATACCTTGTCCAATCCGATTCGGCCCACTGCCTAAAATCACCACCTTTTTCTTCTTGGAAGGCTGGGATTCGTTCTCTTCAGCGTAGGTAGAGTAGTGATAGGGGGTTTGTGCGTCAAATTCGGCGGCGCAGGTGTCAACGGTCTTGTAGACAGGCTTCAAGCCATACATAGCACGTAGCGCGCGAATCTCATAATGCGACACGCCAAAAATATGTGCCAGTTGAACATCAGAAAAACCGAAGGTTTTCGCTTGCAAAAGTTTTTCTCTGGGGAGCCGCTTTGAAAGTTCGTGGAGCCTGCTGTCGGATTCTGTCATAGACCGTGTCATTCGTTGTGCGGGTGTGAAGATACAAAACCTGAGAGACATTCACGCAAGATTTGGGGACGATGTGCGTCACCAAAGCAGGCTGATTTTGATGCATTCAGGGCGATTGAGCGCAACATCATAGGCCACTGCATACTGACTAATTGGAAAACGATGCGTAAGAAAACGAGCAACGTCAATAGCGTGCGTTTCAATTAAGGTTTTGGCTCTTTCCCGATGGGCAAAAGTTGTAACCGAAGAGAAGATAAGTTGTGGCTCTTTATCTTGAAGCAAGCGATAGTCGGTTTTCATCACGTCATATGTGCCGCAGAGCAAAAATTTGCCTTGTGGCTTGAGCAAGCGAAGCGCCGCTTCAAGAAGCAGAAGTCGACCAGTGGATTCAATGATGACGTCGTAACGGTTGTTATAGTCTGAAGTAAAATCGTCAAGGTTGAATGCAATATCGCAAGCGAAGGCAAGGTCGCCGCGCTGAATGAACAAATCGCATGCATCAACTGCAGTGAAGCCGTAATAATGAAGCACGTCAGCAATGGTTAAGCCCAGTGCGCCAAGTCCTAAAATCAGAATCCGCTCCGTGCTGGCAAGGTCAAGTTTATCAACAGCGGAAAGCGCATCCGCAAGCAGTCCGATGAGCACATCGCGCTCTTCTGGAACGCGTTTGAGCGGTAAAAAATCGCCTTCGCTGACAATGAGGCTCTCGGCCTGACATCCAAACACCGATTGTACCTCTTCCCACCGTTCTGACCGCCATGCATATACATACTCGCCGGGTTTAACCCCTTGGACACCTGAACCTACTTCAATCACCTCGCCAATACACTCACTGCCGGGCACAACAGGGAATTTCAGCTCCTTGCGCGTAATGGACTTGCCCGTCAGCAAAAATCGCTCCATCCCCGCAGTAATACTTGTGGCAACCGTACGGACTCGAATGTCTCGGTCAGAAAGCGGCGCAGAGACAATCGGAAGAAAGTCAAGTTTGTTGGACTTGGTATAAACAATCGCATGAGACGGCATGGTGATGACGAGTAAGAAAGAGATTAACAAGCATTACGCAATTTCAAGTGCGACATTCGGCGAAGCGGCTTTAATCTCATCAGTGGCAAAGGCTTCATATTTCTTGAAATGTTTGACGAACTCTCGAGCAAGCCACAAGGCTTTTTGGTCGTAGGCGTCTTTATCCGACCAAGTGTTTTTGGGAATGAGGACTTCATGGGGAACATTCGGGCAAGTTGTTGGAATGGAGACTTTGAAAATGGGGTCTTCGAGATAGGTTACGTGGTCGAGTTCGCCAGCAAGTGCGGCATTCACCATGGCGCGCGTATAAGCGAGTTTCATACGCTTGCCAACGCCAAGTCCGCCGCCCGACCAGCCTGTATTGACAAGCCAGACACGCACGTGCTCTTTTACAATTTTTTCTCCCAAAAACTTTGCGTAGTGCGTTGGATGAAGCGGCAAGAATGGGGCTCCGAAGCAAGCGCTAAATGTCATGGTCGGCTCTTTGATGCCAATTTCAGTGCCTGCAACTTTTGCCGTGTAACCTAAAAGGAAATGATACATAGCTTGTGCAGGGGAAAGGCGAGAAATCGGCGGCAGAACGCCAAAAGCATCGCAAGTAAGAAACACAATGTTTTTCGGCTTCGGACCAATGCTGGGTAGCACAGCGTTTGGAATGTAGTCAATCGGATAGGCGCACCGAGTGTTTTCTGTAATAGAATCATCCGCGAAGTTAATCATACGGGTCTGTTCGTCCATGACGACATTTTCCACAATGGCGCCGTAGCGAATGGCATTGTAGATGAGAGGCTCATGTTCGCGCGAAAGGTTGATGCACTTGGCATAGCAACCGCCTTCAATGTTGAAGATACTCGTTTCAGACCAGCAGTGTTCGTCGTCGCCTATCAAGGCGCGCATGGGGTCAGCAGAGAGCGTGGTCTTGCCTGTACCTGAAAGTCCAAAGAAGATGGCGCTGTGTCCGTCTTTGCCAATGTTCGCCGAGCAATGCATCGAAAGCACGCCGCGCAACGGCATCAGGTAGTTCATGACTGTGAAGACCGATTTCTTGATTTCGCCGGCGTAACCAGTGCCGCCAATCAGTACCAGTTTTTTCTCGAAGTTGAGAATGATGAAGGTCTCGGAGAGCGTGTAATCGACGGCGGGATTGGCTTTGAAATTCGGAACCACAATCACCGTAAAATCAGGTGAGAAACCAATCAGTTCGTCAGCGGTTGGACGAATAAAGAGAGCTTTAGCAAAGGCGCTGTGCCAAGCAAATTCGGTTATCACGCGCACCTTGATGCCATAGGTTTTATCAGCGCCAACAAGCACATCTTGCACAAAGACATTGCGCTCAGAAAGATATTGAAGCACCTTTTGGTGAAGTGCCTCGAAGTGCCTAGGCTCGAAGGGCTTGTTGTTTTCCCACCAAATGCGGTCTTGACTGGAAGGTTCTTTGACAATGAACTTATCGTTGGCAGAACGACCGGTTTTTTGGCCTGTTTTAACAACAAGCGCGCCGGTGTCAGAGAGAGACCCTTCACCGTTTCTAATCGCATGCTCAACAAGATGGCTCATGGTGAGATTATGGTAGACGGTCTTTTTGGGCCTGAAGCCAAAGTCGTTTGTCATAGTTTGGAAGATGTGTAGTTTCGTTGAAGAAGACTTGGGTAACTTAATAACTTTCGCTGTCATTTGGAAAGTCGCATCGTTTAACATCGGCGATGTAGTTCTTGACTGCGTCGCTGATAATTTGTTCTAAATTGGCATAGCGCCGCACGAAGCGTGGATTGAAGGCATGATTAAGCCCAAGCATATCGTTGATGACCAGCACCTGTCCATCGCACGCGTTGCCAGCGCCAATACCGATGGTTGGAATGCTAATGGAGCGCGTAACTTGTTCTGCCAGTAGTTTGGGAATTTTCTCGAGCACAATTGAAAAAGCGCCAGCCTCTTCAAGCCATTTTGCATCAAGGAGCAAGGCTTCGGCTTCGCAGGCATCTTTTGCACGGACCTTGTAAGAACCAAACTTATAGATAGATTGCGGCGTGAGTCCTAAATGCCCCATGACTGGAATGCCCGCATCGGTAATGCGTTTGACCGCATCAAGAATCGGCTTTCCACCTTCTAATTTGACGGCATGGCAACCGGCTTCTTTCATCAATCGACCGGCGTTTTTCAAGGCATCTTCGGGAGAAAGTTGATAGGTCATAAACGGCATATCAGCAACAATCATGGCTCTGCCCGTAGCAGCACGGACACCTCTAACCACAGCGCGAACGTGGTAAATCATCTCCTCAAGTGTCATGGGAAGTGTGGTCTCGTGGCCAGCAAATACATTGCTAGCGGAATCACCCACCAAGATAATGTCAATGCCAGCCAAGTCAAGTAAACGTGCCGTGGTAAAGTCGTAGGCAGTAAGCACGGCAATTTTCTCGCCTCGTTGCTTCATTTCAAGGGCTTGTCGGGTCGTAAAGGCGCGGTATGTAGTTTCAAGTTGTGTCGACATCGTGAGAAACGGTTAAAGAAACTCTGCTGACTAATATCAAACCAGCACACATGGTGAAGCATATGTTCCGCTTGCTCTACGGCTTTCTTTTTCTCTCGGAAGTGCGTATACTTGAAAGCCAAACTTCAAGTGCTTTATAACAGTTGCAAATCTTGACAACGGATGAACGAACAGCAACCGCTTCAAATCAACATTGAGCTGGATGAAAAAACTGCCGAAGGCATTTATTCAAACTTTGCGATTATCAATCACTCGCCTGCCGAATTTATTTTAGATTTTACGACGCTTTTGCCTGGAATGCAACGAGCAAGAGTGCATGCCCGGATTGTCATGACGCCCCAGCATGCGAAATCGTTTCTTATGGCATTGCAGGACAACCTTACCAAGTATGAAGCGGCGTTTGGCACGATTAAGTTCAGCGATGTTCAGGCAAATCAGGCACCGATGGGCTTTCGCATCGAAGATAAACAGAAACTTTCTTAACAACTTCTTAACAACACGGCTTAGGTTGAGCCATCAGCCGAGCCTGAAAAACTATGCGACAGACAGAATATCACTTTCATATTTCGCGCAAGGGGCGCGACCTGTATCAACTTGAAGACCGCTTTTTCTCAATTCGCGGCAATGTTGTTTTTACAAACTTTGCCGCTTGTCAGGAGTTTTCAGCGAAAATCAATGCCCGCCGCAAAGCACGCGGCATGAGCGACCGCGAACTGGTTCGCACTGCAGAGGTCTTCGCCTCAGCCCTGTTGCACGAGGTCTTTCACTTCGTCATTGCCGTTTATGTCGAAGATGTAAATCCAGATGCCTTTGCCAAATGCGAAAGATGGGTTCAGGGCGAATTTGGCAAAGAGACAACCGCAAGCTTTCTGCAACGGTTCGTGGACGAGTTTCCAACGATGACTGTCTATCGTGGAGATGAAACTGTTGAGCAATATCTTGCCCGCACGAGCGACGGCACGCCGAACTCACAGGTAGCGCTCGAAGAATTGATGCTGGTATGGCTTGAAAATCAAAATCCAGCACTAAATCAACTGGAAGATTTAATTGACGATGAGCCGCTGGTTCGCACCACCCCCTACAACCAAGTGATGACCAGCATTGATAATTTTTTTGCGACACAGCCAGTTTTCGGCATAGAGAACTTGCCACTTTTGCGTCTGCTGCTTGCGCCAATTAAAGCCTCGCCAAACTCTATTCTCGAGCAACTAAAATATATCGTAGAAAAATGGGACGCGATTATCTCGCGTTCGCCTTCACTGAAAAAACTGCTGCTACAAAGCATTGACTTTGTCAAGGAAGAAGGCAAGTATTTCTTGATGCTCGAGGCGGCACGCGCAGAAAAAGAACGCATGCCATTAGAAGTGCGACAAGCACAATTCTTTGGAGACTTTGAGAAAGAAACGCCACCTGTGGCCGATTACAAAAGTGCCATCTACGAAGAAGCTCCTGAAAACTTCACTCCCGACGAAAACTGGATGCCGCGCCTTGTCTTGATGGTAAAACACACATATGTATGGCTCGATCAGTTGTCAAAACGCTATCAACGCTCTATCAAACATCTCAATGACATTCCTGACGAGGAGCTGGAGACACTAGCGCGGCGAGGCTTTACAGGATTATGGCTCATTGGGATTTGGGAACGCAGTTATGCCTCAAAACGTATCAAGCACCTCAATGGCAATCTGGATGCGATTGCTTCGGCCTATTCGCTGGATGATTATGTTATTGCAAAAGATTTAGGAGGCTACGAAGCATATGTAAATCTCAAAGAGCGCGCCCGCCGAAAAGGGTTGCGACTGGCCTGCGACATGGTGCCAAACCACATGGGGATTGATTCCAAATGGGTAATCAATCACCCCGAATGGTTTTTGCAAGTCGACTACCCGCCCTTTCCGAACTACACGTTTCAAGGTCCTGACCTGTCACAAGACCCACGCATTGGAATTTTCATTGAAGATGGCTACTGGCGCAAGACCGATGCCGCCGTTGTATTTGCACGTCTGGACCGTTGGACAGGGCAAGTCAAATACATCTATCACGGCAACGATGGCACAAACATGCCATGGAACGACACGGCGCAGCTCAATTTTCTCAAAGCCGAAGTGCGTGAACAAGTCATTCAAACCATCTTGAACGTGGCGCGAATGTTCCCCATCATTCGCTTCGATGCGGCCATGGTGCTTGCTAAGCAACACATTCAGCGCTTGTGGTTTCCAGAGCCGGGCAAAGGCGGTGCAATTCCCTCGCGCGCGGCATTTGCAATGACAAAAGAAGAATTCGATAGAGCCATGCCCGTCGAGTTCTGGCGTGAAGTTGTCGACCGCGTCCAGCAAGAAACCCCCGATACGCTCCTGCTAGCCGAAGCCTTCTGGATGCTGGAAGGCTACTTTGTCCGCACACTGGGCATGCACCGCGTCTATAACAGCGCGTTCATGCACATGTTCAAAAAAGAAGAAAATGCCGAATACCACAAACTCATCAAGGATACGCTGGAATATGACCCGCGCATTCTCAAACGCTATGTCAATTTCATGAACAACCCCGACGAAGAAACCGCCGCTAAGCAGTTCGGCAAAGGCGATAAATACTTCGGTGTTTGCGTAGTGATGTGCACAATGCCCGGCTTGCCAATGTTCGGACACGGTCAAATCGAAGGGTTCACAGAGAAATACGGCATGGAATACCAACGCGCCTACTACAACGAAACGCCAGATGAATGGCTGGTGGCGCGACACGAAAAAGAAATTTTCCCGTTGCTCAAAAAGCGATATCTCTTCGCTGAGGTCGATAACTTCTTGCTCTACGACTTCATTACCCCGCACGGCATTGATAACAACGTCTTTGCTTACAGCAATCGATACGACAACGAAAAAGCACTCGTCATCTATCACAACAAATACGCTGAAACATCGGGCTGGATTAAAGCCGCCGCGAAATATCTGGACACACAAACCAACCAGTTCGTAGTGAAGACTTTGGCAGAAGGACTGATGCTCACCCAAGAGCCGAACACATTTGTCATCTTCCGTGATGCAATTTCAGGCTTGGAATACATCCGCTCCAACCAAGAAGTGTGGGAGAAAGGCATGTATTTTGAATTGCATGCCTATAAGTATCAGGTCTTGTTAGATTTTCAGGAAGTCAAGCCATCGTCCCTGTTCCCATATGATGAATTAGCGCGTCAGCTTGGGAACGCAGGCGTGCCGTCAATTAAAGATGCGGTGCTTGAACTGTCCCTTCGTCCGCTCCAAGCGGCAGTGCAAGAAGCTCTCGAGCCCGAAACGCTTATCGCCCTTCACGAACGCCAAAGCGGTGCAGAAAAACTTCTGAAAGAAAAGGTAAGCAAAGTTCGTGAAGCCATGCTGACCGTTCAACCCGACATTGCGCTCCCAAAAAGCATAGTCGAGGAAACCGTTGAACGCTATCGAGCCTACTGTGCCCTTCAAGATGCAGGCAAAAAACTGACGACAACAGAAGTCGGCAAGTATATCGCAACGGTGATTTTCCCCGAACAAGCCAACGGCGAGTCAGGCTGGCGAACCCTACTTGGCTGGGTCATCCTTAACGGCTTCAATCAAATTGAAAACCCACACGCCAAGAACCTGTTATCGGATTTCCGACTCTCAAAGTTCGTCGCCAAATCTTTCGAGCAACTGGGGCTCATTGAAGAGCGTGCCCAAACAGAAACCGACCTTATGCGCATTATGCTCGATTTCAGCAAGTTGCCAGCTGGCAGCTTCACCGAATCGCTCTACACTGTGCTCGAAGAACAAAAAGCAAATACCTTCTTAGGCGTCAATCAATACGAGGGGGTCATCTACTTTAACAAAGAAAAATTTGAACGCATGCTTGCGGCATTTTTTGCACTCGAGGCACTCGAGATTGCCCGCAAAGAAACCCTTTCGGAAAAAACGCTCTTCCCAGCCTTCAATATCCTGAAAACTTACTCCGAACTGGCAACAATCGTCGGCTATAAATACAATGACCTTCTTGCCAGACTTGCCCAAGCACTGGAAACGAAAGAAAAACTCACCGATGCACAGCAAAGAGAAACGCAAATCACAACAGAAACAACTGCAAAAAAAGCAGTAACAGCAAGAAAAGCCAAGTCCAAAAAAGCGGAAACAGAGTTTCGCTTTTCAGGTGAAATCAAGGAAGGCATGGCAGAGACACTGACAAGCACTGAAAAGCAAAAACCCAAAGCAAAGAAAAGCAAAGCCATAGAGACAGAGTTTCGCTTTTCAGGTGAGATGAGAGAGGGCTTGGCGGAGACACTAACAACCAAAAAGCAAGAACTCAAAGCCAAAGAAGTCAAGACGAAAGAACAGAAGACCACGCCGCTGGAAAAAGAAACAGACAAAGCCGAAGCAAAGAAAGCAACCATAAAAGCCACAAAGCCAACGATTACAAGAATTGTAAGCAAGACCAACACGAAAGGCGCAACATCAAAAGCAAACTCAACCTCGAAGGCGATACAATCCAAAACCGCAAGCGCCAAAGCAACCACCAAAAAAACTGAAGCCAAGAAGACCGCTAAAAAGGGCACAGCCATAAAACGCATCACCACGGCGAAACCTGTCGCCTCAAAAAAGCCGACAAAAAAGAAGTAAAGCAACGATGTTCCTAAGAAGAACGCTCGTTGTGCTTGACTCAATGCAACTCAGCAATGGCGAAAACAAAGACGCGCTATGTTTGCTCAAACTGCGGCGCGATGTATATTAAGTATCAAGGCAAGTGCAATGACTGCAACAGTTGGGGAACACTGGTCGAGGAAACCCTCAAAGAAGAAAAACAGTCAAAGAACGGCAGTCGCACTGCTACAAGTAGCCTGAACACGTCGGCACTGCCAAGGCGCTTGCGCGAAATTGATACGCTCAAAGAAGAACGCCTTTCGACAGGCATCAAGGAATTAGACCGTGTGCTGGGAGGCGGTCTAATGCTCTCAAGCGTTGTGCTAATTGGCGGCGAACCGGGCATTGGAAAATCAACCTTGATGCTTCAAATTGTCCCCAATCTCCCTGATAAAAAAATTCTCTATGTCTCTGCCGAAGAATCCATGCACCAAATTCGCAATCGTGCAGAGCGCATGGGCATTGATTCCGAAAACTTCTTTCTGCTGCCTGAAACCGAGCTGGAAACTATTTTAGAGGCGCTAGCCGTGCAGAAGCCGGATGTGCTGATTGTCGACTCGATTCAAACCATTTTCTCCAACCAGTTAGAAAGTGCTTCGGGAAGCGTCTCGCAAGTGCGAGAGTGCACGTCAAGGCTGATGCAGTGTTCCAAACGTGAGGGAATCACCACATTTATTGTTGGGCACATTACGAAAGAAGGTGTGATTGCTGGGCCGAAAGTCTTGGAGCACATGGTCGACACCGTTTTGCAATTTGAAGGAGATGCGCATTATCGCTATCGTGTGTTGCGGGCATTGAAAAATCGCTTTGGTTCGACGAATGAACTGGGCGTGTTTGAAATGAGTGATAAAGGACTGGTAGAGGTGTCGAATCCATCGGAGATATTTTTATCGGAGCGAAGTTACGGGGTTTCGGGTTCGTGCGTTGCCGCTACGGTCGAAGGCTCGCGTGCGTTGCTGGTTGAAGTTCAGGCGTTGGTGTCTAAAACGAATTACTCTGCACCACAGCGCATTTCAAGCGGGTTTGACCAGCGACGGCTTGCGCTCTTGCTTGCAGTGTTGGAGAAGCGATTGGGGTTGCCAATATGGTCGCATGATGTCTTTCTAAACATTGCAGGAGGGTTGCGATTAGATGAGCCCGCTATTGATTTAGCCGTTGCCGTGGCAATCGTTTCAAGCTTGCGCGATATTCCTGCCGATTCCAGCACCTGTGCTATCGGTGAAATTGGCCTATCGGGCGAACTGCGTTCAGTTGCGCACTTGGAACGCAGAATTGTAGAAGCCAAAAAATTAGGCTTCGAAAGGGTCGTTTTGCCGAAGCATAGCAAAGACTCGCTCCAATCGCTCATCAAAAAATATGACATTGAACTTTGCTTTTGCGCAAAGTTGCACGACGCACTGAACGCATTTTTGGCCTAATCAACTCACAATAACATGAGGAAAACTGCTATCGTTATCCGCAAAGAATACTTGGAGCGCATCAGAAGCAAAGGTTTTATGATCTCTACGATTTTAGTTCCTGTGTTGATGGCAAGTTTTATTGCCGTGCCCATCTTGGTGACAGTGCTCTCACATGATTCGAGAACTGTGGTCGCTATTTATGACGCCACAGGCAAATATCAATCAGCGATTGAATCAGCGCTTGAAAAACAAGAGACGCTCTCAATGATTTGGGTGGATTGGCAAAAGGAATCAGAGCGCAAGGCTACGCTCAAAGGTATTCAAACAGGTCAAATCTCTGGGTATCTGTTGCTCAAAGAAGAGAACGGCAAGTTGGAGGCAATCTACACTGCAAAAAACATTGTCGATTTCAGCACCAATCAGAAAATCGAAAGCACAATTCGAAAAGCTATTCGCCGACTCTTATTGAAAAATAGAGGCTTTACGGATGATGAAATCGCCATGCTGGAAAAGCCAGTTGAGTTGAAGACACAGAGAATTTCGGACAGTTCGTCAAGCGACAAAAGCGCACTCTTGGAATTTTTCCTTGCATACATTATGACGGTGCTCATCTATGTTACGGTGCTCACTTACGGCATGACCGTGATGAATTCAGTGATAGAAGAAAAATCAAGCAGAGTCATCGAGATGCTGGTCGCATCGGTCAAGCCGTTTGAACTGATGGTGGGCAAAGTGCTTGGAGTTGGACTTGTGGCTTTGACGCAGTGTCTCATTTGGGCGGTGGTGGCAGTGGCACTTTCGGTTGTGTCGCTTCACTACAACCCGAAGTTTGGATTTAACCTTTCGCCTGCGCTATTGGTGTACTTTGTGCTATTCTTCGTCTTGGGCTATTTGATTTATGCTACGCTCTATGCGGCGATTGGTTCGGCGTTTGAAAATGCCCAAGACGCGCAGTCGCTGACTCTGCTGATAACTTTTCCCGTTATCGTGCCAATGATTGTAGTGAACTATGTGCTTTCGAGGCCAGACTCTGTGCTGTCGATTGTGTTGTCCTTAGTGCCGTTTTTTGCGCCGACATTGATGATAGGTCGGTTAGCAATTACTGATGTGCCGTTTTGGCAGGTAGGACTATCGATAGCATTGATGATAGGCACCTTTTACGGCGTGATGCAGGTCGCAGCGAAAATTTATCGGATTGGGGTCCTGATGTATGGCAAGAAACCGTCGATAGCCGAGATTTTCAAGTGGTTGAAATATGCGTGAGGGCGAGTGGGAAGCCCGAGGGGGATTTAGAGCGAGGGGTTGGTGCGTGCGGCGAGAGGTTTCAGGCGGTCTTCTTCACGGCGCTCTTCGTGTCGGCGTTCTTCGGTGGGCATTTTTTCGCGGGCGCGTCTCTCATAAGCGTCAATAACATCGCGCACTAAACGATGCCTCACCACATCCGACTTATCAAGATAAACAAACGAAATGCCTTGAATGCCCGCTAGGAGCGTTGGTGCTTCGGCTAAGCCAGAATCAGATTTTCTGGGCAAGTCAATCTGGGTGATGTCGCCAGTGATGATGGCTTTAGAATTGGTGCCAAGTCGCGTCAGGCACATTTTCATTTGTAGGTTGGTGGCATTTTGGGCTTCGTCGAGGATGATGAACGCATTGTTGAGGGTTCGCCCGCGCATATAGGCCAGGGGCACGACTTCAATGATTTTTTTCTCCATGTATTCTTTTAGTTTGTCGGGTGTGAGCATATCGGAGAGGGCATCGTAGAGCGGGCGCAAATACGGGTCGATTTTTTGCTGTAAATCGCCGGGCAAGAAGCCTAAACTTTCGCCAGCTTCGACAGCAGGGCGGGCAAGCACTAAACGCTGAACCTGTTTAGCTTTGAGGGAGGCAACGGCAATCGCAACAGCAGTATAAGTTTTGCCTGTGCCTGCAGGACCGATGGCAAAGACAACATCATTGCGTTTAGATTCATATACCATGCGCTTCTGCCCAGCAGTCTTGGCACGCACTGCGTCAGTCTTGGTGACGAGAATGACATCATCTTCACCTTCCGTCAAGGACTTCTCGTCTTTGGCTTGTGTGGAGCGTGCTTCGCCGAGCGTTGATAGACGGATGACGGCTTCAACATCGCGCACATGCAACTCGCCATTGCGATTGACAAGGGCGAGCAATTCAATGAAGATTTTCTCGACACGCTTGACATCATCTTCTTCGCCGCGTAAGGTAAGGTCATTGCCGCGAGCGATAATGCGGACTTCGCTAAACTCCGACTCGATGCGCTTGAGATAGATATCGTGCGCACCGAAAATCAGCATAGGTTCTGTGCCTTTGAGCGAGAGTTTTCTTTCGTGTTCCAAGTTGTTGACAAGTTAAGTTGTTGGTGACAGAAAAACTTCAGACGAGTGAACCTCACCGCGAAGGGCAACGCTTTCAAGACCAGAAAGCGGACAAACAAAAGCGCGACAGGCGCCATGCATGAGACTATCGTGTGCAAATCTTTTCCGCGCCGCTGTCTCAGGGCTTGGCGTTTCGTCAATGAAAAAAATCATGTCTGCGCAAATCTCTGATGCAAGCCTCGAAGCAATCGCATCAGCAGGAACAAAGCTCAACAATCCAACCTTTGTTCTCGTCACAGGCGCAAGAATCGGAACAACGCTGTGTGCAAACTGCTTCTCTAAAACTTCTTTTTTGACGGCAACAATTCGCCCAACCGACTCGTGCGGCAATTGCTCCGTTTGAATCAAGCCCAAATGATAAGCACTCATGAACAGCGCTGGAACAAGGTCTTCAGAAAGTTTGGATGTGAGAACTTTCCCAAGTTGAACAAGGCAATCAGCGTAGCGTTCAAGATCAGTTTGTGAAGGTGTATCGGGAAAAGGTTGTTGAGCTTTGCGCTCATATTGAAAGCGTGCATCATAAATGAGAACAAGGCGAAAGCGCATCGCCAAGTTTTTGACATCGGCTTTCAAACGATTAAAGAATAAAACATCATCCAAATCCTTCCCAAGAATTGACAAAATGAGCGTTTGCATCGAAAAGAAAGTTAAGTCGTTACAGCATGAGATTCTTCTGTAATCTGCAATTCTTGCGGTTCTTTGAGCAAATGCGATTGGACGTAATCAAAAATACTTTCTTCAAGTGAACGAAATTGAATGGGACAGCCTGTCGAAGCCAGTTTCGTCATGTCAGCTTCGGTGAAGTATTGATACTTCTGACGCAAGTGTTCAGGCATTGGGATGTATTCAATATTTACAGGCTTTTGCATGGCGTTGAAGGTGGCAGTGACCAAATCTTTGAACGAGCGGGCTTTGCCTGTGCCGAGATTATAGAGGCCGTGAATGTGTCGGTTCTGAAGGAGCCAATACATCACCTCGACACAGTCTTTGACATAGACGAAGTCCCGCATTTGTTCGCCATCATTGAAGCCCGCCTTGTGCGATTTGAACAGCCTGACCTTTCCTTCGGCTAAAATTTGATTAAAGGCTTTATAGACCACGCTGGCCATGTCGCCCTTGTGATATTCATTTGGTCCAAAGACGTTAAAGAATTTCAGCCCAACAACTTTATCCAGCAAACGGTGTCGATAAGCCCAAAGATCGAAGAGGTGTTTGGAATAAGCGTAGGCGTTAAGCGGGCGGAGTTGAGGCAGTCTCTCGTGGTCATCTTTGTAGCCGTGTGCGCCATCGCCATAGGTAGCGGCGCTGGAAGCATAAATGAAGCGGATACTGCGTCGCACGGCATATGTTACAAGGTCTTTAGTATAGGCGTAATTATTTTGCATCAACTCCTCGACATTGCATTCGGTCGTGGAGCTATTTGCGCCAAGATGAATGATGGCTTCAAAGCGTGGGAAATCGTCACTAAGTAATTTTTGCAGGAAGAGCGTTTTGTGGATGTAATCGGCATAGCGAAGTCCAACCAGATTTTTCCACTTTTCCGTTGTGCCAAGTTCGTCAACAATCAGGACATCGGTTATGCCAACTTGATTGAGTTTCCAGAGCATAACACTTCCGATGAACCCAGCGCCGCCAGTGATAGCAATCATTTACTGTGTAGTTAGGTGGAAATAGAAGGGCGCGGAGAGCAACATCCGCACCAATGGTTAGTATTTGCGTTCTTTCGGGATAAATTTGTCTCGATATTCCCAGTCGCGTTCGGCAAGTGCCATGTTGACGGGTTTGTATTTGATTTCGCTGTGCCCGCCTTCATCGACAAGGCAAAGTGTATGTTTGAGGAAATTAACATCGTCGCGTTTAGGATAATCTTCGCGTGCGTGTGCGCCCCGCGATTCTTTTCGGTGATAGGCCCCCTCAATAATAGCCTGCGAGTAATCAATCATGAATTCAAGCTCAATCGCATCGAGCAAATCGGTGTTAAATTCTTTGCCCTTATCTTGCACAACGGCATGCTTAGCACGCTCGCGAAGGGCTTTAATCTCTTGGCAAGCACTCGCTAAGAGTTCTTCGTTTCGGAAGACAGAGACTTTATCCATCATCATTTGTTGCAAGTCGGCACGAATTTTAGCGACGGGTTCGCCTTTGGTGCGAGAGAGAATGGCGTCGATTTTTTCGCGCACTCGCTTATCGGCATCTTTTTGAACAGGCATTTTACCTTTGGTTTCGCGAACAAACTGGACGATATCTTTACCAGCGCGGCGTCCAAAGACAATAAGGTCGAGCAAAGAATTCGTGCCGAGACGATTGGCCCCGTGCACAGACACACAAGCGCACTCACCAGCCGCCCAGAACCCCACCTTAACCGTATTGTTTTCATCAATCACGACACGTCCGTCAACAGTTGTCGGAATGCCGCCCATGGCATAGTGGCAAGTTGGCTGAACAGGAATCGGATGCTTAGAAGGATCGACGCCAAGATAGATTTTAGCAAAGGTTGAGATTTCGGGAAGTTTCGTTTCGATTTGTTTGAGCGAAAGGTGCGTGAGGTCTAAATGGATATAATCTTTGGCAGGACCGACGCCTCTGCCTTCGCGTATTTCCTGATACATACAGCGGGCAATCATATCGCGCGGGGCGAGGTCTTTGACCGTGGGCGCATAGCGCTCCATGAAACGTTCGCCAGCGGCATTGCGCAATACACCACCTTCGCCACGAGCCCCTTCGGTAACCAAAATGCCTAACCGATACAAGCCAGTGGGATGAAATTGCACAAACTCCATGTCTTCAAGCGGAATGCCATGCCGCATCGCAATCGCAAGACCATCGCCAGTGTTAGCATGAGCGTTGGAGGTCGTCTTGTAGGCGCGTCCAAATCCGCCAGTGGCAAACATGACGGCTTTGGCATTAAAGACATTAATCTCGCCAGTTCGGATGTTGTAAGTTACTACGCCACAAATGACCCCGTCCGTTTCACAGAGGTCTAAAACTTGATACTCGTTGTAGAATCGGACTTTGCGCTTGATGCATTGTTCATAGAGCGTGTGGAGACACACATGCCCGGTTCTATCAGCGGCGTAGCAAGCACGGCGAACAGGCGCTTCGCCAAAGTTGCGCGTGTGCCCGCCAAAGGGACGTTGAGCAATTTTCCCATCCTTGGTGCGTGAAAACGGCACGCCAAAGTGCTCCATTTCAATAATTGCGCGTGGCGCATCGTTACACATAATCTCAATAGCGTCTTGGTCGCCCAAGTAATCAGCCCCTTTGACCGTATCAAAAGCGTGCCAGATGGGGTAATCTTCCTCTTCATTGCCCAGTGCAGCACAAATTCCGCCTTGTGCGGCACCGCTATGCGAGCGAAGCGGATGCAGCTTGGAAATTACTGCCACATCGGAATACTCGGCAACTTCAACTGCGGCGCGTAACCCAGCCAATCCAGCGCCGACAATAACCACGTCATGATGAATGACAGACATGCTAAAACTGAACTACATTAAGGTTTAATTGAGACCATCAAACTGCCTATCAAGGCAACCGTTCGGTCAAGCTAAAACTCGGCGGATTATACGGTCCAGCCGTTAAAACCGTTTGCGTTCCAATCACAAACAGCGCAATTGCCAACACCCAACAGGTAGCAACCAAAGCCAGTCGCACGCCTTTGTGCTTAGCGTAATCGTCAATGATGTTCAGCATGCCATTAAACCCATGATAGAGGCCAAAAATCAGGAACAGCAGGTCAAACGCTTTCCAGAGTGGATGCGAGAGGCGCTTGGTAACTTTTTCATAGGTGATGATATGTTCGCCGAACTTCGGGTCAGAAATCAGCCCTTGCTCCACAGCTTTTTTGTATTCGGGATTTTTAGCCGCATAGGCTTCACGAATTGCCAGATACTCGGTCTCATCAGCCAGATAGTCGGTTGGCATGTGTTGAACCCAAAAATGACCGATGAGCGTGGCCAGCAACACAATGCCCGAAATGCGTTGCATAAACCAGCCAAACGCTCCACTTTTTTTGGCGCTTCTGTCAGACATGTGAAAACCCCTTTTTTACTTTATGAATGGTGTGATGAAATATGGTGCAAGAATGGGGTATCCACCAAGCAAAATAATCAACGCGGAAAGCACAAGCGTCGCATAAAACATTCTCTTTTGCTTTGGCGACCAGCCCAAGAAATCGACCATCACAATTCGAAAACCATTGATGGAGTGATATGTAACGATGGCAAGCAAAGCGAACTCGCCGATTTTGAAGAGCGGACTCCGATAAGTCGACATCAACATATCGAACTGCACAGGGTCATAAAGTGCACGAAGTCCAAACACATGAATGGTCAAGTAAATGACCATCCCAATGCCGCTGACACGATGCAAAAGCCAAGCCCACATGCCCGGACGCCAGTGGTATGACAAAATCCGTTGAAGGGCATTTTGAAAATTGGCGACATAGGGAAGTTTGGGAGCAACTTTAGGATTTTCAATTGAAGGCATACTCATTACTTCCTTTCCTGAATCAGTTAAAGTTGAGGTGAAAATAACATTTTGAAGCAAATGTTGAAAACTTGTGCAACTGATGCTTTCTCGTTAATCTTACGCCTCACTGGTGTTAGACTCCATGAAAAAAACATTAGCCTTGCTATTCGGCGGGCGAAGCGGCGAACATGAGATTTCAATCATTTCAGCGCGAGCCATTGCGAATGCCGTCAATCGCCACCAATTTAACTTGATGCCTATCTACATTACACGCGAAGGCAAATGGCTCAATGAAGCGGCCTCCGCATCGGTATTAAATCAAAACTACGAAGTCCTGATAAAAGATTCAGAGGCGCTGGAAAAAGAAAGACAACGCATCTCAAAACTGAAAGGCCAATTTAAGTTTGATTTCTCAAAAATCGATGTGGTCTTTCCTGTCTTGCACGGCACGTTTGGAGAAGATGGCACAGTGCAGGGCCTGCTTGAAATGATGAACGTGCCATATGTCGGGAATGGTGTGTTAGCCTCGGCGCTCACAATGGATAAAGCCACAGCAAAAGCAACATTCAAAGAAGCGGGATTGAATGTTGTCAGTTACGTGGTAGGCTTCCGCTACGAGTTGGAAGCAAACATGAGCACAGTGGTCAGGCGATGCGAGAAACATTTATCCTATCCAATGTTTGTCAAGCCGGCTAACTTGGGTTCATCGGTTGGAATTTCAAAAGCCAAGAACCGAAGGCAACTTGAAGATGCGCTGAAACTGGCAGCACGATACGATAGAAAAATTTTAATTGAACAAGGATTGAACGTGAGAGAATTGGAGGTGGCGGTTTTGGGCAATAAGGATTTGCAGGTTTCAGTGGTCGGTGAAGTTGTGCCATGCAATGAATTCTATGACTACGAAGCCAAGTATATCAAGGGCGATTCGAAACTGTTGATTCCAGCGCCGTTGCCGAAACGGCTAGCAGAGCAAGTGCGCAAACAGGCAGAGATTGCTTTCAGAGCGGCAGGTTGCGAAGGCATGGCGCGCGTGGATTTCTTCTTAGAAAAAGAAACCAGTAAGATTTTCATCAACGAAATCAACACGATTCCGGGTTTCACCTCAATCAGCATGTATCCGAGAATGTTTTTAGCCGTCGGGGTTTCATATGCAGAACTTGTCTCTCGGCTTATTGATCTGGCCTTTGAACGCTTCAAGGAAAAAAGCCAAAATTGCGTAATCTGGTGAAGTTGCGGAAGGTGCCCAACTGTCAATTACGTCAAGGCAAACTGATTAGAGCCGAAGCGTTCATGTGCAGCTTTGAGGAGCATGTCGCGGTGGTTCGGATGAGCGATAGAGGCGAGAAGTTCAGCACGTTGTCGAAGGCTTTTGCCGTAGAGATCAACGACACCGTATTCGGTCACGATGTAGTGTACGTGAGCGCGTGTGGTTACAACACCAGCGCCGGGTTTCAAAAGCGGCACAATGCGTGATTCCCCTTTCGAGGTAGTGGAGGGCAGAGCAAAGATAGCCTTGCCGCCCTCTGATAGTGAAGCGCCACGCACAAAGTCCATTTGTCCGCCCACGCCAGAGTACATTTTTGTTCCGATAGAATCCGCACAGATTTGTCCCGTAATATCAATTTCAATGGCGCTGTTAATAGCAGTAACCTTCGGATTTCGACGAATGACGGCTGTATCATTGACATACTGCACATCGAGCATAGCGACTTCGGGATTATCATCAATGAAGTCGTAGAGTTTGCGCGTGCCTATGGCGAAGGTGGCAACAATCTTATGCGGATGGATGCGTTTGGCTTCGCCTGTGATAACCCCGCTTTCGACCAGCGGAATGATGCCGTCAGAAAACATTTCTGTGTGGATACCTAATCGCTTGTGTTGCGTAAGTGAGGCAAGAACAGCGTTGGGAATTGCGCCAATGCCTACCTGGAGCGTGGCGCCATCATCAACGATGCTCGCAACGTGTTTGCCGATTGCAGTAGCAACATCATTCAACGGTTCGGGCGCAACTTCAAAGATAGGCATATCAACTTCGACGCCGAAATGAATTTTGCTGTGATGAATTAGTCCATCGCCGTGCGAGCGGGGCATTTGCGGGTTGATTTGAGCAATGACAAGCTTAGCGGTTTCAACTGCGGCAAGCGAGCAATCTACTGAAACGCCAAGCGTGCAGTAACCGTGTCTATCGGGTGGCGAGACTTGCACAAGGGCGACATCAAGTGGCAGAATGCCGCGTCGGAACAAGAGCGGAGTCTCTGATAAAAAAACGGGAATGTAATCGGCACGCCCTTCTTGAACAGCCTTGCGAACATTTGTGCCAATAAAGAGCGAACTATCTCGGAATTTCCCATGTAAGTCAGGCGACACTTGCGGCGCAGGTCCTTCTGTATGTAAGTGAACAAACTCAAGGTTGTCCAGTTCATGAGCGCGTTGAACCAGTGCCTCAAGCAAGACAGTAGGCGTAGCGGCTGCAGTGTGTACAAAGATGCGACTGCCAGACTGGATTGCCTTTACAGCAACTTCGGCGGAAACAACCTTCATGTTCTACTCCTCTTGAATGTTATGATGGAAAGATACAAATTTAGGACACTGTGCAGAAAATGGCGCTAAATCTCTCCCAAATGACGTTGCTCAATCCAGCCCTTAGTGCCGTCGGGCAACTTAACTTCCAGCCAATCGTGCTCTTGGCGCGAAATTTCTACCTTCAACCCTTCGTGAATAATGGAAATGGTTGTGCTTTGTTCGCGGGGTTCGCTTTTGAGATTAACAACAGGGCTCAAGATAACCGCATATTGAGATGTGGCCAGATGAGAAGATTTCAGCACGAATAGCATCAAGAAAAGCACAAAGAGCACAAGAAAGGTGTATTTGAGAGTGTATCCGAGCAGGTTATTCAAAGCAAACAAATTGCGCAGTTGAAAAATAAAAATCGTAGCCGTGCCGTAAAGAAAAAACAAGACAAAGAAGCCGAGAGCGTCGAGCGAGAAGAAATCCAGCACCTGCTCTAACGAAGCCTCCAAAAAAAACTTGGGCAGTTCAGGGATTTTGTCCTTAGTGCGTGCTTGTGCCAGTTCAAGATTGACCTTCAAATCTTCATCGCTCTCTATGAAGCGTTTGGCTTTTTCGTAGTAGAGGATGGCTTTGCCAATCTGACCTAGTTTGTAGTAAGTGTTGCCGAGATTGAAATACAGTTCGCCGCTTTGATAGCCGAGCGAGTCAAGTAAGGTATAGAGGGCGAGGGCTTCACGGTATTTGCCCGAAGTGTAGAGCGTATTGGCTTCGTTGAAGGTGCTGACGGCATCGACGCCCTGCGCAGAGAGAGAGCCCCAAGCGACAAGCGTTGCAAGGGGTAAGCAAAGAGCAAGGAGCAGGGTGCACTTAAACATGAGAATTTAACGAGTTTTTGAAAGTTCAGAGATGATTTGCGAGGCATCTTCATAAAGCGAGGTCAGATCATCTTGGGTCTCTTTGGCTGGTGCATAGCGATAGAATTCGGACTTCTCCAAAATGCGCATGAGTTTTTCAATAAGTTCGGGGCTGACTTGCTTGGAGATGAGCAAGGCTTTGAGTTCGTGTTTCCGCAGTGCGTGTGCATCGGTGTTGTAGCGATTGCCGATAAACTGGATGAGGGCGTTTTCGAGTTCGGCGAAAAAAGCTTGTTGATTATTTTGAGTAAGGAAGGCTTTGGCGCGTTTGAGTCGTTTTTTCGCTTCGGGCGAGGCTCTGACGCTCCGGGCAAAGGCAACATCGGCTTTCATTTGAGCTTCACGCTTTTGCAGCACCAAGAAAAACACGACTGCACCAACAGGCAAGCACATCAGAAGATAAAACCACCAAGCCGTGTAGAGCGGAGAACGACTCCCCAAGCGAAGCGAACTGGCGCTGGTTTTAATGTAGCGGAAATCGGCAGTGAATTTCTTGATGTCGCGCTTTTCCGATAAACTGCTCAAACTGGCGGTTGCCGCCTTCGGGTCGGGCTGAACATTAAGTTCGAAGCGCGGGGATACAAGCGTGATGTATTGTCTCTTTTGCGGATTGTAATAAGAAAACTCAACCGTTCCCAAATCGAACTTGCCTGCGGCGCGCGGAATGATGGTAATCTCTGACGTCTTGGAGCCTGTAACTGTGCCAGCCTTGTTAAGCTTGACCTCAACTTTTGGCTCATACTTTTCAAACTCTGATGGCAAGTCGGGGTTAATGGTTGGAAGCAGATTGATATTGCCTTCGCCTTCAATGATGAATTTAAGCGTAACAGCCTCGCCGGCTTTCACTTGAGTTTTATCTATTGAGGCAGTGAATTTATAGTCGCCAACGGCGCCGCTAAAACTGCTCGGTTTCGGTTCGGGCAGTTCACTGACCTCAAACCGCACGGGCGGAGCCGTTACAGTAATCTTCTGCATTCGACCGGGCATAGCAAAAAAATCATCGAACAAAAACCCACGATGCCGTCTGATGTCGGAAACAAGAGCCTCACACGAGCCCTTATAGCCCGATATTTCCAACTTGCCCGCACGTGTGGGGAAGACCTGAATTTTGTTAATCACAGCCACATGATACATGGAGCCATTATATCGCTCGGTAACTTGGGGAAGTTTAGAGACATCGAAACGCTCAACCCAAAAGCCTTCAGGCTTGATATCTTCTTCGTTGGTGTATTGGCGAACATTAATCTTGTAGTAGAGCTTATAGGTGATGGTGGCGCCTTCGCCCACAACTAATTTGGTTTTATCGACAACGGGGCGAATAAAAATTTCACTTCCGCCAGCAATTGCACCATCCTCGGAGGATGAACCTTGCGCAACAGTGCTTTTGCTGACGTTGATGCTCACGCTATTTGTGGTGAGTGTCTGACCGCCAATTTTAACGGTGGCTGGCGGAATGGTGTGTTTCCCTTCCTTTCTCGGAATGGCGATAAAAGTGACCGATTTAGTTTGAGACATTTGCCCATTGATAATGCTCATGCTCTGCGATGTAGAAATGCTATGGCGTTGAATCTCAATAGCGTCGCTTGTCGGGGGAATCACTTCGCCGCCCATTCCACCTTGAATTTCAACCGTGTAGTAAATCGGACTGCCCAGCACAGCGTTAGGTTCATCAACAAAGGCGCGAACCGTAACATCTTGTGCTACAAGCATATCAGCAGAAAGGACTGTAAAGAAAAAAACGAAAATGGTCTTCAGCATAGCCAGAGCGAATTAAGTTTTGAGTAATTGTGAGGCACGTTCAGCGGCTTTGACAACAGCCTTGATAAGCGTGACACGAAGCCGTCCATCTTCCAGCTCCAGCAACCCATCAATCGTGCAACCGGCAGGTGTCGTAACGCTGTCTTTCAAAAGTGCTGGGTGCTGTTTAGTTTCCAAGACCAACTTCGCCGAGCCCAGCATAGTTTGTGCCGCAAGAAGCGTTGAAATGTCGCGCGGGATGCCAAGTTTAACGCCCGCTTCGGCCAACGACTCAATAACCACATAAATGTAGGCAGGGCCTGACGCCGAAAGCGCCGTAACGCCATCAAAGAGCGATTCATCAAGGTTCACAACAAGCCCAACGGAAGCAAAAATTTCTTCTGCCAAGGTCAAATGCGCCTGGGTAGCAAAGCGCCCGCCGCAAATTGCCGTCATCCCAGCGTTAATCAGGGCAGGCGTGTTCGGCATAGCACGAATGACAGGAATTTCAACCTCAAGACATTCTTCAAGGTATGATGTAGAGACAGACGCAGCAACGCTAATAACAACTTGTGTGGGTTTCAAGACAGTGCGGATGTCTTGACACACTGTGGCGATGTTCTGCGGCTTAACGGCAAGGATAATCACATCGGATTTCATGACCACGTCTTGGTTTGACAAATAGGCGTCAATACCAATTTTTGTGCGAATTCGCTCAATGGAGCTGGCGCGTTTAGCGCTACCACAAATATCCGTTGCCTTCAGCGTGCCATTCTTCATTAAGCCCAGTGCAAGGGCTTCGCCAAGTTTTCCAACACCAATGATTCCGACCTTTTTTCCTGGTAACATAATGGTTAGGCTTTGAGACTACCAATCCTTCTCGTATTTGGTGGGGCTTGATTTCTTCATCAAGTATTTTTTGAGCATTTGTTTTTCGTCTTGTTTTAGGGCATCGAGCAGTTTCTCGGCATCGGCTTTGCTAATGTGTGCTGTGCCTTCGGTGCCTGATGTCGGTTCAGGTTTTTGGTCCTTGGGTTTGTCTTGATTGTCTTGTTGGTTTGGCTGGTTCTGATTCTGCTCTGGGTCTTTGTGGTTTTTCTGGTCTTGTTGGTTTTTATCTTGTTGATTGCGATTGTGTTGTGGATGGTCTTTATCTTGCTTGTCCTCTTGGCGGTTGCCTTGCTTTTTTTCTTCTTCTTGTTTCAGAAGGGCTCTGGCGAATTCGAGATTTTGTTTGGCTTGTAGGTCGTTGGGGTTAAGTTTCAAGCTTTGCTTGTAGTGTTTGATGGCGTCTTTGAGTAGAGCGGATTTGGACTCGCCCTGTGCGTCTTTGGCGCGGCTAAAGTAGCTGTTGCCGATGTTGTAATAGGCGTCGGCACGTAGCACAGGGTTCAAGGATGTGTTCTCGGCAATCATACGGTAGTCGCTTTCAGCATCGTCAAATTTTTTCATTCGATAGAGGGCATTGCCACTGTTGAAGATGGCTTCTTTTTTACGCTCGAGGGTCTCTTCTTTGGCGATGATTTTGTCGTACTGACGTTTGGCTTCGGCGTAATCGCCAGCCAGATACCGGTTATTGCCCTCGCGGAGCTCAAAATACTGCGCCTGTAAAAGCAAGGGTTGAACAATGAGAAGAGAGAGCGCAATAAGGCATTTCATTGGTAGTAGTGGTTAAGCATTAACTTTACGTCGATCGCTAATGAGCAATTCCAGCACGAAAAGAATAAGCGCAGTGGCTACAAAGATTTGAAACTTGTGGTCGTAGTCAGCAAACTCGACTGAAGAAAGCTCTTCCTTGTCGAGCTTTTGAAGTTCGAGATAGAGTCGGTCTAAATCGGCACTGTTCGCATCAATGTGAAAAAATTTCCCGCCTGTTTTTTCAGCAATCAGTTGAAGCATAGTGCCATCGAAAGTGGTGGTGATAACGGCGTTATTTTTATCACGTTTGAAGTCAATTCGTCGCCCTGTTTCGTCGTAGATGGGGATGGGCGTGGATTGCAAGGACCCAATACCGACAGTGTAGATACGAACTTTATTTTCAATTGCGCGTTTGAGTGCATCATCGAAATTCTTTTCGTGGTCTTCGCCATCGCTGATGAGTATAATCACTTGGTTACGGGAGTGAGGGGTTTCAAGGGATTCAGCGGCGCGCTCACTGGCACGAAAGGCTTTGAGCGCCTCGTCAATGGCGGCACCAAAGTTTGTGCCTTGTGCTTCAATAGAACTGGTAGAAACTACATCAAGAAACAATTTGAGCGCGGCTTTGTCGAGCGTCATAGGGCACTGCAGAAAAGAATCGCCAGCGAAGATAACAAGCCCCACACGGTCATCGCCTAATCGGTCTACAAAGCGCGAAATTTCATACTTTGCCTTGCTTAGCCGATTGGGCTTAACATCTTCAGCAAGCATGCTGTTAGAGACATCGAGCGCGAAGATGATTTCAATACCTTTGCGTTTCACTTCTCGCAATCGTGTGCCAACCTGCGGCGCCGTGAGCGCAATAAACAAACACGACATTGCCAAAAACCAAAGCACCATCTTCCAGACAACTTTCGGGCGAGAGAGCGTCTCTGAAAGTTTCTGCACAAGTTCTATCGAGCCAAGTGCATGCAAGGCCTTAAAGCGTGCAACAACAAAATAAATCGCCGTGCCTAAAATCGGCACCAACAAAAGCAAATACAGGGCATATTGAGGATTTCCAAGTCGCATCGAGTTCACCTTGAATTGCAAAGAGCGAGAATATAACGAATCGCTAAGAAAGTTTAATCAAAAGCACAGCGCTACACAGACTTTCAAAACTTTTATGTGCCTAAATAAGGTTATCTATACAAAACGCTATCTTCTCTTACAATTCTCATCGGTTACAGTTTCATGCGTCAGGTTGTTGATAATCCATTTCAACTGGTTTCTGATTACAAGCCCGCTGGCGACCAGCCCAAAGCCATCGCCCAACTGACCGAAGGCGTCTTGCGGGGCGATAAATATCAAACCCTGTTGGGCGTTACTGGTTCAGGCAAAACCTTCACCATCTCGAATGTGATTGCCAATGTTGGTAAGCCAACGCTGGTTATCTCACATAACAAAACACTGGCGGCGCAGCTGTATGGCGAGTTCAAGCAGTTTTTCCCAAACAATGCGGTCGAATACTTTATCAGTTACTACGACTTCTATCAACCCGAGGCCTATATTCCGTCAACGGACAAGTATATTGCCAAGGATTTCCGCATCAATGATGAGATTGACCGTCTACGACTGCGTGCCACATCAGCCCTGCTTTCAGGGCGAAGAGATGTCATTATTGTAAGTTCGGTCTCATGCATTTATGGATTAGGCTCACCAGAAGAGTGGCGCTCTCAAGTAATTGAGTTGCAGGTGGGTGAGCGCAAAACACGAAGGAAACTCTTAGATGAACTCGTTCAAATTCATTACACGCGCAATGATGTGGATTTCAAGCGCGGCACTTTTCGCGTCCGAGGCGACATTATTGACATTCACCCTGCCTACGAAGAATATGGCATTCGGGTCGAGTTCTTCGACAACGAAATTGATAAACTGTCCATCTTCGATGCAGAAACTGGAACGATAATAGAGCCCGTCAATTTCATCACGCTCTTTCCAGCAAAGCAGTTTGTAACCATGGAGGAAAACCTTCATCGCGCCATGCGCGAGATTCAGAAAGAACTGGCATGGCGATTAGATGTGCTGCGCAGCGAGGGCAAGTTCGTCGAAGCTCAACGCTTAGAAGAGCGCACCAAGTATGACCTCGAGATGATGCGTGAATTGGGCTACTGCTCAGGCATTGAAAACTACTCACGGCACTTGTCGGGACGCAAAGAAGGCGAACGACCCTACTGCCTGCTCGACTACTTCCCGAAAGATTTTCTGCTGATAGTGGATGAATCCCACGTGACTATTCCACAAATTCGAGCTATGTATGCAGGAGACCGCCAGCGAAAAATGGTGCTCGTCGAGCATGGCTTCCGATTGCCGTCGGCGTTAGATAACCGCCCGCTAAAGTATGAAGAGTTTGAAGCCTTAGTGCCACAGACAATCTACGTTAGCGCAACCCCATCAGATTTTGAACTGCGCAAATCGGGAGGCGTTGTCGTTGAACAAATCATTCGTCCAACAGGATTGTTAGACCCTGAAATCTCGGTGCGCCCTGTCAAAAATCAGATTGATGACTTGCTGGAAGAAATCCGAAAACGTGCAAGCATAGGCGAAAAAGTCTTGGTGCTGACCCTCACGAAACGAATGTCGGAAGACCTACAAGACTACCTGGATAGAATTGGTGTCCGAGCCCAATACCTCCATTCAGAAGTCAAGCCGCTCGAGCGTGTTCAAATTTTGCGCGATTTGCGCATGAACGAATTTGACGTGCTCGTCGGCGTCAACTTGCTGCGCGAAGGCATTGACCTGCCCGAAGTTTCACTCGTGGCCATTCTGGATGCGGATAAAGAAGGCTTCTTGCGTGATAAAAAATCACTCTTCCAAATCTCAGGCAGAGCCGCCCGAAACGAAAATGGACTGGTGATTCTTTACGCCGATAAAATCACCGATTCTATGAAAGCCGTAATTGATGAAACGAACCGCCGTCGCAAACTGCAACGCGAATACAACCAAGCCCACGGCATCACACCCAAAACCATCAAGAAATCAATTGAGCAAATCAAAACCGCAACCAGCATTGCCGATTCTGCCCAACGCATGCACCAACGCCGAATGGATATTCAAAGCCTCAATCCACAAAACATTCTGAATGAAGTGATGAAAAAAATGACAAAAGAAGAAAAAATGGACATGATTGCGCAACTGTATGCTGAAATGAACGACGCCGCCGAGAAAATGGAATACGAAAAAGCCGCCTACCTACGCGACGAAATCAAACGCTTAGAAGAAGCAATCGGAATTACATCATAGCATGAAAACAAAATTGCCCAAGTTGCACGTCCTGACGCTGGGATGTTCAAAGAACACGGTCGACTCCGAACGCTTACTCGCCCAAGCCAAAGCCAACGACTTTCTCATCGTCAATGATGCTAAACAAGCCGATGTGCTTATCATCAACACCTGCGGCTTTATTGAAGAAGCCAAGCAAGAATCCATTAATGCAATTTTAAGTAGCGCTAAACTGCGTAAGAAAGGCAAACTGGAAAAACTCCTCGTGATGGGATGCCTTTCAGAGCGATACAAGCCCGAGCTCGAAAAAGAAATCCCCGAAGTGGATGCCTACTTCGGCACGATTGGACTTGATTCAACGGTGCTAAAGAACATTCTGCGCGAACTTGGTGGCGACTATAAAACCGACCTTCTCGGCGAGCGCATGCTCACCACGCCCACACACTTTGCCTACATGAAAATCTCCGAAGGGTGTGACAATCCTTGTTCCTTTTGCGCCATTCCACTGATGCGTGGCAAACACAAAAGCAAACCTATCGAAACGCTTATCCGCGAAGCCCAAACCTTGCGACAAAGCGGCGTCAAAGAACTCATACTCATTGCCCAAGACCTTACCTACTACGGCTTAGACCTTTACGGCAAACGCACCCTCGCCGACTTGCTCAAACGCCTTTCCGACATTGGCTTCGAGTGGATTCGCTTGCTCTATGCTTATCCCGCAAAATTCCCGACCGATATTCTCCCCGTCATGCGTGAGCGCGAAAACATCTGCAAGTATCTTGATTTGCCGATTCAGCATGCTAACACAGAAGTCTTGAAATCCATGCGGCGCGGCATCACGCGAAACGCCCTGCTCGACCTCATCAAGCGCATTCGCGATGAAGTGCCAAACATTCGACTGCGCACCACACTGATTCTGGGCTATCCAACCGAAACCGAAAAAGAGTTCAACGACTTGCTCGAGTTCATTGAAGAAGTGAAGTTCGACCGATTAGGCTGTTTCTCGTATTCGCACGAAGAAAACACCGCCGCCTTTGAACTTGAAGACACTGTGCCACTTGCGGAAAAAAAACGCCGCGTTGCCGAAGTGATGAAACTGCAAGAAAAAATTTCGCTTGAAAAAAATCTGGCGTTGGTCGGCAAAGACATGTGCGTGTTGATTGATAGAATTGAAAGCGGCGTAGCGATTGGACGCACGGAATTTGACGCGCCCGAAGTCGATAACGAATTTGTGATTGAATCGGCGGAAAAAGGATTTGAATTGCGCTCGCTTAAAGTCGGCCAGTTCTACACGGCAGAAGTAACCGACGCAGAAGCCTACGACTTGTTCGGTATCTTGAAGCAAAAGACTTGCAAGGATTGAAGTGAAATGCTACGTTTGCAACACGTTGCGGGCGTAACTCAGCTGGTAGAGTGCAACTTTCCCAAAGTTGATGCCGCGGGTTCGAATCCCGTCGCCCGCTCACTATGCAACCCGAGCGATTCCTTGCGAATCGCTTTTTTATCTATGCACAACGACTAACCCAAACCCTGTGCCCTGACCATTTCTTTGGTTGTCAAGAAGAAAAATCTATTTCATCAAAAGCATTTTTTGAGTTTCGGAGAACTCTCGGGTTTTTAGCCGATAGAAATACACGCCCGAAGCCAAAGAAAATTGCGCGGCATTGAGCGTGTAGGCGTGCGAACCTGCGGATTGGCGTGCATTAACAAGCGTTGCAATTTTTCTGCCCAACACATCAAAGAGCTCAAGTTGAACATCGCTCGCTTTGGCTAATTGATACGTGATAATTGTTGTTGGATTAAAAGGATTCGGATAATTCCCCAAAAGTTTTGAGCGCGTGGGCTTTGTGCCTTGTTCTTTCGGCGCATAGGATTTGATGCCGAAAAAGTAAATCAAGGCTTCGTCGATTAAGCCGCGCCACTGTCCCCACGAGTGTCCTTGTGGCACCTCGCGGTAGTAGAGTTGATAGGCTTTGGAGCGGAGAATGTCGCGCAGTTGTCGCGCTTCGTTTTGTCCGTCAAAGAATGTTCCAAGCGTCATAGAAATACGAATGGGTTTGCGTGCCGAATCTTGATACATCGTCAGGATTTGCGGGCGATACCAAAACGCCGGCGATTGAATCGCAATTAAGCCGAAGGTTTCAGGTGCGGCAATGCCGAAGTAGGCAGAATTGATGCCGCCGAGCGATGTGCCTAAAATCGCACGCGCACTCGGAAGCGGATTCGTGCGATACATCGAATCAATGCGCGGCACCAGTTCCTCTTTCACAAAGCGCAAGTAGTTCGGATTGATAGGCAGCTCTTGCATGCGCCGATTCTGACTCAAATTGTTCGGATTGCGCGGGTCAAGAAAAACTGCCATCACAGGCGGAATTGCACCGTCATAAATCAAATTATCCAACACAATGAGCATACTGCCCATTTGGTCGTTAGCATACTCATGTCCATCGGTTACATACACCACAGGGAGGTTTGAGAGCGTGTCGTAGCCTGCGGGCGTATAGACACGATACTGCACCGTGTAGCCCAGATGCACGCTGTTGATGAGTTGATTCGGCGAGAACGCACCTTGCGGCACATTGGGTCGGCGAATGACTTCAGGCGGAAAGATGTAATTCGGCATACGCAATTCGGAATTGGGTCCGAAGCCGCTCATTTGTTGGTAGGCATTAAGCGGGTCTAAAATCCAAGTGTTGCCGTTGAGCACGATTTTGTAGTCGAGTCGGGCATCGCTTGGGAAAGTTTGTTCTAAAATCCACAGGTCGGTATTGCCAAGCCGTGTGCCGTTGGTCTGAATGGAACTCACGCTTCCCCAACTGTTGAAGTCGCCATTCCAACGCACGCTATTTGCCGAGCCACGATAAAGAAACGCCACGCTATCGCCAATCGCAAAGGGAATTTTATTCGCTGATTGAAGTCCGTTGAGAAAGTCGGTTAGCACAAGGTTGCGCGTGTTCGGGTCAGGAATTGCCACAATGCGGTTGAGCGAGTCGCGAAAGGCGAAGTAAGAAGAAAACGATTGCGCCCATGCGCACGGAACAAACAAAAAGAAAATGAATAGATTAAAAATAATCTTCTTCATTGCACGGCGTTTAGATGTGATGGTTTATTTTTAAGTTTTCAATGCTGTGATTTACAGTTTTTTATGCGTCTCTCAAAATGGATTGCGCTTTGCGCGTTATGGCTTTCGTTGAGTTCTGGTGTGCGAGCCGCCTCAACTCAAGATTCACTCCGCGTAAGCGCGTTGCTTAAATCGGCGCAATCAGAATTGCAAAAAGGACGACAAGCGCGTGCCGTTGAATTAGCACAAGAAGCGCACCGACTTTCTCCCAATCGATTCGATACGAATTTTCTCTTGGGCGTTTCCTTTTCAGAATCCTTCCAATACAGCGAGGCAGAGCCTTTTCTTTTGCGTGCGATTGAACTTGAACCAACCCACGTAGAAGCACACATGAAACTCGCCTCCGTTTCGCTCAAACTCGGCAAACAGCAACAGGCGCGCAATGCCCTTGAAACTGCGCTCTCACTGCTCAACCGAATTTTGAAGACGAATCCCGATTCAGCCGAAGTAATTGAAAGCGTCGGCTTGGCGTATTTGATTTTCGGTGAGTGGGAAGAAGTTGAGGCGGCACTTCAAAAACTTTACGCCTTGCGTAGCCCGCTCGCCTTTGATTTATCCAAACGCATTGAAGCCTTGCAAGCACAAGCCAAAGCAGAAATTCGGTATCTCAAAGCCGTTCAGCGCATTCGCAAAAAAGATGCGCAACTGTGTTTCAACATTGCTAATGCATATCTCTACTTGAAAGATTTTCCAAACGCAGTAGAGTGGTTCAAAAAGACGATTGAATTGAAACCCGATTATGCCGCCGCACATCGCAACCTCGCCATGATTTACACCCGCGAAAAAAATTACGACGCGGCAATCCCCGCGTTCAAAGAAGCCATCAAGTACACTTCAAGCGATTCGCCTGAACTCGTCGGATTGTTCGCAGGACTTGGCAATGCGTTTCTCAATCTCTCCATGCTTGAAAAAGCCATTGAAGCCTTTGAGACCGCAATTCGCTACGGCGACAATTTGACCACGAAGCCACAGTTGGAAATGGCGTATTCGCACTATGGATTGGGCGTTGCGCTCTTGCAGTTTGAACGCTCGATTGAAACTCGACTTCTCGCCAAGCCGCTCTATCAACGCCTTGATGCAATGGAATCGTACTCGCTGTTTGAAAAGCCGCCGAAACTTCGCCGCTACGATGCGATTCTCAACGCCTTCAAAAATGCGGTTGCGTTCAAGCCTGATTTCGCCGATGCCTATATGACCATGGGAATTGCCTATTTGGGAATGGGGGACGCACGAAACGCCAGCTACGCCTATCGCGAAGTCGTGCGCTTAAAGCCCGATTACGCCGAAGCCTATAACGCCCTCGGTATTGCTTACGCTGAACAAGGCTACTTTGACTCCGCCGCCCAAACGCTTGAAAGCGCAATTAAACTAAAACCCGATTTTATTGAAGCGCATACTTCACTCGGCAGAGTGTATGAACGCTTGGAACGCTGGCGCGACGCATTACGCCAATACAAAACCGTCTTGGAACTTGATGAGAACAACACGGACGCACATTTCCATGCGGGCATGATTTATGTGAGGCTGAAAGAAAACTTTCTTGCGTCGCAACACTATTTCGCGCTCAAACGCCTGAACCCTGCGCTCGCGTCGCGGCTTTACCTTGCGCTTCAAGAGTCGTTGCGGTGAGAAAGAAAATCAGTTCTTGAAATCTTCCATCAAGAGTTCTGCCGCAAATTTGCCTGAAAGCGTAACCATCGGCGTGCCGCCGCCGGGGTGCGCACTGCCGCTCGCTAAATAAAGCCCTTTCACTTTGCCACGATTGCGTGGACGCAAAAACGCGCTCATGCGGTTGTTTGATGAAATGCCGTAAATCGAGCCGCGAAACGAATTGAACTTCATCTTCAAATCTAACGGTGTAATGATGTGCTCAAATTCGATCTGCCTGTCAAGGCTTGAAAAACCAAGCGACTTCAGGCGGCGCACAATCAAATCGCGATATGCGAGTTTATTTTTCTCCCAATCGTAGGCGGGCGAGAGAAACGGCGCGTTAATTAAGACAAACCAATTTTCTTTTCCTTCGGGGGCTTGTCCTGAATCGCTTTTGGCAGAAATGGAGATGTAAATCGTTGGCTCGCTCGGCATCACTTTCTGCTCAAAAATTTCATGGAATTCTTTTTCATAATCGGCAGTGAAAAAGATGTTGTGATGGGCTAATTGCTCATGCGTTGCGCCCACGCCCAAGCAAAACACAAATCCAGAACACGAGGCTTCATAGCGTTGCTCCACTTTTTTCTCTCCGAGCAAGTGCGCGTAGGTATGGACAGCATCATCGTTGCTGACGATTGCGTCGCAGTCAATTCGCTCACCGTTTGCAAGCTCAATGCCCGACACCTTGCCGTTTGAAGTCAAAATGCGCTCCACGCTTTGATTGAAATGAAAGGTTGCGCCGAGTTCTTCGGCGAGTTTGTGATAGGCTTTGGCGAGTTCAATCATTCCGCCTTTGACATAGAATCCGCCAAAAGCCAGTTCCACGAAAGGAATCACGTTAAGCGTTGCAGGCGCAAGATAGGGTGAAGAGCCAACATAGGTTGGAAATCGGTCAAGGAACTGCACGAGCCGAGAATCCTTGAAAAATCGGGCGTTGGCGGCATGTGCCGTTGAAAACGCATCAATATGAAGCAAGTCGAGCGGGTTGGATTTTAAGAGGCGCGAAAAAGAAAGCGGATTGTAAATGAAGTTTTCTGCGGTTGATTTGTAGATTTTTTGGGCGTACTGAAAATAGCGTTCAAAGTTTTCTTTCTCGGCTGGGAACACGCGGGCGATTTCTTCGCGAAGTCGGTTTAGGTCGCAATAAGCGGTGAAGGTGGTGCCATCGCTGAAAAAGTATTTGCACGCGCTTTCAAGCGGAACAAGCGTGAGATAATCAGCGAGGTTTTTGCCAACGCTTCGAAAGAGTTCTTCAAAGACAAATGGCATGGTGATAAGCGTCGGTCCTGTGTCAAAGCGATAGCCGTTCTCGGAGACGACTTCTTGCATTTTGCCGCCTGCAGTGGCGTTTTTTTCAAAGACCGACACTTTAAATCCGTGATAAGCTAAGCGAATCGCGGCTGAAAGTCCGCCCAGCCCCGCGCCGATAACAATCACATGTTTCATAGATGAAAAGGAAGACCTCACGGAAGCGCAGACATTGTGCCTTGAAAAACACGGTCGGTTACGCTGAGCGTTTCTTTTCGTCGTAGAGCAATTCAGGCTGTGCTTGATGCAAGATGACTTCTTTGGTGATAATCACCGTTTTAACGCCTTTCATTGAAGGAAGGTGAAACATGACATCGAGCATCGCACTTTCGAGGATGGCGCGTAGGGCTCTTGCCCCTGTGCCACGTCGTATGGCTTCATCGACGACGGCCTCGAGCGCATCATTTTCAAAAATTAGCTCGACGCCTTCCATTCGGAACAGTTTCTGGTATTGCTTTGTAATAGCATTTTTGGGCTCTGTGAGAATGTTGCGCAAGGCTTGTCTATCGAGTGCATCCAATGTAGCAATGACAGGCAAGCGTCCGATGAATTCTGGAATTAAACCAAACTCGAGCAAATCTTCGGGTTGAACTTGATGAATCAGGTGTGAGCCTTCACGTTCTTTTTTGGTTGGTGGGTCGGCGGCAAAGCCCATGGCACCTTTGGAGAGACGACGCGCAATAATTCTGTCCAGTCCTTCAAACGCACCGCCGCAGATGAAGAGAATATTTTTCGTATTGACGTTGATAAGGTGTTGTTCGGGGTGTTTGCGTCCGCCTTTTGGCGGCACGCCGGCGATGGTGCCTTCTAAAATTTTCAGCAGGGCTTGCTGCACCCCTTCGCCTGACACGTCGCGCGTGATAGACACATTAGCGCCTTTGCGAGCGATTTTGTCGATTTCATCGATATACACAATGCCTTTTTCAGCGCGCTCAATGTTGAAATCGGCGGCATGAAGCAAGTGCGCTAAAATGCTCTCGACATCATCGCCCACATAGCCTGCTTCGGTAATGGTTGTGGCATCGGCAATGGTAAAAGGCACATCAATGATTTTCGCAAGCGTTTGTGCCAGGAGTGTTTTGCCCGTGCCTGTCGGACCAATCATTAGGATGTTGCTCTTATCGAGTTGAACATCGTCATCGTGTGGATTAAGCCAATCAGATGAGCTGTCAATGCGCTTGTAGTGATTATAGACAGCAACCGAGAGAACTTTCTTAGCCTTTTCTTGTCCGACAACATACTGGTCTAATTCCTCCTTAATGGAGACAGGAGAGATAAGTTTACTTTTTCGCACACCGTAGCGCCGATTGTGAAACGCACTTAAATCGTTACGAATAATCTCTACTGAACTTTGTATGCATCGGTCGCAGATATAGACATGATTTGGACCAGCAACCATGCTCATCACTTCGTCGCTACTACGACCGCAAAAGGAACAATACACAACACTATCAAAAAAATCGTTGTTTGATGATTTGTTTTTAGCCATTTTGTATAAGAGTTGATAATTGAATCGTGAAAATTACAAATTCAGCCTGTCTTTCCAGCGGAATTTTTTACAATTGAAACTGCCAATGACAAATTACCTTTTCGTCTACGGAACGCTACGCAAAAATGCCAAAGGCAAGTCCAAGCGCTTGCTAATGAGGCACGCTCAGTATCTTGGGGAAGGTAGAATCAGGGCAAGGCTTTATAGGGTTTCGTGGTATCCTGCCGCTGTGGCGCTCGACGAAACCGAAGCGCAACAGGCTTTTGTGATTGGCGATGTCTTTCGACTCTATGAGTCAAAGCAAACGCTCAAACAACTAGACGACTACGAAGATGTGCCAGTGCTCTATGAACGAAGAATAGTGAAAGTCCAGATGAATACTGGTGAGACGCTCGACGCATGGGCTTATCTTTACAAGCAATCTGTTAAAGCACTTTCGGAGATTAAGTCAGGAGATTTTCTTAATCCATAAAACTCGTGATAGAAATCAGAAATCTCAAAAAGCGCTTCGGCAACAAGGAAGTATTGCGTGGGGTGAATCTCTCGATTAAAACGGGCGAGACAATGGTGATTATTGGACGGAGTGGGAGTGGCAAGTCCGTTTTGTTGAAACACATGGTTGGACTGCTCAAGGGCGATGAAGGAGAGGTTATTGTGGATGGACAGATGATTTCAAGCATGAGTCGGGAAGAACTCTATCGAATTCGCATGAAATTTGGCTACTTATTTCAAGGCGCGGCGCTCTTTGATTCCATGACGGTCGGCGAAAATGTTGGACTGGCACTGCGAGAAAACTATAGCTTGAGCGAAGCAAAAATCCATGAAATCGTTGCTGAAAAGTTGGCGTTAGTCGGCTTGCCAAACATTGAGCACATGAAGCCTTCGGAACTCAGTGGCGGAATGCGCAAACGTGTTGGGTTGGCACGAGCACTGGCAACAAATCCCGAATACATTTTCTATGACGAACCCACCGCAGGTTTAGACCCCATCATGTCTGACGCTATTGATACGCTTATCAAAGACCTTGCCCAAAAATTGCGTGTAACATCTGTGGTCATCACGCACGATATGCAAAGTGCCTATAAAGTCGCCGATAGGATTGCAATGATGCATGAAGGTAAAATTTATTTTCTTGGAAACCCCAAAGAGATTGCTGAAAGCCAAGACCCTATCGTAAGAAACTTTGTCAATAGAAACGCCTTCCATGATGTAGCCATTGAAGGCGAAATTGAGCAACTACAAAAGAGCATTAGGCAATAGGTCTCACGTAACGAATGAGCATGGCTCTATTGAAAAAAATCTATATTCCTGCGAGATAACCTGAACGGTTAGCATTGATGAACAGCTATGTCAATTACAATCTTCCTGAATCAGAAAAACGCTTTGAGGCTATTGGCGCATCAAAAGGCATAGCGATTGGCAAAGTGTATCTGTTTCAACGCGATAAAATTGAAGTTGAGGAAGGCGAACTGTCTGATGCGCAGCTCGAGGCTGAACTGACTCGGCTCAAGCATGCAATAGAGCGTTCTGAAAAGGAGCTCAACAAAATTGCAAGCATCACAGAGCAGAAAATTGGTGCCGTCTACTCACAGATTTTCACGGCGCAGATTATGATGCTACATGATGAAATGTTGATGAACACGGTGCGCAATCGCATTATTCAGGAGCGCAAGCACGCCAGTGTCATCGTCAGCGAGGAAATCGGCAAGTATCAACAAATTTTGTTGGCTTCAGGTGATGCCTCATTTCGCGAGCGTGTCGATGACATTCAAGATTTGAAAGAGCGCATTATTCGCAATCTGCAATCGGGTCATCTTGTGTCGCGCATTGCTGAAGGTTCTATCGTCGTTGCCGCAATGCTAACGCCTGCTGATGTGATTCTATTCAGTCGACAGAACATTTTAGGTTGTGCCACTGACAGCGGCGGCTTGACCTCCCATGCCGCCCTGATTTGCCAATCGCTTAACATCCCGATGGTGGTTGGGTTACGCCAACTTTCAGACGAAGCCAGGACGGGACAAACCATCATCGTTGACGGATACACAGGTACTGTGATTCTAAATCCCGAGCCCGAAACCACGCTGGCTTATGAACGCAAACAAAAACGCACAACAGTCTCGCAAACCACAATCGAAAAACTCGCCCTTGCCGAAACCAAAACAAAATGTGGAAAGCGAATTCATGTCTATTCCAACATCGATTTCAAAGAAGAAATCGGAGGCGTCGCTAAATATGGTTCAGAGGGAGTAGGGCTCTATCGCAGTGAGAATCTCTATCTCTCAATAGGCAAACAGCCTTCCGAAGCCGAACAATACGATTACTATCTCTACCTTGCCGAAAGCATTGCGCCGAAACCACTCACCATTCGACTCTTCGATATCGGTGGCGATAAGCTCTTACTTTCCTCTTACAAAGAGTCTAATCCCAATCTCGGTTGGCGTGGTGCAAGAATTTTAATCGATGTGCCTGAAATTTTAGAAACGCAAGTGAAAGCCATTCTCCGAGCAAACATTCACGGCAATATCCGAATGATGATTCCGATGATTGCATCGGTGGAAGAAATTCAAGCCATTCAAAAAGGCATCTCAAAAGTAAAAGCCGAGCTAAAAAAACAAAGAGAAATCATCAATGATAACATTGAGCTTGGCGTCATGATTGAAGTGCCTTCGGCAGTAGTCATGATTGAGGAGATTACAAAGATGGTTGACTTTGTCAGCATTGGCACTAACGACCTGATTCAACACACGCTGGCGGTCGATCGCAACAACGATATTGTTCAGAATCTCTACAACAAGTTCCATCCAGCTATCGTGCGCATGGTGGGGCGCGTGATTCGAGTAGCAAAGAAAAACAAGTGTGAGGTGTCCATGTGCGGCGAGATGGCTTCCGATAAACTGGCAATTCCGCTACTTTTGGGGCTTGGGTTGGAGTCGTTCAGCATTGTCAGTGCCAGCGTGCCCAGTTTCAAGAAAATTGTCAGTGCTATCACGCTCGAGGATGCCAAAGTGCTAGCCAAAACCTGTCTTTCACTCTCAACGGCTTCTGAAATTGAGCAGGAGCTGAGACGCTTTAAGGTGTAGCTTTGCGATAGACACGCACGTAGTCAACTTCCATTTGCACAGGGAATATAGCATCATCAATGCCTTGTGCGCCGCCCCAGTCTCCGCCAATAGCCAAGTTCAGAATCAAATAAAATCGATGTGTAAATGGATAGCCTTCCCAGTTGAGGTTGCCGCGTTCGAAGGTGAAGTATTTTGTGTCGTCGACGAACATATCAATTTTATTTTCTGACCACTCGAGGGCATACACATGGAAGGAATCCACAGCAGTGGGAACGGTAATTGAGCGTGTTACTTGGGTGCCGATTCTATGGTTATAAAGTTTTGTGTGAATGCTGGCGTGAATGCGCCCTACATCGAAGCCAACGTGTTCCATGATGTCGATTTCGCCATTGTCAGGCCAGTACTGTGGGCTGAATGTGGCTTCGTCAGGCAGCATCCAGATTGCAGGCCAAGTGCCACGTCCGCGTGGAATTTTGGCACGAATTTCGAAGCGTCCATAAAGAAACCCTGGGCGCTTGCTCATCAACTTTCCCGAAGTGTAGTCGCGCCTAAAGCCGTCCGGACCAGTGAAGGTTTCGCGGTGTGCTTGAATAATGAGCTTCCCGTTCTCAAGGCGTAGGTTTCTTGGGCGTGCTGTGTAGTATTGTGCCTCATTGTTGCCGAAGCCGTTGCCTGCAATTTCAGCGTTCCACTTGTTGGTATAGTCGATTTGCGTTCCGTCAAATTCATCGCCCCAGACAAACTTCCAGCCTTCTTTATCCAAAGGGTGTGCAGATGGCGTCGGGTCGGTCAAAGATTCAGATTTAGAGCAACTGGCAGAAAAGAGAAACATAGCAAGTGCAGTGAGAGCAAAAAGCAAGTTGTTTTGCATGGTTTGAGTTGAAGTAAATCCTGTAAAAGGAAAGAAAATAAAACGCTTCAATGAGGAATCCAAGCACCGGGGTTCAATCGACAGTAATTTCCAGCATGTCGTAGCCGACGCGGATATGGGCAGGGAGCCGAGCTTCCAACTCCGCATGCAAAATTTCGTGGCTCATGTGGATTAAAAATGCACGCTTGGGCTGAATGCGCTCAATGTAGGAAAGTGTTTCAGGCAGGCATGCATGTGTTGGGTGTTCAGTGTATCGCAGGCAATCAATCACCAAGACATCGAGATGCCTTAGCAAAGCGTAGCTTTTTTCAGGGATAGTTTTGCAATCGGTTAGGTATGCGAAGTTGCCGATGCGCCAGCCGTAGATGTTAATTTTGCCATGTCCAACCTCAATCGGTACAACTTCCAACAAGTCAGCAATTTTGAAAGGTTCTCGGACGACGTTCATTTTCAGGGATGGCAACCCCCATTTCAAATTTTCAGCCTGCTCGAATGCGTAGCCGAATCGCGCCAAGACTTCGGCTTCCGATTCAGGGCAGGTGTAGAGGTTGATAGGATGTTGCTGCGCCGTGCTGTAAGCGCGAATGTCGTCTAATCCAAAAAGATGATCGAAATGATGATGGGTAAGCAAAACAGCATCGATGCGTCGCACATTAGCACGCAGCATTTGTTGACGGAAATCAATTGAAGTGTCAATTAAAATTGACAGCCCATGAGTTTCAACGAGTGCAGAACAGCGCAGTCGCTTATCACGTGGGTCGTTCGAGGAGCACACGCGGCAGTTGCATAAGGGCACAGGAATGCCTTGCGATGTACCGGTGCCGAGCAGGGTGATTTTCATAGGCCAAGTTGCGCTACTGGTCAGAGCAATTCTTCGGATTCAGGCAAGGTTTCGGTTGCCCGAGTGCGCATGGCATCTTCGACGACTTTTCGAACTTCGGGTGTCAGAAAAATGCCGTCTATGCCAATTTCGCCAAGCGTGCGGGCAATGGTAACAATTTTCCCCTCAATGGGCAGAAACTTATTGACAACCAACAGATTATTTTGTCGAACACGGCATCTGCCGCCAATAAACATACCTTTTTCGTACCGCACTTGGTAGCCTAATCGTTTTGCCGCATCTTCAAGTTCAGTGAGAATATCTTGCTTTCGCATGGCAAGTTAGGTTAAAAGGCAATTCCAGCTGTGAAACTGTGAATGTTGAAAAGATAATCATATTGATTCTCCGAATAATCGGAGATGGTCTGTCGCAATCGGTAGCTGAAGGCGATGCCATAAGCGCCGAAAAGTTTCGGGAATTGCAAGGCGGCATCGATGAGAAAGCCGCGAGCTGTGCCAGTAACAGCGCTGAAGCCTTGCGTGCCGAATCCCAGATAGACTTCGGCTTTGATGACAAAAATCATATCCCGAGAGGAGGAATTAAAGCCGCCGCCGCCGCCAATACAAAGCGAGGTCAGGCGAGGGTTATCGCGTTCAACATTGCCGCGCCGGTCGGCTTGAATTAAATCCGCAATAATCGAAAGGGCAATCATCGGCTTGAACCTGTTGCGATAATCCGTAAGCAAGAATTCAAAATCGAACTTTGCCCCAAAAGCAATAAGCCCAACTTCTGCGTCGTCAACTTTGCGGTTAGAATAATCAAAAAAGAGCAGAGAATTATCCTGCCGAAGCAAAAAGGAAAGAAGCGGGCGATGGAGAAAATACTTTATGGCTCCATAGTTACTGGCAGAGGGTGTAAAGCGGGCTTGCGAGCCGCCAACTTCAAAACTGCGGAGCACAATTGGTTCAGACGCATCATCTTTCGGAACCATCTCTGAAGATTCACCAAGAATTTGCGCCGAACTTTTGCCCACAAACAAACACAAAAAAAACAAGCACAATAAGTTTTTCATAATCAGTTGGAGAATAGACTTTGAAACGGGCTGGATAAAAGAGGGCCATGAGTACTTCAGAGTGGCACATCCATACCAAATCCAAGCCCTTCATGTGCAAATGCCCATGCACGCTTCGCCAGTAGCCAAACTGCGCAGTAATGTAATAAGCGTAGGTGGAATATGCGTGAAAATGAACCGTGAGCACTCGGCTAATTCGTTGCGAGTGATTGTGAGAAATATCGAGCAAGGAGTTGTGTGGCGACATGTTTGCCGGCTACCCAGCCTGTTGAATAAGCAGCTTGCAGGTTGAACCCGCCAACTTCGCCAGCCACATCGAGCACTTCGCCGGCAAAATACAAATTTTGCACTAGGCGCGATTGCATCGTCTTTGGATTTACATCTTGAAGCGACACGCCGCCGGCCGAGACTTCGCCGCGCTCAATCGGAACGTCCTTCACCATGCCTAAAAAATACTTCTTTGAAATTGCCGTCAACTTTCGCCGCATCGGCTTCGGAAGGCTGTGCCACTTTTGTTCTTGCGGAATTTCGGCTTGCCTGAAAAGCGGAACCACAATCGCATTGGGTAATTGCTCTTCAAAAAAGGTTCGCACAAATTGTCCTGCTCGTGATGCCTGAAATGAAATGAACTGCTGTTCAAGCGTTTCGGCAGAGTGGTTCGGAAAAAAATCTACAAACATTGAAACTGGGTGTTGTGGCAGAGCTTCGGCAACTTCACGAGAAATTGAAAGGCATGCGGGACCTGAAATGCCTAAATGCGTGATAAGCACATCACCTCTGCGAGTGAGTTTTTTTGTTGGAGTTTCAGCGATTAACTCAACATCTCGAAATGAAATGCCGATAAGGTTGCCAGACGGTTTTTCGGTGAAGTAAATCGGAGCCAGTGCAGAAATGGGCTCAACAATATGATGCCCAAACGCTTTGGCAAATCGCAATCCGTCGCCAGTGGTGCCTGTTTTCGGATAAGACACGCCGCCCGTCGCAATGAGCAAAAAATCCGAACGAAGTTCCTCTGTCTTGGTCTGTGCGATGAAGGTGCCATGCTCTTGTCGGAGCGCAAGAATGTGTGTCTTTAACAAGACTTCAATCGAGTGTTCGGCAAGCAATTTTTCAAATGCACGAAGCACATCATCGGCGTTGCCTGAACGCGGGAAGATTCGACCATTTTCACGCGTGTAGGTGTGAACGCCTTTCGTGTGAAGCCATGACAGTACAGTTTCGTTGGAGAGTTCAAAAAAAGAGGGTTTGAGGAAGCGTTGTTCGTTCTGGCGTAAGAAGCCTTTGCTGAGAACCGACATCATGTCGCCAGCATGCGTGATATTGCACTTGCCGCCGCCTGAAATGCGGATTTTGATGCCGAGTCGGTTGTTGCGCTCGGCAATAGCGATTCGGCAAGCCTCATCAGGAATGTGATGTTGACGCAAGAAGGTTCTTGCGCCAAGTGCTGCACACATGCCCGCTGCGCCTCCGCCAACAATAAGAAAATGAAAATAACGCAAGTTGAAAATTCAGTCTATTGAAAAAACAAGTTATCTTAGAAACTCTTTGTCAAAATTACGATTTGCAGGAACGAAACAAAGTACTTACGCTACTCCAAGCCGTCTGGTTAAAGTGAACCGCTGGGCGTCTTGAAACGCAGTTGTCTTAAAGCCACATGTCTGATAAGAGAAAAAAACCAGTTGACACGCTATCGAAAATCACGGCGGTTGTTGTTGGTGTGCTCTTGATGGTGCATTTGTTCAAGGATGTCGAGTTTGAGAAAGTCTTGGCGTCAATTGAAAAAATTGGGGCACCGATTGTGTTGGTGCTGTTTCCATATTTGTGCATTGGGATTTTTGATTCCTTGGCATGGAAAGTTACAATTGAAAGTGTCAGTCAGAAGGTATCGTATTGGCGATTGCTGTATATTCGCCTTTGTACTGAGGCTATACTGATGAGCCTGCCCGGGGGTGTGGCGATTGCAGAGGCGGCAAAATCATTTTTATTGAAACAAAATGTGGGCATGGCGATGCCGGAGGCGATTGCCATCGTGGCGGTCAAGAAGGGATTGCTGGGTGTTGCGCATGGCGTATACTTATCGCTAAGCGCACTGCTTGGGTTTAGTGCGTTGCGGCTGGTATCGGAAGAAATGATTGGCTTTCGCGGTCTGGAATGGCTAGCATGGCTGGCGGCCTTGCTCGTTTTGGTGATGTTCGGCGGGGCCACATTGTTGTTCCTTTACGGCGGAATGTCGCAACGCATTCACCAATGGCTAATGGCCATTCCGCTCACAGGTTTGCGCAATTGGCTCTTGGACAAAGAAAAGCACTTCATTGAAACCGATGCACACTTCGAGCAGTTCCATACTATCAAACGGCGCAAGGTAGCGCTGGCAATTTTCCTATTCTTCGTTGGCTGGATGTTTGAGACCATCGACTCGCTCTTGATTCTCACGCTTCTGAAAGTAAACATACCTTTCGGTGCCATGATGTGCATGGAAACCACCATGTCGCTGATTCGAGCCATGTTGTTTATCTTACCCGCGGGCCTTGGCATTCAGGATTATGGCTATGTGCTCTTTCTAAAATCCTTTGGCGTGCCTGACGCAGAAAGTGTCGGTGTCGCCTTCGTCTTGATAAAGCGTTCAAAAGAGCTAATCTGGATTCTCATCGGTTATCTCCTAATCACCATCGGTGGCTTAAAGGCGGCAGAACTTTCAGAGACTGAAAAAGTAACACGTTAACTTCACATAACTTAATCAATAAAGCGCGATGTCGCGAAAAAAGATCTTCTTTATCTGCGGTTCTATCAACCAAACTACGCAGATGCACCAAATTGCTAAATGCCTGCCCGAGTATGACCATGTTTTTTCTCCTTACTACGGGGATGGCTTGGTTGAACTGCTTCGTAGGTATGACATCGATCGGATATCGGTGGCCTGCAATCGCATGGTCAATCGTTGCCTCTCTTATCTGAAACTGCACGACCTTGCCATTGACTATCAAGGCAAACACATAGATGAGTATGACTTGGTTTTCACGTGCTCTGACCTTGTGATTCCCAAAAATATCGTCAACAAGAAGGTGATTTTGGTTCAAGAGGGAATGACAGACCCTGAAAACTTTGCTTATTGGCTGGTTAAGACCTTTCCTTTTTTGCCACGATGGATTGCCAGCACTTCAACGACAGGGTTGAGCGACCTGTATGATGTGTTCTGCGTGGCCAGCGAAGGTTATCGAGATCTCTTTATTCGCAAGGGGGTGAAACCTGAAAAGATTCGTGTAACCGGCATTCCAAATTTCGACAATTGTGTCAAGTATTGTCAAAACGATTTTCCGTACAAGCATTTTGTTTTAGTCTGCACATCGGATTCGCGTGAGACATTCAAATACGAAAATCGCAAAGCCTTCATCAAGCGTGCGGTTGACATTGCCAATGGTCGACAACTGATTTTCAAGCTACATCCCAACGAAAATGTCAAGCGAGCCATTCGTGAAATTGAAAAATACGCGCCTGGGGCACTCATCTACACCTCTGGAAGCGCAGAAGAGATGATTGCCAACTGCGACGTGCTCATCACACGCTTCTCATCGACCGTCTATGTGGGCATGGCACTCGGGAAAGAAGTCTATTCAGACTTCGACCTCAACGAGTTGCGCCGCTTGATGCCAATTCAAAACGGAGGCACTTCGGCTCAAAACATTGCCAACATTGCGCGCGAGTTGCTTGACGGCAACATCAGGACCACGAAAGATGAAAAGATGCTTGACAAAATAAGTTGGATAAATACATGATGCGACTGCAATAGGCCAAACTTCAAGTTAGAGTGGGATGGGCAGAAGGGCTCTAAGGGCTTGAATGAATGCTAATCACATTTGAAGGAATTGATGGTAGCGGCAAGTCGACGCAGGTTCGACTGCTCAAGCAATACCTGCATACGCATGGTGTAGAGGTGCTGGTGTTGCGTGAGCCGGGCGGGGCGCCACTCTCCGAACAGATTCGGGCACTGCTACTGGAAAGTAAATCGGAAATCGGTCAGATTGCCGAACTGCTATTGTTCTCGGCAAGCCGAGCTGAACTGGTCAGAACAATCATTCAGCCGGCTATTGAGCGCCATCAACTGGTGATTCTCGATCGCTTCTATGATTCTACAACCGCTTATCAAGGCTACGGACGCGGCATTGACCTGAACCTTGTTCATACCCTTAATCGGATTGCATCGCTGGGCATTGAACCGCAACTGACTTTCTACCTTGATGTGCCGCCAGAGGTGGCGTTGGTGCGGAAATATGCGGAAAAATCGCTCCCGCTTTCATTCGAGAATCATGAAACAACACATGACCGAATGGAACGGTCGGGTCTAGAATTTTACCGCCGCGTGCGCGAAGGCTACAAAACCCTCGTTCAAGAAAACGCCCATCGCTTTGTTGAACTCAATGCCTTACAAGCAATTGATGAACTCCATAAGCAAGTTGTCCACATTGTAAGACAACGCTTGCCACAGTTGAGAGAACGATTTTTGCGCCAGCATCAATGAAGGCCAAATTGCTTGTGTTTGAAAAAAAATTTTTGGAGCACTGCAAGAAGCGCCGCCTTATTGAACAAGGTGATGCCGTGTTGGTGGCGCTGTCGGGTGGCTCGGATTCGGTTGCCTTGCTCAAATTGCTTTTAGCGATTCAGCCGTTTATCAAGTTTTCCTTAGCGGCTGCGCATTGCAATTTCAAACTGCGCCACAAAGAAAGCGATGACGATGAACGCTTCTGTAAAGAGCTGTGCGAAAGGCTTGGGGTTAACTTTTTTTCAAGGCAGATAGATGCCCGCCGCATGGCAAAAATTCATAAGACGGCTATTGAGGAGACGGCTCGAATCCTGCGTTATGAATGGTTTGAAAGGCTAATGCAAAAGCATGGCTTCAATAAACTGGCCACTGCACATCAGCGCAACGACAACGCAGAGACCATCTTGTTCAATCTCTTTCGTGGCACCTCACTGCTTGGACTTGCCGGCATTCCTGAACGACGTGGCAAGATTATTCGTCCTGTGCTTCACTTAGCACGGGAAGAACTGCGCACCTATCTTCACCAAACCCAAACGCCGTATCGAACCGATAGCTCAAACTTCTCGGACGAATACGACCGCAATTTCATCCGTTTGCGTGTGATTCCAACCATTGAAGAACGCTTCAAGCATAAGTTTTTGCAAAACCTCTTGCGCCTTTCTGAAAATGCAGTTGAGCTCAACGCCTTTCTTGATGTGCATGTAAGCCGATTGATGCGCCGCAAAGGCTTGTCGTTCCAAAACCAGTCGTTTGAAATTGCCGCGCTCAAAAAACTCACAACCTTTGAGCAAAAAGAACTCTTCAAACGTGCCTTGATGCGCTTGAAGATTGAGCCCACGGCGCAGGTCTTGGCACGGCTTACGGAATTGCTTCAAACGCAATCAGGCAGAAAAGTGGTGCTAAGCAAAAACGTATCGGCCAGATGGGAAAAGTCTTATCTCGTGTTCATCAGCGAAACCGCTCCAACCGAAACTGGACTATGAGCGTTGTGTTCAGCCTGCTGATGGCAATAAACCTTTTGCCATTGGAGGCGCAGTTGCGCACAGGGCTGGATGTGTTGGCCGAATCTGACTTTGCACTGCTGAAACAAAAGCGCTTAGCGTTGGTTGCTAATGCCACCAGTGTTAGCCTATCAGGCGAATCCAGCCTCTTGCTCTTTCAAAAGCATCGCCTTGACCTTCGCACGGTCTTTGCGCCTGAACACGGCTTTGAAATTCAGCATGAAGCAGGGCACAAAATTTCCGACACAATACTGCCAAGCGGTGTCAAAGTGATTTCGCTATATGGAAAAGTCAAGAAGCCAACAAAAGACATGCTGGCCGATATTGACGCGATTGTCTTCGATATTCAAGACATCGGAACGCGATGCTATACCTACATTTCTACAATGCAACTCGTCATGGAAGCAGCGGCAGAATCCGATAAGGAGTTTATTGTGCTCGACCGCCCAAACCCCATTGCGCCAATTGAAGCCGATGGCATGATGCTCGATTCAGCCTTTAGCTCGTTTGTTGGACGTGTAAACGTGCCGTTCATTCATGCACTCACCATTGGCGAAATCGCCTTGTGGATTCAACATGAGCAATTAGCAAGCCTGAAACTCACAGTGGTCAAAATGAAGAACTACTCGCGGCAGAAATTTGCCGATGAGTATGCTGAATGGAAAAGGCTCTTTGTGCCGCCGTCGCCAAACATTCAATCGCTCGATGCAATGATTCTATACCCAGCAACGGTCTTGCTTGAGGGCACAAGTGTCAGTGAAGGGCGGGGCACAGCACGGCCGTTTGAACAAATCGGCGCACCGTTCATTGACGGCCAAAAGCTTAAAGAAGCCCTAGGCGCGCAAAGCGGCGTGCAAATCGAGCCCGTTACCTTCACCCCAAAATCGCAAAAAGGCAAAAGCCTATCGCCAAAGTTTGAAGGCAAACGGTGCCGCGGCGTTCGGTTCAAAATTATGGAACGCAAAAAAGTAAAACCATTTGAACTGGCCATCTCGTTGCTCTGCGCCTTAAATGAACTCTATCCCGACTTGCTGGGTTGGAAAACCCGCATCTTCGATAACCTTGCAGGCACTGACCAACTTCGCCGAATGATTCAGCGCAGCGAAAGCCGCGAAACAATTTTGAACATTGCCAAAAAAAGCCGTTCTTACTTTGAGCAAAAAATCCGCGAAAGGTTGCTGTATTAGGTTAAAAAACTGCAACCGCATTGCAAACATTTGCTTACTTTCACTAAAACTGTAAAGGAGTAAAGCATGAACTCACCCTCGTTTGAAAGACTGCAAGTTCAGTTAGATAAGCTCGATTATCCGACTGCGTTTATGTTCAAGTTTATTGCGCCGCTGGCAGGATTGATTCAACTGCGAAGCATCTTCAAAGGGCACCCAGTCAGGTTTAATCCCTCGCGCAATGGCAACTATATCAGCATTACAGCAGAACTTGAAATGCAATCATCTCGCGAAATTATTGCCATCTACGAACAGGCGGCCAAAGTCGAGGGCGTAATTTTGCTCTAAGAGTAGCATCCAAGCCATTTGCAACACCATGACCACGCTCATTACAGGTGCATCGACTGGCATTGGTAAGAGCTTCGCCGAAGCATTGGCGGCGCGCAAGCATAACCTCGTTCTCGTGGCGCGTTCCGAAGACAAACTTCATGCCTTGTCGAAGCGACTTTCCGAAGCGCACGGCATTACGGCGCACGTCTTCGCGCAAGACCTTTCCAAGCCCGAGAGTGCCGAAAAAGTCGTTCAGTTCTGTGATGAAAAACATTTGGAGATAGACTTGCTTATCAACAATGCAGGCTTTGGTATGATGGGCGAATTTGCATCGCACGACCTTGCTCGACTCGAGCAAATGGTTACGCTCAATGTGCTGACCTTAATGAAACTCTCGCGGCTTTTTGCGGCAAAATTCGTAGAGCGAAAATCGGGCGGCATCATCAACGTCGCCTCAACGGCAGCGTTCCAACCTGTGCCCAACATGGCAGTCTACGCTGCAACCAAAACCTTCGTGCTCAATTTCTCCGAAGCAATCGCCTTTGAGCTCAAAGAGAAAGGTGTGCGTGTGATGGCACTTTGTCCCGGCGGCACCGATACGCCCTTCTTCGACAACGCTAACTATGAACGCTCCAAACTCATGATTCCGCTCGAAAAGCCCGAAGACGTCGTCAAAACTTGCCTCGAAGGCTACGAACGTGGCGAAACAGTCGTCGTCTCTGGTGTAATGAACAAACTCATGGTCAGTTCAAGCCGATTCGTGCCACGTAGCATCGTAACAGCGATTGCAGGCAGTATCTTCAAAAAATAGAGGCGCGTTCACAACTCGCCTGTGTTCAAAAATGTTTTGAAATGTTAAGCAAGAATTTTAAGTTTTGGCTGTTTAAACGATTAAACCAAGCGACAACATAAACACTTCTGACTATGACACACCTGAAAACATTTCACGCTCCTGCGCGCCCAATTAGAAATCCGTTAGGGATTGTCTTGTTTGTCCTGATGTTGGTGCAGCCACTTTATGCCCAAGTGCCAACCAGCGGACTGCAGCTTTGGCTTAGGGCTGATGACATTACAGGCTTGAACAACGGAGATTTGGTTTCCACTTGGCAAGGGCATAATGGAACGCCGAGTGCGACATCAACGGGGATTTATCGCCCAACATTTGTAACCAACCGCGTCAATGGTAAACCTGTAGTTCGCTTTACGGGAAATGGCGGCGTAACCAAGAACCAACCGCTGATGACGGTGCCTGTAACGACGGGTTCTAATTTGACTGCGTGTGTGGTGTTCGCAAATCGCACGCCCGGAACGCCGCCTCTGCCTGCGCCACCAGAAGGAAGAGTCGATGTGCTCATGGGCTCAAAAGTCGATTGGCCTCAAAGAGGCTTTGCAGTCTCGACTTACAATAGCTACGCCAGCACGGCTACTCGTGCGATTTATCGCGAAATTGGCGACCCAAACACCCCCGGCTCCGATGGCACTCCCACCATCCGCAAAAACGGCGTAACAGGCGACATTAACTTGGATTTCGATACATTCGTCGTCATGACCTTCTTGCTCGATGGCGTAACTAACACAGGTGGAAGCGGACAATCGCTCGCAATTGGCGGGTTTCGTGATTCCGTCCGATGCGGCTCAAACGACATCGCAGAAATTCTCCTCTACAACCGATTGCTGACCAGTGCCGAACAACTTCAAGTCGAAGCCTATCTCTCGCAACGCTACAACCTTGCACAAAGCACTTCAGCAACCCCAAGCATTAGCGCAAATCAAACCGGAACATTTGTCTTGGGCAATACAGGCGCAACGGTTTCCTTCACCACAGCAAGCACTACGGCAGGTTCTCTGAACGCTTCCGTTACTAACGCAACGCCAAACATCGTTGGCTCGCTCCCCACAGGTATTGTCAATATCGCCAATCGATTCTGGACCATTACACAAACAGGACTTTCGGGCTTCACCTACGCAATTACCTTTGACCTTTCGACACTAAGCGGCGTTCAAAATTTCAACGCACTGAAAGTCTTGCGACGCAATAACAACACCTCACCGTGGGTTGATGTCGAGACCATTTCAGGCGTAAGCGTGCTGCGAAACGCACCATTTATCACCGTTACAGGCTTAACCTCATTTAGCGATTTCACCATTGGCTCCGATAACAGCAATCCTTTGCCCGTTGAACTCATTTCGTTCAATGCCCTGAACACAAGCGATGGTGTTCTGCTTTCGTGGCAAACAGCATCAGAACTCAACAACGCAGGCTTTGAAGTAGAGCGCAGAAGCGAGAATCGAGGAGCCGGTGCAGAGTGGCAAGTCTTGGGCTTTGTTAGAGGTGCAGGCACCACAACCGAACGCCAATCCTACTCCTTCTTGGACAAAACCGCATCAGGCAAAGTGCAATACCGCTTGAAGCAAGTAGATTTTGACGGACGGTTTGAATACAGCAATGTGATTGAAGTCGACGCAGGCTTGCCAAAAACCTTTGCCTTAGAGCAAAACTATCCAAACCCCTTTAACCCGACAACGGTGATTAGTTATCAACTGCCTGTGGCAAGCCAAGTCTCGCTGAAAATCTTTGATGTGCTTGGAAAGGAGGTAGCCACATTGGTAAATCAACGGCAAGAAGCAGGGGCATACAACTACACGCTGAACGCGGCAAATCTTTCAAGTGGCGTTTATTTCTACCGCCTGCAAGCCGGAAACTTTGTGCAAACAAGAAAAATGATGCTGGTGAAGTAGTAGGTTGAAGGTTAGAGGTTGTAGGTTGTAGGGGCGAGTTCCAAACTCGCCCTTTTGTGTTGATGAAGAGAACAGGGATTGAACGGATTGGACTGATAACCACCGAAATCAACAATACACATCATTGCGCGTGGTAGGGGCGGGTTCACAACCTGCCCTGTTTTTACAGGAAAAAATCGGTGAGAATCCGTTTAATCGGTTTCATCGGTGTTCCAAAAGAAATTGAGCGTGGAGCAGTGAATGTAGGGTCGAGTTCACCACTCGCCCTATTAGACTTACTACATCACAAAAACGCTTAATTAAGGTAACATTGACCGCAAAGCCTTATCCTTTGACCTCACCCTGTTTTGGCGTTCGCCAAAACGTCCCTCTCCTTGCGAAAGGAGAGGGACGTCGCAGAGCGACAGGGTGAGGTTACATTCTCTCCTTTTGCTTTTTTTGAACTGTTTTCAATGTAGTAAGTCTATTTTTTACAAGAAAAACCGGTGAAAAATCTGTCTCATCTGTCTTATCAGTGTTCCATTTGAACGGGCGAGTCTTGTAAATTCACATGCTTTTCTTAACTTCTGCCCCGAACAAACAACAGCGAGAAACAGTGCGACGACATTTACTCACATTCACCCTGCTGATTATCTGCTTTCCCATCTTGCTCCTTGCCGCGAACATCGTGAGCAATTTTATCGCCATTCCTGATAACGACCGCATCTATGTGCGCTGGACTTCTCAAAACGAAGCGGGCTTAATTCGCTACGAACTCTATTGCCAACGCGATAACAACCCACCAACCTTGCTCACCACGCTCACGCCACAGGGCAACAACCGCACCTACGAATTTGTCGACTTGTCCGTCGGCGGCTTGAACCGCAACGCAAACCCTAACGAACCACCCATGCCCATGCTCTTCCAACGCCTGACCTATACGCTCAAAATGATAACCGCCAGCGGCACGCTCGAAGTGCAAACCCAAGTGAACTTCCAAACCTCCACCACCCGCCGCACTTGGGGAAGCATTAAAGCCTTGTTCCGATAAAATTGTTTTATACCGATTTTGAGGAAAATTTCCTTTTCTGTATTATCAAACCGTTACCTTTCTATCAACAAAACAGCAAAGTCGCCCGAAGTTCATCTTGACTTTGACTCAACGACTTCGCAAACAAAACTTTTGGTAGAAGTTCTGTAAGTCTAACTTCAACATGAACAAAACAACTATGAAAACACGCGTACTGTTGTGCCTCTTACTGCTGACTACAAACGCGCTCTGGGCGCAATCCGACAAACGACCGCAACCCTCTGGACAAATCCAGCAACTCTATGAGCGTTACAAGCAAAATCAAACGCTCTCCAAAGAAGAGTATAACCTATTGAACCCTTACCTTGCGGAAATGCCCGCCGACCTCTCCGAAGCACAAGCCCAAAACCGCACCATCGGCACAGGCGGCACACCGCAAACGAACCTCGTCGCCACAGCCTATAACTTTTCGCAAACCACAAGCACCTACACCCCGATTACCGGCGGCACCGTGTTAGGAACTGGCACGGGCGTTGACGACAACAACTACACCGCACAGCCCATCGGCTTTACCTTCAATTACGACGGCGTGGATTACACCTCGCTCGGTGTGAACTCTAATGGGTTTATCTGGTTTGGCGCAACAGCACCAGCAGCAAACAATTATAATGCGATCAGTACAGCAGCACCATCGGGTAGCCGAATCATTGCCGCCCTCAGTGGCGATTTGCAAGGATTAGCGTCAGGCGAAATTCGCAGACAAACTATTGGCACGGCTCCGAACCGTATCTGTGTGATTCAGTGGTCAAATTTTAGACATTGGAACGCTACGGGTGACAACTACAACTTCCAAATTCGGCTCTACGAAACGAGCAACCGCATTGAGATTCACTACGGCTCATTTACGAAAAATGCAACAGACCGCGCTTACCAAGTCGGCTTGCGCGGCACCGACAACACAGACTTCAATAACCGCCGATTGGGTTGGAATCCTTCTGCAAATGGAACGGCGAATAATCAAACCATTCCAACGACCACGACCTCATTACCGACGACAGGGTTAGTGTATAAATTCGTGCCGACGACAACCACAACGCCTGAAGTTGATGTAACCAACATCTACACGCTTGGTAAGGTCGGTATTCCGTTGGGTAATCCTGTTCCGTTAAGTGTCCGTGTGAGAAATCTGAGCGCAAGTGCCGTTACGGTTGATGTGACGGTAACGATTAAGAACACAAGCGATGTAGTTCGCTATACAAACACGCAGACGGGAATCAATCTTCCAGCCAACACCGCTCAAATCTTGACCTTCACGGGTTGGAATCCAACGATTACTGAAACCGATTCCGTGATTGCAGAAGTAACCGAAACCTCCTCAAACGAGACGGACTTATCAAACAATCGGTTGGTCATCGTTCAGCAAGTCAATAACAACACCTTTTCCTATTCTCAACAAAATCAAACAACCGCTGGCGGCGTTGGGTTTAATGGCGCAACGGGAGACTTCGTTGCACGGTTTTCAACAAACTCACCTGGAAACATTAACCAAGTCGGTGTGAATTTTACTTCGTCTGGGGTGAATTACCGAATTGGTATTTGGGACGATGACGGCCCAGGTGGAACGCCGGGAACACTACTTTGGGAATCAACAACGCTATCTACGATAACGGGGGTCAACACTATTCCAGTATCGCCTGCCCAAACTGTCGATGGAGATTACTTTGTGGGGGTGAGACAACTTGTTACAACGAATGTCGGATTTGCATATCAAGTGGAATCCCCGATTCGTGCCTCTAATTTTTATTTTGCCTCACCAACAGGTTCTCCGACTTGGACCGACTTTGCACCGGCAAACCCGTTCAGGTTCATGATAGAGCCTCGCTTTGAACTTCCGAACGATGTAGGGGCAACGGCGGTTACTGCACCTGCCAACAATTTAATTTTACCAGTCGGGGTACCTATCAATATCTCGGCAACGGTGTTTAACTACGGTTCAGCATCACAAACGCCCGATGTCTTTTACAACATCAACAACGGCACGCCAGTAGGACCTGTATCAGCAGGAACACTTGCCAGTGGGGCTTCAACGACGGTTACATTTAGCGGTTCAAATGCTTTTACGCCCACTGCACCGGGCATCTACACGATAAAGGTTTTCACTGCTCATCCGGGCGATGGTGATGCCACTAACGATACCGCTGCAGCTATCACCATACGTGCGCAACCGGTGGTAACCGTCACCAACACCACGCCATACTTTGAAGATTTTGAAGCCAGTGCGGGTGGGTGGTATTCGCAAGCGGTTACAGGCACGGCAAACGACTGGGTGCGCGGCACACCCGCTAAAGCTGCACCGATGAACGCCGCCTTCTCAGGCACACAAGCGTGGATAACCAGCACAACCGCCAACTATCAAAACAACCAAAACTCCGCCGTCTTCTCGCCGATTTTTGACCTTAGTGCCTTGACAACTGACCCGATTGTTTCGTTTAGAGGCTTAATGCGTATCACGGACACCGATTGGGACGCAGGGGTATTTGAGTATTCAACGGATAATGGAGTAACATGGACGAAGTTAGGTGTGTTGCAAACCAGTGAAACCGACCCCAACGCGCTCAATTGGTATAACTCATCAAGCACTAATGGACCTGTCGCGCCTCCAAAATGGAGTAAAAACGATGCAGGTTATCTTTTGGTGCAAAAAACATTTGAGGGCATGGCGGGGCAAAGTGCGGTGATTGTGCGCTTGCGCTTCGGGTCAGATGGTTCGGTCAGTGGTCAAGGTTGGGCGTTTGATGATTTCCGAATCACGCCAGTTTTCGGTCCTGAAATCGGCGTAAGGGCAACGGCAACCAAATTCCAAGTGGTAGTACCACGCCCTTACTAACAAATCATACTGATTTTGGTTTTGCGAATACCTCGGCGGCGCGATTTGGCGGTGGCAATGTCTATCCCGTACCGATTGCAGAACTCGGTCCGCAAGTAAAGAATGTGTCTATTTCATCAGCCGAAGCCAAAGCCGTTGAAGCGGAAGGTCAAGCCCGTATGAGCGTAAAGCCAACCGAAACACCACTCACGAATGCGCTTCCTGGAACGGTGGTCAGAACCTTCACCATCACGAACACGGGCGTTGACCCCTTGACCATTTCAGGCGTAACGATTACTGGACCGAATGCGTCAGATTTCTCGGTAACGACACCGCCGGCTTCAACGGTTGCGCCATCGGGAAGCACGACGTTCCAAATCACGTTCAATCCTTCAACGGACGGGGTGAAGGATGCAACGGTTGAAATTGCCAATGATGATTCCGATGAGAATCCCTACACTTTTGCGATTCGCGGAACGGGCATCACCTCGCTGCCACTGCCTTATTTTGCGTCGCTCAATGGAACGGCACCGGGCTGGACAACGCAGGTTGTTAATCCTGTCGGCACCACCGCAATTTTTGCACTCGTTGGCTCTGGTGTAACGCTTCCCGACGGTTCTTCAGGTGGCGCAATGCGTGCGAATTTCTTTAATGCGCAAAGCGGTCGCGTGGAAGTCTTGAGAACGCCGTTTATTAGCCTTGCTGGCGCAACCAATCCAGTGCTGAATTTTGATGTGGCTTACCGCAGTTTCACAGCGTCTGAAAACGACCGTATTGAGGTGGTGGTTTCTACCGACGGAGGCGCAACCTACTTGGTCGGTTCGCCCGTGCTTTACGACAAGTCGCGCAACTCTACGCCGTCGTTGGCAACACGGGGAAATAGTACAACAAATTTTCTTCCCGATTCAGCATCTCAATGGCGACATGAAACAGTCGACCTTTCGCAATTTGCGGGTCAAACCGATTTGCTCATTGGATTCCGCGCCACATCAGCCTACGGCAACAACGCATGGATTGCGAATGTAACCATTCAAGATGTGTCGACTTTGACGACCACAAATGTTACGGGCAACGGCACCTTCACAGGTCCAGGCGGAATTACCATCACCTTCACAAATTTCGGTGGCACGGGTGGAAATCTCTATTTCTCACGCTTCAATAACGCTCCCAGCAGTGATGCACCAACGGAATATGCCACGAACACATCGGAAACAGCACCTGATGGCACCATCTTCACGCCAGATGTTGCGGCACCGAGATGGTGGACAGTGACATATGATGGGCAAGTGTTAGGGGAAACTATCAACTACAACGTGTCGATTGACTACACGGGCATTCCCGGTATCAATAATCCTGATAAGCTCTACATCTTGCGGCGTTCCAATCGCTTTGGGTCATGGGTTGCATTGTCGACAACGCGCAGTGGAACGGTGCTGACCGCCACAGGCTTAACGGGATTTTCGGATTTTGGTATTGGCGGTAACAGTGGCGACAACCCGCTTCCGGTCAATCTCAGTACCTTCACGGGTCGCAATGTTGCACAAGGCGTTGACCTGCGTTGGCAAACCATCAGCGAAACCGACAACGCCGGCTTTGAAGTGCGCCGCACAGAAGTTATCAACGGCGTTGAGCAAGAGTGGCTCACGATTGCTTCATATCAAACCACGCCGTCGCTTGCAGGACAAGGCACGACCAGCCAAGCCCATAACTACGCCTACACCGACCGAGGTGTGGAAGTCGGCAAAACCTATCGCTATGCCTTGCGCTCGGTGGACTTGAACGGCACGGTTCACGATTATCCGCAAACCGTAACGGTCGAAGTCACGAGGCTTGCGCCGAAGGTTTATACCTACAAGCTCGAGCAAAATTATCCGAACCCGTTCAACCCGTCGACGCGCATTGTGTATCAGATTGCGGCAACCAGCAATGTCAATCTGGAAGTCTTTGATATGCTTGGACGCAAAGTTGCCACGCTCGTCAATGAGCGCAAAGAAGCTGGCGAGTATTCGGTCAATTTCAATGCGTCAGGCTTATCGAGCGGCGTGTATTTCTATCGCCTGCAAACCGATAAGTTCACGCAGACGAAGAAAATGATACTCATGAAGTAAGGAGGTTGAGGTTAAAAAGCACAGGGGGGCGAGTGCTGAACTCGCCCTTTTGTGTTGATGAAGAGAACACAGATTGGACGGATTGGACTGATAACCACCGAAATCAACAATACACACCATTGCGCGTGGTAGGGGCGGGTTCACAACCTGCCCTGTTTTTTTGCAAGAAAAAAATCGGTGAGAATCCGTTTAATCTGTTTCATCAGTGTTCCAAAAAAACAAGCGAAACGAATGATGTCGCAAAAGACGTTTGGTAGAGACAATCATCCGCGAATAAATAATCAAACACGTGAGGATTGCAATTTTTGGCGGCGGCGTTGCGGGACTGACGGCCGCAATTCATCTTTTAGATAAAGGCTATCGAGTAACGGTTTATGAAAAGCGCTCTGTCTTGGGCGGCAAAGTCTCTGTTTGGAAAGATTCCGACGGCGATTCGATTGAATCGGGCTTGCACGTGGTGTTCGGCGGTTACAAAGAACTGCAATCAATGCTGAAAAAAATTGGCGCAGAAGATGCGATTTTGTGGAAAGACCTTGCGCTCATTTATGCCGAAAAAGATGGCAAACAAACCTCGTTTGAAAAAGCCAAAGGCTTGCCCAGTCCACTTGCGGAACTTATCGGCGGCTTAAAAACCAATGTGATTACATGGCGCGATAAACTCTCACTGATTCGCGGTTTGCTTCCACTGCTGTTGTTCGGGAACGAAGCGTATTTTCGCTCGCAAGACCATATCACTTACTCGGATTGGCACGCACGACACGGCATCACTGAAAACGCGCTCCAACGCCTGTGGCGACCGATTTCCCTCGCGCTTAATTTCATTGAGCCAAATGTGATTTCCGCTCGACCGATGATTACCATTTTCAACTACTTCGGACGCAATTACGAAGATGCCCGCTTCGGCTTCTTCAAAGCCAATCCCAACGACTCGATGATTGAACCCATGCGCCAATACATTCTGAAACATGGCGGCACAATTCAAACCAACGCTCGGCTCAAAGAATTTGTGTTGAACGAACAAGGTGAAGTCCAATTCGCACTTCTGGCAAGTGGCGAGCGCGTGGAAGCCGATGCCTACATTTCCGCCTTACCCGTGCATTCGCTCAAAAAATTGATTCCAAAGGCGTGGCTGAAGTATGATTACTTCAAAAATCTGTTTCATTTTGTTGGCAGTCCTGTCGCAAATTGCCAGTTGTGGTTTGATAAGAAAATCACCGATACGGATAACTTGATGTTCTCGCACGGCACCACCTTTGCGACTTTCGCTGATGTCTCGATTGCTTCAACCGATGATTATCAAGCGGGGCAAGGAACGGCAACGGGCGGAAGCGTTTTGAGTCTTGTGCTGGCGCCTGCACATCACTTGATGGAATTGCCCAACGATGTGATTGTGGCGCAAGTGATGAAGGAACTTGAAATGCTTTTTCCAAAAGTGCGTGAAGCAAAATTGCTGAAATCAACAATCGTGAAAATTCCGGAATCGGTCTATAAAGCCGTGCCGGGGGTTGATAAATTTCGACCTGACCAAATCTCGCCCATTCGCAATTTCTTTTTGTGTGGCGATTACACCTATCAAAAGTATCTTGCGTCAATGGAAGGCGCGGCGTTGAGCGGCAGAGCGGTTGCGGAGAAGTTGAGTATGCACCTACCTAAAAAACAGAACATTGAACTTTCAGTCTAAATAACTATGCCAACCTTTAATCTCCTGTCCGACATTGCAACCTACTGCGCCGAAAAAAATTGCTCCATTCCCGACGCGATGATTGATTATGAACTTTCGCAGGGGCGCAGTTCGCGTGAGATGATTTTAACCATGCTCGACAAAACGCTCACCGTGATGGAACAAGCCGTCGAGCGAGGACTTCGCGACCTAATGCTAACGAAAAGCGGCATGCTCAACAATTGGGCGAAAGCCGTCTTTGAATCGAAGGTCTCAACGCTGGGGGTGCCGTTGCAGAGAGCCGTTGCCCGAGCCTTAGCCGTGAGCGAAGTCAATGCGTGTATGGGCAAAATTGTGGCCGCACCGACGGCGGGGTCATCTGGCATTTTGCCCGCAACGCTCGTAACCATGCGCGAAGAGCATCGGATGCCTCGCGAAAAGTTAATTGAAGGACTGTTGGTAAGCGGCGCTGTGGGATTGATTTTCGCCAAGAACAGTTCGTTTGCAGGTTCAGAGACGGGTTGCATGGGCGAGACGGGGAGCGCAGCAGCCATGGCAGCGGCGACAATCGTGTATCTCTTAGGCGGAAGTATAGAACAAACCTTTGAAGCGGTTGGCATTGCCCTCAAAGGCGCCATGGGCTTGGTATGTGACCCTGTGGCGGGCTTGGTCGAAGAGCCGTGTGCGATTCGTAATGCCATCGGCGTTGCCAATGCCTTCACCTCGGCGCAAATCGCCCTAGCAGGGGTTAAGAGCCTGATTCCACCTGACGAAGTGATTTTCGCAACAAAAGAAGTGGGTGACCTGATGTCGCCACGCTTGAAGGAATCGGCATTGGGCGGACTGGCCAACACGAAAACCGCCCGTGAAATCCAAAAGAAAGTCTTTCGCTCCGAAGAGGTGAAAATGATTGGCGAGTAGTTGGCTTACTTTGTCGGCGTGATGTCGGCATAGAGGGTTGCCGTTCGACCAAGTGATTGTTCAAGGTTGATTTTGGCGATGAGGTAATCATAGACGGCTTGGAGATAATTGCCTTTGGCTTGGGTGAGCGCAAGTTCGGCATCGGTCAGTTCCAACGCCGAGCCAAGGCCTTGTGCGCGGCGTAAGCGTGTGATGGTGTAGGAGCGCTCCGCGCTTTGCACGGTTGTGGCTTGCACGCGCAAGCGTTTGGTCGTTTCTTCAAGGGTTGATAGGGCATTTTGGACTTCGGCGCGGATGTTCTCCCGCACATTGTCATAAAGCGTCTCCGATTTTTTCTTTTCAAGTTTGGCTTGCTGAACCTTCGCCGAAGTGCGCATATAGTTGCCAGTCAAGAATGGAAGCGAAAGCGGCACGCTAAGCTGAAAGCCAACCGATAGGTTCGTGCCCCAACTGTATTGGTCAAAGTTAAAGTTATTGGCAAGTGTGAGCCGTTGGTATTGCGCTTGAGCATCGAGCGTAGGTAAAAAATTGGCAAGTTCTGCGTCAATTTGGGCCTCGGCAACATCAATCTGCAATTTGAGCTGGCTGACTTCGGGACGGTTTTCAAGCGCTTCACGATAGGCAGTCTCAAAAGTCAAAATAGGCGGGTTATCATCGAAGACCAGCGAATCAGTGAGAAGAATTTCTTCTGATGGGTTCAGATTGAGCTTGGTTTTGAGAACAGTTTTAGCAATATCGACGAGAGTTTGGGCTTTGATGAGCGTCGGGCGAAGGTTCTCGACATTAACAAAGGCACGGAGCGTATCGAGGTCAGTAGCAAGTCCTTGCTTGTAGAGCAGGCGCGTATCGTTCAAGGCTTGTTCGCCACGTGCAAGGCTTTGAGCGATAAGTTTGGCTTGTTCTTGTGCGATGAGCACATCGTAATAGGCTTTCTTGACCTCGGTGATGACCGTTGCTCGAGAGGCTTGGTAAGATTTTTCGGTAAGTTGTTTAATAATGTCAGCAATACCGATAGCGGTAAAAATTTGCGGGCGGAAAATAGGCTGTTGAAGCGTGAGCGAGGCCGTGTAGGCATTGATATTTTGAAGCTCAATGGCCGCAAAGCCAGCGCCACTGAAAGGTCTGGATTGTCCAGGAGCGGAAGGAAATAAGTTGGTGGGAAAAAATTGCGTCTGTCGGAACGAATGCCCATATTGAAAACCGAGTGAGAAACTGGGCAAGGCCAAGCTGCGTGCTTCACGCACACCTTCGGCGGATTTTTCGCGCTCGAGTTGGGCGGCAATAAGGTCACGATTGTGTTGAAGAGCAAACCTAACCGCCTCATCTACCGATAAAAGTCGAGGCTGGGCAAGCGTTGAAATTGAAAAGAGCAAGATGTAAAGGAGCAAAATCGTAGGTTTCGTCATTGAGATTTAAGTATTTAAAAATGACCGTGAGTAAGAAAATGACTTGCGGTCAGTAAAACGCTTTGTGCGCCCTAAAGTTTCACTCGAGAAGAAATTTGCAAGTTCGGTCAGAATGTTTATCTTTGCAACCCAAAATAAATGGGGATATAGCTCAGTTGGTAGAGCGCTTCAATGGCATTGAAGAGGTCAGGAGTTCGAATCTCCTTATCTCCACAGTAAGCATGTGTAAGCTCGCTGTGTGGCATGCACCGACAACGAAGGGCTAAACTGACTCGATAGCTGATTTCATGACGGCGTTTTTCTGCTTGATAGCATCGCTATTTGCGACGGCTTTTTTTGTAGGGACGGAAACTGCCTTCATTACAGCCAATCGAGTGCGGCTCAAAATGTTCGAGCACAAAAAGATTGTCGGTGCGGCATTAGCCAACTACTACCTCACGCATATTGAAAAAGTCCTCTCTTCAACGCTGATTGCGCGAATACTGTTCTCAGCGGTGTTTGTGACGTTGCTCTCGAGATGGGGAGCGCAGCTGTTCGGACGAAATTCCCTGCTGATGGAAACATTGATGGCAACGGCGGTAATAGTCTTAATTGTCGACGTCCTATCGAAGCCGTTGTTTCGAGAACTGGCTGACTATGCGGTGCTGATTTGTGCGCCAGTTCTACGTATTTTTCGCATAATGCTCTTTCCAGTGATGGTCTTGTCAGAGTGGGCAGCACGGCGATTTGCAACCGCATTTAACGCATCGCTTCCCAACGCAACAGAATTCTATCGCAAACACGATTTTGAAGTTTTGCTGCGCGAAAACTCGCTTGTGGAAACTCAACAAAAAGATGTAGAAATCCTTACAAATGTGCTGAGTATCAGCGACGTTCGCGTGAGAGAATGCATGGTGCCGCGCACCGAAATTGTGGCTATTGAGAAATCTGCTACGCTGAAAGAAGTTCAACAACAATTCGAAGCCTCAGGCTATTCGCGCCTGCCCGTTTATGAAGAAACCGTAGATAAAATTATCGGCATCGTATCGGTGTTGGATTTGCTCAAGAAACCGAAAAGTTTGGAGAGCATCATCAAAGAAGTGATGTTTGTGCCTGAAACAAAAAAATCGGTTGAGCTCTTGGCAGAATTCATGCAAACGGGACAAAGCATCGCAATTGTTGTCGACGAATTTGGCGGGACAGCAGGGTTGGTGACCACAGAAGATTTGGTCGAGGAATTAGTGGGCGATATTCAAGACGAATATGACCAAGACGACGAGGTCTGCCGCGCACTTTCCGAGAACACGTATCTGCTGAGCGGGCGCTTGGAGATTGAACGACTCAACGAAAAATTCGGGCTCGGAATCCCAAAAGGCGATTATGAAACACTGGCAGGCTACATTTTAGCAAACTGCGGACGCATACCAAAACAAGGCGAAGTGATTACCATTGAACCGTTTTTAATTACGATTTCAAAAGCAACGAAGACAAAAATTGACGTGGTTAAACTGACGCGTAAAACCGCACCACGCTTCAATCCGAATCAGACTTAAATCGCATGCTTGATGAAAAGTCGCTTCTGATTGATTCACTGCGACAACAGCGGCTCTTAGAACGTGCGCAAGATTCCACCCTCTACGCAGGACGTTCAGCAATCTCCATTTGGTTGGATAAAGTATTTTCGCCCGAACTGATGTGGCTGTTTTTGGCTTCGGCTGTGCTGTTTGTTGCAGGATTGATTTGTGCTTATCTCCTGCACCTGCGGGCTCAACGTGCAAAGCGCAACGATAGGCTTCAGGCAAGGTCGCTGCAAATGGCTTCGTGGGCAGTGCTGGCTCTGGCCAGTCAAGGCGGCTTTTTCATATTAGCAACGCTGACGCTCTCAAATGTCTTACCCTCGAAATTCTATGGGCAACTCTATTGGCTCGGCTGGCAGGTCTCGCTCTTGTGGTTCGTCTTCTTCGGATTTCTCTTTGCGCTTGGATTCGTGCGCGATAAAAGAAGCTACGATATTTATTTCATCACAACGCTGCTGCTACTCTCATGTTGCTTGATGATTGGCTACAACGACTGGACTTGGGGACAGCTACTCAGTTTCATAGAGTTCCTTGCATTCGAAACCCCGATGCGTTACAACATCACGTCAGAAATGACATTTTCTTTCGGTGAGGAACATTTATGGTTGAAATTTAGCAAGAACACATACTATGCTATGGCGATTCATTTTGGCGCTTGGATTTTGGCATTCAGCATTGCGGGCTATCGCATTTATCAGCGAAGTAGAGCCTATCAAGACAACAGTTCAAGAAAATCTGCATTTCAACTCTCGCTGGCTATGTTTCTGATTGCAGGATGCGGTGCAGTGCTGCTTCTGCTCCTGTATGGCAATCCGAAAAAACTCTTTACTTTGAACATATTCCTCTCGCTGATGACGTTGGCCATGCTGTTCTACGGCGTGGGGGGAGTCTATCGACACGGTCGCTATCGGCGCATCTAGGCAAGAAACCTTACACGAACATTTCGCAACGGAGATATGTGCGGCGTTTTCGGAATTTTCAACTCGGATTTTGCGGCGAAGGAAACTTTCTACGGGTTGTATTCACTACAACATCGTGGTCAAGAAGGAGCAGGAATCGCTGTGGCAGATTATGACGAAGAGAAAAAGAAAACACATTTTCGTCTTGTCAAAAATTTTGGACTGGTCTCCGAAGTCTTCCGAGACGAGCGGATACTGGATGCTATGAAAGGGCGAGCGGCGATTGGGCATAATCGCTACTCGACCTTAGGCTCTTCTAAAATGCTACAAAATGTCCAGCCGTTTTTAGTCAATTACAAGTCGGGACATTTGGCGCTGGGGCACAACGGCAATCTCACAAATGAGAAGGCGTTGCGCAAAAAACTCATTGACGAAGGGGTGATATTTCAAGCAACTTCGGATAGTGAAATTATTCTGCATCTAATTGCCCGAAGCAAAGCAACAACCATCGTGGAACAAGTCTATGATGCGCTTACGCAAATTCAAGGCGCGTTTTCACTGGTAATTCTTACCGATAAGCATCTCATTGCCGCAAGAGACCCGCTGGGGTTTCGTCCGCTGGCGCTGGGCATTCGTGAAAATAGGGATAAAGAAGGCAAGAAAACTAACCCAACCTATGTGGTGGCAAGTGAAACATGCGCCTTCGATATTATTGCCGCAAAATACAAGCGCGAAATCCAACCAGGTGAAATTATTGCCATCGATAAAACCACGCTGGAAACCGGTGAAGTGAAATCGGTCTTTTTGCCAAAGTCTGAAAGAAAAGCCCGATGCATTTTTGAATATGTGTATTTCTCGCGCCCCGATAGCATCATCTTCGACGAGTCAGTCGATAAGGTGCGTCGTAAGTTGGGCAAGAACTTATCGCATGAAGGAGGTCTAAAGCCAACAAGCGATGAAAAATATGTGACGGTCATCAGTGTTCCTGACTCCTCAAACACCGCAGCGTTGGGATTTGTCACCGAAAGCAACAAACAAGGAAACCCAGCGCGGCTGGAATTAGGGTTGATTCGTAATCACTATGTGGGCAGAACATTTATTCAGCCTAGCGAGCATGAGCGAGGCTTGAAAGTGCGTTCAAAATACAACACCGTCCGCGGCATCCTGAAAAATCGACGCATCGTGGTTGTCGATGATTCCATTGTGCGAGGCACAACCTCAAAACTGCTGGTTCAACTCTTGCGAGAAGCCCATCCAAAGGAAATTCATCTGCGTATTAGCTCGCCACCAATTATGTATCCATGCTTTTATGGAATGGACTTCCCAACAAAAGATAAACTGATTGCGCATCAAGTCGGCGGTGATGTCGAAAAAATTCGTCAAGAACTCGGCGTAGAGTCGTTGGTCTATCTCTCAATGAAAGGCTTGCTGGCAAGTGTGCCGAAATATGAAGGCGAAAAACAAAGCTATTGCACGGCTTGCTTCAGTGGCGATTACCCGATTCCAGTTGAAGGGGCTACAACAGATAAAGAAGAGAACGACGAGCAAGTTACGGACTGATAGACTACTCCAAACATAGACGGCGCACAACTATCCGCGCGCCGTCTGTTGTTAAGTTGTATTTAGTTTGTATGCGTGGTCGGCACATCGCTGACCAGTGTGTAACGCTCAATATCGCTTGGCTCAATGTGCAAAATACCGCCTGACTTCAACTTCAAGCGTAGATGTGTGCGTTGCCTGTCTAACAGGTAACCCTCGAAAGTTGAACGGTCTTTGAGTAAAACACTGACAAGCGGAGCATGGCTGAGGTCAGTTGAAACAGACACTGGCGGAGAAACACCACTTAATCGGGCGGCAACATTGTTGAGAAGTGTCTGTTCAAGAATGCCATTGCTCTTCTCGCCAGAAATAACCCTGACCATAAGTTGCGAAGAGTCAGCAGAAAGAGGAACAAGCATCAAACGAACCGAGAAGGTCTTGCTATTACAGGCATTGAGGGTCTTATCGAATAGAGCACTTGCGCTTTGTGCATCGAGATTGACAGGATGGGTTTGAATGAAGCCTCGTTGTTTATCAGCATATGCAATGCTGAAACCTTCAGACTCGAGCACAGCAAGTGCGGTCTCGAAAAGACGCTCGGAGGAACTGTTGTAGATATTCGCAGGCGGTTGCTCCACAGTGCTTTGCGATAATTGAGCGCAGCCTGTAAAAAACAAAGCGATAAGGAAAAACAAGGTTGATTTGTTCATACTGTTGGGTTTAATTGAGTTGAACGGCAAAGCAAAGTCAGGGAGCACTTACGAGTAAGCCAAGCGAAGTGTTTCAGGGAAGAAATTCCCCTTTGATAAAATTTGCAGAGTGGGGGAAGAATGTGCCCGATTCAAATTTCGAGATAGCGCATGAAGGCTTGTGCCTTTTGCGTAAGGTCATCTTCGTAAATGTGAGAAGCGTGAGAATTGTAAGTGATGTAGTAGCCGTATCGTTCAAGTGTTCGTTGAAGGTGGAAAGGGTCGCGGGTTTGCACACACATTGTAATGCGCTGTGCATCTTCATGTTCAGGAGAACGGCGCGCAGCAATGTTCAATACAGTGGTTTCGTTCTGCTCCATCAGCCGAATCATATCGGACATTTTGAAGTGCACAAGTGGCACTTCAAACTCGAAAATGCAAACATCATCGGAGAAATAGAGATTGTCAAGAAGTTCTCTTATCACCTCGTCTCGCACGACAACGCCATGATAGTTCATTTCTTTATCCACAACTGGCAGAAAGTCGTGATGAATTTTTCCAAATTGCTTGAAAGCATGATACGGATGGTCGTTGATATTGAGCGTGAGCGGCGTTTGAAGTGGAAACGAAGAAATTGAGCGATAAAGATTTTTCTCACCAGCATCGGTGAGCTGTTCAAGGTCGCGCTCTAAAAGGATGCCGATAAGTTTGTCTTGTTTAAGGATAGGCAGACCGCCGAGTTTGGTTTCTTGTATGAGCAGTGCGGCAGTTGCCAGTTTATCGCTGAGTTTCAGCGTGGGAATATCGGTGCGAAGATTTAAGCGGCTCATACTACTCAAGACTTCACTGGTTTGAGTTGCTATAATGTCGCAACTGTGAAAGAGATTTGCAAGTAAGAACTAAGTTTCAATTTTGGACACGCGTCGCTCGTGTCGCCCGCCCTCGAATTGCGCTTGAAACCAGTTCACAAGGCATCGTTCAAGTTGTTCGGCTGTGAGAAATCGTGCGGGTAAGCACATCACATTGGCGTTGTTGTGTTCGCGTGCTAAGTGTGCAACTTCTTCATTGAACACAAGTGCCGCACGAATGCCCTTGACCTTATTTGCAACGATGGAGACGCCAACACCGCTTCCACAAAGCAGGATGCCTTGTTCTACCTCACCTTGCGCAACGCTCTGTGCAACCGCTTTGGCAAAGTCAGGATAATCAACAGCATCAGGCGAGTGTGTGCCCTTGTCAATAACCTCGTGTCCATGTCGCAGAAGCCAATCTAGAATGACCTTCTTGGCTTCGTATCCAGCGTGGTCGCTGCCTACGGCGATTTTCATTAGTATCGAGTTGAAAAGTGAAAGTTAGTCGTCGCGTTTGATTTCTATCGGTTCAGAAAGTTGCCGCATATTAGCAAGTTCGTGGGCTTGTTCAGGTTTAAAAGCGGCATCACATTCAGTCTCTTGCGTCGAGAGACTGCTTCCGAAAATCAAGCTTTGAAATAGTCCAAAGAATCCGCCCAGATATGCGGCGCAGACAACGGCGTAGAAGGCAAGTTGCACAGGGGATTCAATGTGCCCATAAACTGCCGATAGCACTTCGTGAGCAATCGGTGTGCAAATTATCTTGGTTAGCGCGCCTGAAAAGGTGCCTGAAAGAATGCCCGCAAAGCCATACCACAAAATTCCGCCTTCGCCAATCTGACGCGTAATGAACCGCGAAAGGCCTGCAAACAGCAAGCCAAAGAGCACACCGAAGATAAAGCCATAACAAGTGCCATTGTAAGAACCTGTAAAAAGCGTGAGCGTCAAAGCGCTGATAAGGCCGAAGCTAATTGCATAGATGGCTGCGCGTGCATACTTCGACGGAGTCTTCGTTTCGCGCATAATAGCATGAAACCATGTTCGTTTCTTCATGCAATCGTATCTTTTTACGTTATTGAACTGCATGATTAAACGGCGATTGGCTTTGCTTCGTTCTAGATCTGTTTCTTTAGATTGAGAAAGTTTATCAAAAGCACAGGGTCTTATCAATGTTTTCAGCACTGCGCGCGGTTTTGGAGAAAGAATTCTTGTTGGAATATCGCACGCGCTATGGCGTCAGCACGGTGTTGCTGTTTGTGCTGGTCTCGGTGTCGCTGATTGTTTTTTCAATATCGGCAGAGTTTTTGACAAGTGAACTGATGTCAGCACTCTTTTGGAACACCGCGTTTTTTGCGGCGCTTTCTGCCTTACAGCGTGGGTTTGTGAGCGAAGTCGAGCGTGGCACGATGCTCTTTCTCAAACTGTCGGCAACCTCGACAGCAATTTTTCTTGGGAAACTGATTTACAACTTCTTGCTCTCGCTTCTGGTTAATGTTGCGATTGCAGTCTTGTATTTAGGGCTTCTTTCGCTAACAATTGAGAATCCAACGATTTTTTGGACGACCCTGTTGCTTGGGAGTGCAAGTCTTTCTGTAGTCTTGACGCTTATAAGCGCGATTGTAGCGAACACGACTGCGCGAGGCGGGCTCTTTGCAGTGCTATCCTTCGTGCCGCTTTTGATTCCGATTTTGATGACAGTTCGGGCGACTCGCATTGCGGCGCAGGAAGATGCCCCGTTTTTTCGGGCTGCAACAGAAATACAAATTCTTGCCGCCTATACACTGGTGATGTTTTTTGTCTCGCTGATGCTGTATGACTTTATCTGGGAAGAGTAGTTGCAACACACAGGCAAAAACTGCGTAATTTTAAGGCTTGGCAAAGCTGCGCTGTGGCAATCGCTATGCTTCGCATTAAGCATAGAGGAAAGTCCGAACATCGCAGAGCAAGGTGCTGAACAAGGCAGTGCATCGGCGCTGCACAAGTTCAGGCGGGCAGGAGCAATCCTCGCTCGACAGATAGCGCAACAGAAAGCAGACCGCCTCGCTCAAAAAGCGAGGTAAGGGTGAAACGGTGGGGTAAGAGCCCACCCTCGTTTGTAGCGATACAAACGTGAGGCAAGCCTCCCTGATGCAAGGCGATGTAGGAAGGCGTCGACCGCTTCGGTCTGACAGGTGGCTCGCCTGATGAGCCTATGGCTCAACGCCTTCGGGTACGCCGCTTAGAGAAATGATTGCCTTCGCCTTTGTTCTTGCGCAAGGGCGAAAACAGAATTCGGCTTACGGGCGCAGCTTTGCTTCTTTTTTTTTAAGGCTTGGTTGCTCCACACACAGTGCGTAATTTCCTGCCACTCACAAGCTTAGCACGGCAACCAACTTGAGCATTCAAAAAATGAACCAAGCGATTTATTACTTCAACCTTGCCCGATTATCTCTCTTTCAAATTTCATTCGGAATTATCTACGCAATTCTCACCGATACGCTCAACCGTGTGATGACGATTGAACTGGGCATTGCCGCTGTCATTGTTGGCGGGTTGATTGGCATACGCGAACTGATGGCCTTTTTAGGCGTGAAAATTTGGGCAGGAAATCTCTCGGACAAAACGCACTTCCTAGGCTATCGACGAACCCCGTTTGTTATAGGAGGATTGTTCGTCAGTGCCGTCTCATTCTCGCTGATTGCACCAGTAGCGTTCAAGATACACGAACAATTCTGGATCAGTTTGATTGAACTCATCATGATTTTCACAATTTTTGGTCTGGGCTACCATACCTCGCTAACAACCTACTATGCCCTGATTGCGGACTACGCGGGAGAAAAAAATTTGAGCAAAGTCGCTGCCGTAAGTTGGTGTTTGATGGTGCTGACTGGCATTTTCACGGCGGTGGCTATGTCGAACTATCTCAAAGACTTCACGAATGAAAAATTGGCAACAGCAATGGTTATGGCAAGTTGGATTGCATTTGGAATTGGATTTTTGATGATGATTGGACTGGAACGGCGCTATGAAACCAACACCATCAAAAAAGAAGAACCTCTAACATTTCTTCAATCGCTACGACTCATTGACGCATCGCCGATGACCAAGGCGTTTGCGTTCTATATCTTCATTTCCATTTTTGCGGCGTTTGGGCATGAACTCATCATGGAGCCTTTCGGTGCAGATGTGTTGGGGCTTTCGGTTTCAGATACAACGAAGTTCCGTCAGTATCTTGGTTCATCGCAGTTGCTCTTTATGTTGCTGACGGGATTTTTCATCAACCGAATTGGCATGAAGAAGGCAGTAATTCTTGGTAATGGAATTGCAGTGGTTGGGTTTCTAATGTTGATGGGTGCGGGGGTGTCGCAAAACATACCAATGCTGTATGCCTCATTAGTGACCATTGGAATCGGATTGGGATTTTGCACAATTGGAAACATCGTGTTTATGATTTCTATGCATGCGGGTCGGTCGGGCTTGTATCTTGGGCTTTGGGGGACGGCACAAAGCGTGGCGATGTTTTCAGGTGATATTGGCATGGGTGCACTTCGCGATGTGATGCTGCGCTTCGTATCGCCGGTAGCGGCATATGGAGTGATGTTTGCTGTGGTGATTGTTGCCTTCACGATTTCAACGCTAATGGTGCCGCACTTCTCGGTAGAAAAGTTTGAAGAAGAAAGCCGCATCTCGCTTGAAAAAATGCTGGCACTGGCAGGCGATTAGGTCATGCAGGCAATAGGTTCTCTCGGCTATCTTGCGCAATTGAACGGCACGCATTAAATTCTGCAAACTTCGAAAAACCGCAAGTTGAGAATGTAAGAAATTTCTAACTCGAGACGGAATATGTTTTATCATAGGTTGGGAGCAATCCCGCCGAAACGACACATACAATTTCGCAAGCCTGACGGGTCACTTTATGCCGAAGAGTTAATGTCGACCAAGGGTTTTTCAGGCATTTACACCAACGCTTACAGGCAATTCCCTCCTACCAGAATCAAGCAAATTGGGAAGACTGAAGTGCTGTCGCTGGTAGCACATCGTGAAGATGAATTGCGCGTTTATCACTTACGGATGAAGTCGGCACAGCGCAAGGGCGATTATCTCTCTGCTCGCATTCCGATTTTGTTCAACGCTGATGTAACGCTTTACATTGCGCTGCCGGCTGATGAGATGAACTACTACTACCGCAATGGAGCCTCCGATGAAGTTGTCTTTATCCACGAAGGAAGTGGCACATTGGAAAGCGAACTAGGTGAAGTGCCATTTCGGCAAGGCGATTATGTCGTGATTCCACGCGGCATTACGCACCGATTTGTGTTCAAAGAAGCGCCGCGACTGTTCATCATTGAGACGCACTCACCAATCCAAACGCCAAAACGATACCGAAACGAGTTTGGACAGCTCTTGGAGCATAGTCCCTACTGCGAGCGCGATATTCGCCCGCCACAAACGCTTGTAACCAAAGAGGAAAGAGGCGAATTTGAGGTGCGCGTCAAAAAAGGCAATCTAATTGCATGTTACTGCTACGACTATCATCCCTTCGACATTGTGGGTTGGGATGGGTTCTATTATCCCTTTGCCTTCAGCATTTATGATTTTGAGCCGATTACGGGGCGAATTCACCAGCCGCCACCCGTGCATCAAGTCTTCGAAGCACATAATGTGGTGATTTGCAATTTTGTGCCGCGTCTTTTTGACTACCACCCGCAGGCGATTCCTGCACCGTATAATCACAGCAACATTGATTCCGATGAAGTGCTCTACTATGTTGATGGGAATTTTATGAGTCGCCGAGGCATTGATATAGCGTCCTTGACCTTGCACCCAGGCGGAATTCCACACGGGCCGCATCCAGGAACAGTCGAAAAAAGCATTGGCGCAAAAGAGACAAACGAATATGCCGTAATGATTGACACATTCAAACCCTTGCACCTGACTATTGAGGCCATGCAGTTTGATGATGCGAACTACCCAATGAGTTGGAGCGTTTGAAGAACACAGTTGCAGTGATTTTGGAAATTCAATTCTTGCAAATCTAACTCCCGTTAGCATATGGGCAGAATCTCGCAAAAAGTCTTGGTGCTAAATCAAAGCTACGAGCCAATGAGCATTTGCGATGTCAGAAAAGCGATGATTCTCGTCCTTGCCGGCAAAGCCGAAATGGTAGCGGCGTATCCGAATCAGTTCATTCGTTCAGTTTCGGCAGAGTTTCCGATTCCGTCAGTAGTGCGGTTGATGGTGTTTATTGCAGTGCCATACAAAAAAATCATGCTCACGCGTCGAAACATTTTACGCCGCGATGGTAATCAATGCCAATACTGCGGACGCACAGAAGGGCTCACGATTGACCATGTGATTCCAAAGTCGCAAGGCGGTACAGATACTTGGGAGAACTTGGTAACCGCATGCACGCGTTGCAACAACAAAAAAGCCAACCGTACGCCCGAACAAGCCGGCATGCAACTGCGCCGAAAACCAATTCGCCCAACACACATCATGTTCATGCAACGCTTCATCGGCAACATCTCAGATATTTGGAAACCTTATCTCTATATGGGATAAGCAAGGTAAGATAGTTATTCTCCTTTGTGCAGCGTTCAGAAAAGTTTAAGAAACAGACTGCAGGTTCAAGGTTAATTCGTTTGGGCTTTCAGCGCCACATGCCCACGCATCAATGCTCTCAAATGTCGTCTGTGCAATGTTGCGCAGCGCTGTATCGGTCAAAAACGCCTGATGACTGGTAATGAGCACATTCGGAAAAGAAAGGAGCTGGGCAAGAATTTCATCTTGTAGCACCGTGCTGGAGCGGTCGTAGAAAAAGATGCCGGTCTCTTCCTCATAGACATCTAACCCCAAGTATCCAATCTTGCCAGAGCGTAGCGCACTAAGCACATCAACCGTCTTGACCAGCTTGCCACGACTGGTATTGATAAGCATAACACCATGACGCATCTTGGCAATTGTCTTCTCATTGATGATGTGATAAGTCTCGGGCGTCAGGGGTACATGCAGCGTGATGATATGGCTCTCTTGACAAAGCGTATCAAGGTCAACATACTGCAAGCCATATAGCTCAGTCAGTTGAGCATTCGGGTAGGAGTCGTAGCCAAGTAAATGGCAGCCAAAGCCGTGCAAAATTTTGGCTACTACCGCACCAATCTTGCCTGTGCCAATAATGCCAACGGTCTTCCCGTGCATATCAAAGCCGACAAGTCCAGTCAGAGAGAAATTCAAATCTCGCACGCGATGATGAGCCCGTATGAGCTTACGATTGAGCGCCAGCATCAGCGCAACCGTGTGTTCGGCGACAGCATATGGCGAGTAAGCCGGCACATTCGCCACACGCATACCCAGCTCACGAGCTTTAGCAAGGTCAATATGATTGAACCCAGCCGAACGCAAAGCAATGTACTTGATGCCAAACGAAGCCAGCTTTTCTAAGACCGGCGCAGACCCATCGTCATTGACAAACAAAGACACGACATCAGCGCCTCTGGCTAATTCAACCGTCTCGAGAGAAAGTTGCAGTTTGAGAAAATTAAGTTCATGTCGATTTTGAGCCGCTTGAA